>CXWL01000588.1_pt1 | contig 59655 bp, 51 predicted proteins | sample 590931 | NCBI WGS metagenome assembly CXWL01 (sample SAMEA3498368, study PRJEB10139) | groundwater metagenome | biome: water well; material: biofilm material | place: Germany | collected 2015-04-27 | reverse complement strand
GAGCCAGCCCCAGCCACGACGCCGGATCGGCCTGGCCGAGGACGCCCCGGCCAGGGGGGCGGGGGCGGCCGCGAGCGGCAGGCCTGGTGGCGCCGTGGGCGGCAGGCGTTCGACCGGCACCAGGAAGCGGTACCCCTGCCGGGGCAGCGTCTCGAGGTAGCGGGGCGTCTCGGCGGAGTCGCCGAGCACCTCGCGCACCTGGCGGACGCAGGAGTTCAGACCGCGCTCGAAGTCGACGAAGGTCCCGTCGCCCCACAGGGCGCGGCGCAGATCTTCCCGGCTGACCACTTCGCCGGAACGCTCGGCGAGCAGCGACAGCACCTTGTACGGCTGGGGCGGCAGGCGCAGGGGACGGCCATCACGCCCACGCAAGACCTGTTGCTCGAGGTCGAGCACATAGACCCCGAAACGCATCAACGCGGTCGGCGGCGCGGACCGCACCGCCTCATCGCTCGCCGGCAAGCCCATGGCGGCAAGCTACACGAGCGGCCAACCTCAACGCTGCGAGAAAGTTACGAAATGACCTGCGGGGCGGCGGAAAATCACCTCGCAACCATCGACAGCGACGGCGCGAGCCACCTAGGGTGGTGCGGCTACGTCAACCCGCAACGAGGAGACCACGATGCCCACTCTCTACCGCGCCCTCCGCCTGCTGACGGTGATCACCGCTCTGGTGACCACCACCTCCCGGGCCCAGTCCGGCGCCAGTCCGCCGCCACCCACCGCCGCCGAGACGGCAGCGCAGCAGCTGTTCCAGGCCCAGGACTGGGCACCAGCCGCGGCCGCCCTCGAGCGCGTCGTCACGGGCGGGACCGCGACGCCGCAGGCGTCCCTGAACCTGGCGATCGCCCTGCATCAGCTTGGCCGCTACGGCGACGCGCTCGAGGCTCTCGAGGGCGCGGAGGCAGCGGGCGCGCCACCGGTCGCGGTGGCCGTCCGCCGGGCACGCTCCGCTGCCCGGCTCGGACTGCTCGACCAGGCGGCTGCCGCCCTGGAGAAGGCCGCCGCCGCCGGCTTTGGTCAGGTCAAGCTGCTCGACACCGACCCCGACTTCGCGGCCCTGCGCGCCGATGCTCGCTTCGCCGCGGCCCGGCGAGCCGTCGACCGCAACGCTCACCCCTGTCTCTACGACCCCGAGTACCGCCGGTTCGACTTCTGGCTCGGCGAGTGGGAGGTGGTGGCGGCTGGCGCTCCGGCCGGTTCCGCCGCCGGGCCGTCCCACAGCTCGATCCAGCTGATCCTGGACGGCTGCGTCGTGCTCGAGAACTGGGCCGGCGCCGGCGGCTACGAGGGCAAGAGCTTCAACCTCTGGGACGCTGCCAAGAAGCGCTGGCAGCAGACCTGGGTCGACAATGCCGGCGGCATCATCGAGCTCTACGGCCAGGTTCACGACGACGGCAATCTCTACTACACCGGCGAGGGCCCGGCGCCGAGCGGTACCGGCCGGGTCGCCAACAAGCTGACGTTCTTCAACCAGGGCCCCGATCGAGTGCGACAGCTATGGGAGCAGTCGAGCGATCAGGGGCAAACCTGGACGACGATCTTCGACGGCACCTACACCCGCCAGCGCCGGCCCTAATGGCCGAGTCGGCGGGAACCGCCCCGCGTCTCATTCCGCCGCGACGGCCACGGTGACCTCGGGGGCGAGCTCGATCGTCGTCCGCATCGAGCGGGCGACGAGACAGGCTTCCTCCGCCTTCTGAATCAGGCGCAGGGCCTTCTCCCGGTCTTCCTCGCGGCGCACCACGACCCGCGGGCGCAGCACAATCCTGGCGATCGAGAAACGGCGATCCTCCCCCTTCTCGAGCGCGCCTTCTCCAGCGGCCGTGACCGCGGCCACCTCGAGCCTGGAGAGCTCGGCTACCGCCAGGAAGGTCGTCATCCAGCAGGCGACGGCGGCGCCGATGAAGAAGTGCTCGGGCGTCCACCGCCCGCCTGGGCCGCCGAACTGCGGCGGCGAGGCAATCTCGAGATCAGGCAGGCCACCCGGCGCGCTGGCGACCGCCTCCTTGCCTCCGGTCCAGTGGACGGCAACGTCGTAGGTGCTGTGCAGCTCGGGCATCGCGACTCTCCTTTTCGGCTCACCGGGCGGTTTCGGCCGGCACTCAGGTGGGAGCCAGATCCCGGCCCCGAGGTTCCCGCCCCACCGATCGGGAACCTTTCCCGCTGGCCAGGCTCATACTGCATCGAGCGCACCACGAACGGGGTGCGCCGCCACTCGAAGGAGAAACCCATGGGCACGATCCCTGAGCTGAACGCCAAGACCTTCGCTACCACGATCGCCGGCCCGGCTCCCGTCCTGGTCGACTTCTGGGCGCCCTGGTGCGGCCCTTGTCAATACGTCGCCCCGGTGCTCGAGCAGCTCGCCAGCGAGCTCGGCGAGCGCGTGCGCATCGCCAAGGTCAACGTCGACCAGGAGCCCGGGCTCGCCCAGCGCCTCGGTGTGCAGGGCATCCCCACCCTGATTCTGTTCGCCGACGGCCACGAGGTGGACCGCACCGTCGGCGCCCTGCCCAAGGCCGCGCTCGCCGCCTGGCTGCTGCGGATGCACGCGCCGGTCGCCGGCTGAGAGCCAACCCATGACTCGCTATCGCCACCTCCTCCAAGTCAGTGCGGCCCTGCTGGCAACCGTCCCGGCGTGGGCGCAGGACGCCTCGTCGCTCACCCTCGCCGACGCCCTGGCCCGCGGCCGCGACGGCGCCCGCGAGACCGTCGCCGCCAGCGCCCACCAGCGCTCGGCCGAGGCCAAGGCCAGGCAGGCGGCCGGCTATCGCCTGCCGCAGGTCCGTCTGTCGGAGCAGTGGATCCGCACCGACTCACCGGCCGATGCCTTCGGCCTCCTGCTCAATCAGGAGCGTTTCTCGTTTCCGAGCTTCGTCACCGGCGACCCCAACTCTCCTGATCCGCTGTCGACGGCGATCACCCGTCTCGAGATCGAGGTCCCGATCTGGACCGGTGGCGAGCTGTCCACCCGCGTCACCCAAGCTCGGCTCGCCGCCGACGCCGCCGCCGACGGCACCGCGCGCACCGGCGACCAGGCTGCGGTGGCCGCTGCCGAGGCCTGGATCCGGTTGGCCCAGGCGCGCGAGGCGGTGGCCCTCTTCGAGCGGTCGCGCGAGACCGTCGCCGCGCACGTCGGCCTCGCCCGGGACTACGCCGCCCAGGGCATGCTCGTGCGCTCCGACCTGCTCCGCGCCGAGGTCGAGCTCGCCCGCGTCGACGACTTGCTGGCCGAGGCCCGCGGCAACGCCCGCGTCGCCGAAGCCAACCTGAGCTTCCGCCTGGGCGAGCCCCTCGGCACCAGCCATGCCCTGGCGCCGCTCGCCGACCCGCCGGTGCTCGCCGGCGACCGCGAGGCCTGGTTGGCGAGCACCGACCGCCGTGGCGACCTGGCCAGCGCGCGCAAGCTGCTCGCCGCCGGCGAGCTCGAGGCCAAGGCGCTGCGCGGCGGGCTCTTCCCCCGCATCGGGCTCGTCGCCCGCCACGACCTGGTCGACGACCAACTGTTCGGCAGCCACGGCGACTCGACGACGATCGCCGCGATGGCCACCTTCGACCTCTTCGACGGCGGCAAGAAGCGCGCCGCCATCGCCGCCGCGAAGGCCGACGCCGACGCCGGACGCGCCGACGTCGAGCGCTTCGCCGAGGGCGTTCGACTGGCCACCCGCCAGGCCTGGGAAGCCGCCGCCGTCGCCCTCGAACGCCAGGCCACCGCCAAGAGCGCCCTGTCAGCCGCCGACGAGGGCGTGCGCATCGTCGAAGAGCGCTTCCGCGCCGGCGTGGTCAAGACCACCGACGTCCTCGATAGCGCAACCGTCCGCCGCGAGGCCGAAATGCGCGAGCTGGTGGCGCGCGCCGAGGCCTGGCTGGCCCATCTCCAGCTGGCGCTGGCTGCCGGCGAACGCCCCGAATCCGTCCTTTCCGCCGCTCACCCGACCTCCTGAGGGAGACCGTGCCCGTGACGAACCGTATCCGTGTAGGCCTTGCTCTCCTCGCCGTGCTGCCCCTGGCAGCTTGCGGTAGCCCTTCCACGCCGCCGCCAGCCCCTGAGCTGCCGCCGATTGCCGTCCGCGTCGCGGTTGCCGAACGCGTCATCGCCGACCGCCGCACCGAGCTCGCCGGCACCGTCGCCGCCGAGAAGACGGCCGCCGTCTCCTCGCGCGTCATGGCAATGGTGACCGCCGTCCACGTCGAAATGGGGGACGAGGTGCGTGCCGGCCAGACGCTGCTCGCGATCGACCCGAGCGCCGCCCAGGGCCAGGTGGCCCAGGCCCGCGGCGCGCTCGCCCAGGCCGAGGCCGGCCTGACGATGGCCCGGCGCAACCTCGAGCGCTTCCAGGCCCTCGCCGCCACCCAGTCGGCCTCCGAGCTCGAGCTCGACTCGGCCCGCATGATGTTCGAGCAGGCGCAGGGCGCCGTCGAGCAGGCCAAGGGCGCCGTCGCCGCCGCCCAGTCAGTGGCCCGCGAGTCGACGGTGGTCGCCCCGTTTGCCGGCCGCGTCGCCAGCCGCCTGGTCGAGGTCGGCGACCTCGTCGCTCCGGGCCGCCCGCTGGTGATGCTCGAATCGCGCGCCGGCCGCCGTCTGGTCGTCGCGGTCCCGGAAACGGTGGCGCAGGCCGCGGCCCTGAAGCCGGGCGATCCGCTGGCCGTCAGCCTCGACGCCCAACCGGCGCTGGGCGAGCTCGCCGGTCGGGTCGCCGAGGTTTCGCCGGGACCCGACCCGCTGACCCATGCCTACATGGTGAAGGTCGACCTGCCCATCGCCGAGCCCACGGCGATCGCCGCCGGATCGGCCGGGCGCGCCTTCCTGCCGCTCGGTCGTCGCGAGGCGATCAGGCTGCCCCGCGAGACGCTGATCGAGAGCGGCGGCCTGACGCTGGTGGTCGTCCGCGACGAGCAGGGCCGCGCCCAGTCGCGCGTCGTCACCACCGGCGACGTCGCCGCCGACGGTCGAGTCGAAATCCTCTCCGGCCTGGCTGGCGGCGAAACGGTAGCCCTCGGGCTCACCGCCGCCCCGCCGGCCGGCAGCCGGCTCGAGGTGCAGCCGTGAGCAACGCCAGCGATCCGGCGGGGCGCACGCGGCGGGAAGCGGCCCGCCTGCGGCAGTCGCGCAAGCCGATGGGTTTCGCCGGCAGGATCGCGGCCTCGTTCCTCGACTCCAAGCTGACACCGCTCCTCGTCGTCGCCTCACTCTTGCTCGGCGGCTTCGCGGTGCTGGTCACCCCACGCGAGGAGGAGCCGCAGATCAAGGTGCCGATGGTCGACGTCTTCCTGCAATTGCCGGGCGCCACCGCCGACGAGGTCGAGCGTCGCCTGGTGACCCCGCTCGAGAAGGCGCTGTTCGAGATCCCCGGCGTCGAGCACGTCTACTCGACCTCGCAGCCCTCGGGCGGCATGATCATCGTCCGCTACCTGGTCGGCACCGACCCCGACCGCGCCGCCCTCGCCGTCCACAGCAAGCTCGCCGAGATGGCCGCCCAGCTGCCGGCCGGCGCGACACCGCCGCTGGTGGTGCCCCGCGGCATCGACGACGTCCCCGCTCTGGCCTACACCCTGTGGTCGACCACGGCGACCCCTCTCGAGCTCCGGCAGGTGGCGCAGGAGCTGCGCGCCGAGCTGGTGCGCCACCCCAGAGTGGCGCAGGTGCAGGTGCTCGGCGGTGCGCGGCGCGCGGTCAACGTCCGCTTCGACCGCGAGCGGCTGGCCGCGCACCAGACCTCGATCCTGCAGGTCTACCAGGCGCTCGCCGGCCTCGACTGGCAGCTGCCGGCGGGCAGCTTCGCCGCCGGTGACGTCGACACCGAGGTGGTCGTCGGCGCCCGCTTCCGCTCGGCCGAAGCGGTGGCAGGGGCGGTGGTCGGCGTGATGCCGGATGCCGCCACTGGCGGCCGGCCCGTCTACCTCCGCGACGTCGCCACCGTCACCGACGGCGCCGACGAACCGGACCAGTACGTCTGGCTGACGGCAGGCGCCGCCGGCGCCGACAAGGGACTCGCCGCCGGCCTCGACACCCCGGCGGTCACCCTCGCCATCGCCAAGAAGCCGGGCACCAATGCCGTCGAGCTGGTGGCCGAGCTCGACGCCCTGGTCGCGCGCCTGAAGGGCCCGGTGCTGCCGTCGAACGTCGAGGTCACCAAGACCCGCGACTACGGCTTCACCGCAGATGAAAAGTCGAACGAGCTGATGAAGCACCTCGGGCTCGCGACCCTCTCGGTGGTGCTGCTGATGGCGTTCGCCCTCGGTCGGCGCGAGGCCGTGGTGGTGGCGGTGGCGGTGCCGGTGACGCTCGCCCTCACCCTCGCCGCGTCCTATCTCTTCGGCTACACCCTCAACCGAGTGACGCTCTTTGCCCTGATCTTCGCCATCGGCATCCTGGTCGACGACGCCATCGTCGTCGTCGAGAACATCCATCGCCACTTCCAGCTCGGCTGGACGAACCCGCGCCACGCCACCATTTACGCCACCGACGAGGTCGGCAACCCGACCATCCTCGCCACCCTGGCGGTGATCGGCGCGCTGCTGCCGCTCGCCTTCGTCTCCGGCCTGATGGGCCCCTACATGCGGCCGATCCCGATCAATGCGTCGGCCGCCATGCTGTTCTCGCTGGTGGTCGCCTTCGTGGTCTCACCCTGGCTCACCTATCGACTCTTCCGTCGGCACGCCGAGGAGCTCGCCGCCGGGCATCACGAGAAGCCAGAGGCCGAGACCGAGCAGGAAGGCAGGCTGGATCGGCTCTACCAGCGGCTCTTCGCCCCGCTGCTCGCCTCACGCTTCAAGCGCTGGGCCCTGCTGGCCGCCGTCGCCGTGCTCCTAGTGGCGTCGGTGACGCTCTTCCCGCTGCGTGTCGCGGTGGTGAAGATGCTGCCGCACGACAACAAGAGCGAGCTCCAGGTGGTGGTGGACATGCCCGAGGGCACCACCCTCGAGCGCACTGGGGCGGTCGCCCGCGAGCTGGCGATGGCCGTGCGCACGCTGCCGGAGGTCACCGACATCGAGACCTACGTCGGCACCTCGGCGCCGTTCAACTTCAACGGCCTGGTACGCCACTACTTCCTGCGCTCCGGTCCGCTGGTCGCCGATCTCCAGGTCAACCTGCTGCCCAAGCACCACCGCGACCGCGCCAGCCACCCGTTCGCCAAGGAGCTGCGGCCCCTGCTCGAGCCGATCGCCAGGAAGCACGGCGCCAACGTCAAGGTGACCGAAGTGCCACCCGGACCGCCGGTGCTCTCGACGCTGGTCGCCGAGATCTACGCGCCGACGGCGGCGGAGCGGCTGGCGCTTGCCGAGCGAGTCAAGGGCGTCTTCGAGACCACTCCCGGCGTCGTCGACGTCGACTGGTACGTCGAGGGACCAGGGCCCCGACTCGAGCTCGAGGTCGACCGCGCCAAGGCGGCGCGCGCCGGCGTCTCGCCCGAGGTCGTCGCCCGCACCCTGCGGGTCGCCCTCGCCGGCGCCGACGCCGCCCACCTCGCCGACCCGCGGGCCCGTGAGCCGGTACCGGTCACCCTCCGCCTCGACCGCGCCCAGCGCTCGGGCGCCGCCGAGCTCCTCGCCGTCGACGTCCACGGCGGGTCGGGACAGCTGATCCCGCTCTCCGAGCTGGTGCGGCCGATCGAGACCACGCGGGCACCGTTCGTTTACCACAAGAACCTGCGGCCGGTGACCTACGTGCTGGGCGACGTCGCTGGCGCCGCCGAGTCGCCGGTCTACGCCCTGCTCGACATGGGTCCGGCGATCGCCGCCATCCGCGACGACGCCGGCCGACCGCTCGACGTCCTGTTCGCCGGCCGGCCCGCGGACGGCACCCGCTCGGCGCTGGTCTGGGATGGCGAGTGGCAGGTCACCCACGACGTCTTCCTCGACATGGGAATCGCCTTCGCCGCGGTGCTGGTGCTGATCTACCTGCTGGTGGTCGGCTGGTTCCGCTCGTTCGTGACGCCGATGATCATCATGGCGCCGATTCCCCTGACCCTGATCGGCATCATCCCCGCCCATGCCTGGGGCGGCGTGTTCTTCACCGCCACCTCGATGATCGGCTTCATCGCCCTGGCTGGCATCATCGTCCGCAACTCGATCCTGCTGGTCGACTTCGTCAACCTCGAGCTCGCCGCCGGCGAGTCCCTGGCCGCCGCCGTGACCAAGGCCGCGGCCGTGCGCTTCCGGCCGATCGTGCTCACCGCCGCCGCGCTGGTGGTCGGCGGCGTCGTCATCCTGCTCGACCCGATCTTCCAGGGTCTGGCCGTGTCGCTCATCGCCGGCGTCGTCGTCTCGACGGCGCTCACCCTCGTCCTCATCCCACTGCTCTACTACATGTACGTCTCGACTGTCGGCATCGCGGCCGTCCTGCCCGCCGCCGACGACGAGACCTCAGGAGACCGCCATGACCGTTGACGCCGCCCTCCGCGCGATCGCCGGATTCTTCATCCTGCTCTCCCTGGCCCTCGGCCACTACGTCCATCCCTACTGGTTCTTCTTCACCGCCTTCGTCGGTTTGAACCTGCTGCAGTCGGGCTTCACCGGCTGGTGCCCGATGATGAGCTTCCTGAAGATGGCCGGCCTCAAGAGCTGACGCCACGCGCCAAGGTCCCCAATGAGAGCCATGCCATGAAAATGATCCTGATGGTCGTCGACGGCGCCCGCCGCGAGGAGCTCGAGGTCGCGCTCGAAGACGCCGGCGTCAGCGGCTACACCGAAATCCCGCACGCCGCGGGCCTCGGGCTGACCGGCCCGCGGCTCGGCTCGCGCGCGTTTCCCCGCACCTCCGCCGTGGTCTTCACCTTCGTGCCCGACGCCGCCGTCGCCGCCCTCCATCAACGCCTGCGCGAGGTCTGCGCCAGCTGGAGTGAGCGGCTCCGGTTCGTAGTCTGGGATGCCGAGGAGCTCGGCACCCCCACTCCAGAAGGAGCGTCATGAAAGACCTGCTGATCATGGCCGGCTTCGTCCTCGCCTGGTGGCTGCTGCAGACCCAGATCCTGCCGCGGCTCGGCGTCGCGACGTGAGCCGTCCCCGACCCGGCCGGGCGCCGGGTTTGCAGCCGCGAAATCGAGGAGGCTTCCAAGCGCAAGGAGGTCGAGTAGCCTGTCGCCCGGCAGCGGCCCGCGTTCGCTGACCGCGACGCGCTTGCCCTCGCCGCGCTGGATTTCCTGCGGCTCATGCGCGTCTCGCGGAGACCGAGGCTGCCCGCCCGGCCTCGGTCGTGCGGAACCGCTATTTCGGGCTCCGGGCTTGTCGGGAATGGTCATCTCGACGAGACCGGCCTCGAGGAGCGGGGCAAGGACTTGGTCCCGGAACTTGGTCCTATTCGTGCGTCCTGATGGAGCCATCAGCTCGGGCAGCGGCCTGGATTCGACCGCAAAATTGAGCGCTTGGACTTGGTCCTGACTTAGGCCCAGCTTGGTCCTTGCTTTGGTCACTTCTCCGTGCCAAGCAACGACCTCGGCCTTGAACGTCACCGTGACGGCGCCGAGGCCTCGGTGAACGTCAGGTCTGCGATGCCAGGGTCATCGCGTTTCCCTGCTGCGGGACTTGGCCGGGCTGGAGGTCGCCGTCGGTTCAGCGGCTGGCAAATGCTTCGCCATCACGACCTTACCGACGAACTCTATTCCGTTCTGATCGAGCCGCAGCCTCGCCTTCTCGGTCGCAGCGAAGTGCACTTTCCCGGAAGCTACCCACAACCACCTGGCGATCTTCGTCCCGTCACGCAGATGTCCTCGGAGTTGTTCGCGTGCGGCCTCACGCTTCTTGATGACGGTGCTGATCTCGTCCTGTCTGGCCGAATGAGGCTCGACCGCAACGACTTGGCCGCTCGCGGCATGGCCAATCAGGTAGTCCCAGCGATTCTCCTGCTCTCGCCCAGCCTGCAGCGCCTGGTCTAGGTTCAGGCTATCCGAGAAGGTGGCACGAATCGACGTGTCGAAGTACTCGCGGTGGGAACCCTCTACGGCACCGATACCATTTTCAACGTGAGGCAGGAGAGAGGAGCCCTCCCGCAGGGATGCCCGAAGGGGCGTCTTCGCGGCTTCCCGCGTCATACTTCGCTCTCGTTGACCGCCGTGCGGACCGCAGCGCCGAAGCGAGACGAATATTCAGTCAGCCCGCCCCAACCTGACACGCGCTCGTCGTCGGAGCCGGGATCGAGCGCCGAGATATCGGTCGACACCACGCGACCGTCCCGCCCAAACTGCAGCAAGTGGGCGCGGTAGTCCTTGGTGAGGGCGGCTTCTGCGACTTTCTGCATTTGAGCAGGTTTCCCAACACCAAACGCTTCGCAAACGAGCTGCCAGCGCGCGTGGTGTTCTTTGAGTTGCCGCATCATCCAGAGCATCGTGAGCACATGCGGCGAATGCGTCGACAGCACGACCCGATAGCCACGCCACAATAGGTCGAGGATGAGCAACATCACAGCGGTCACTGCCTGCGGGTGGAGCCCCATCTCGGGCTCCTCGATCACCACCCAGTCGGTCTCCTCTCGCTTGCGCAGGCTGGTCGACGGCAGCAAGTGGTACAGGCCGAGGAGCAGTGGGGTGAACTCGCGCTGGCCTGCAGTCCACGTCATGAAGGGCAGGTGCATGCTGCCGTGGACAAGCCGTAGGCGTCGAGCATGCTGGGCGTCCTCCTCGATGCCGACCTTGCCACCGTGAAAGACCGCACGGTCGATCTGATCACGGATCTCGCTCTTCAACCGCTTTTCCAAGGGGAAGAGCGTGCCGGCGTCTTTGCCGCTGAAGCGATCGAAGAGGTTCTGGCTGAACATGCGCGCGACTGCGGGAGTGTCCGACGTGAGCTTCTGGAAGGGCGCGGCCCACCCATCACTAATGAGCATCGACCGATGCGCCGGAACGAAGAAAAGATGTTCCTTTCCGTCCCCGAGTCGTCCCATACCTTTCGCGGAGATCCTCTTCCCGGCAAGCACGACCTCGGTCTCCCCTTCGCGCCAAGCTGGGGCCATGCCGGCGCCGAAAACCAGATCGACCAGAACATCCGAGCGCTCCGTCGGGTGTCCCGCGGCCTTGAGCGCCTCGACGATTTGTCGACCATCCATCGCGACCTTGAGCCACTGGAGGGCGAGACTCTTGCCTGCTCCCTGCGGCCCCACCAGAACTGTGAGGTCGCCTAGGCTCAGGTTCAGGTCGGCGAGGTGTGCGAAGTTCCGAACCCGTAGCGTGAGAGGCTTGGACGGCTTGGGCGACATCTGTCTCGTCTTCTTCTTCATCCGTGGCCTCGTTCTCGAGAAGGGCCTTAGGCAGCGGGACGGTATCGGACCGCCTGCTCGAGCACAAGCTCAGTCATGCCGTTCCTCGCCGGCATCGCCGACGCATCGGCGCCGCCACCAGGCTCGGGAGGCGGGCAGGACGCCAAGCGCCGTAACCGCCTCCAGGCGGGCACCGTCTGCGTGGGCATGAAGATACTGGCGACCCTGCTGTTGGTCGGCCTGACGGCCGCCCCGCCGACGCCGTTTGCGGTGCCGACCGCGGTGCCGGTCGAGGCGCGCTTTGGCCCCGGTCGGCACGAGCTCGCGATCACCGTCGACGGCTGGCCGCGCCACGCCGTGGTGCAGGTGCCGAGCACCGTCAGCCTGGGCGGGCGCCTGCCGGTCGTCCTCGGCCTTCACGGCGCGGGTGGCGACGGCGCGCAGTTGCTGGATCAGAACGGCTGGGCGGCCGCGGCGGAGCGAGGCGGCTTCATCGCCGTCGCACCCGACGGCCTGCCCGTCCTGCCGCGCCTGACACCGAGCTTCCTGCTCAATCCGACGGTGTGGAACAACGGCGAGCTGCCGTCGAACGGCCGACGCGGCCAGATCGACGACGTCGCCTTCGTCGCCGCGCTGCTCAACGAGCTGAACCTGCACCTGGCCGTCGACCCGCGGCGGGTGTACGTCACCGGTCACTCGGCCGGGGCCGGCATGACCTTCATGCTGGCCGCCCGCCTGGCCTCCCGCTTCGCCGCCATCGCCCCGGTGGCGAGCCACTGCTGGCTCACGGACCCGCGGCCGTCGTTTCCCCTGCCGGCTCTCTATCTGATCGGCACCGAGGATCCCCTGGTGCCCGTCGACGGCGGTCGGCGCGACCTCCCCTGGGGGCCGCCGCAGCAGATGCCACCGGTGTCGGCCACCCTCGAGCGCTGGGGCCGGGCCCTCGGCTGTGCGCCGGGCCTGCCGCCCCTGCTCGACCTGCGGGCCGGCCTGGCGGCGCGGCAGTTCCGTGACTGCCGCGCCCGGGTCCCGTTCAGCGCCTGGTACATCGCCGGCCAGGGTCACGGCTGGCCGGGCGGCGTGAGTCGCCTGCCGCCGGCGATCGTCGGCCCCAGCGTCGCGACGGTGGACGCCACCGCGGTGATCTGGGAGTTCTTCAGCCAGCAGGTAAGGCCATGAGGCCCTACCCGCGCAGCTTGGCGATCGCGCCCTGGATGCGCGTCTTCTGGGTCTCGTCCTTCACCATCGCGAGGGCCTTCTGGTAGGCAGCGATCGCCTCCTTGGTGTTGCCGGCCGCCGCCAGCGCCTCGCCCAAGCTGTCGTTCGCATTCCACGACTCGGGGTGGGCAGTCACGTTCTGGCGGAAGGTGGCGATCGCGTCGGCGGTCTTGCCGGCAGCCAGTTGCTGGTAGCCCAGGTTGTTCATCTCCGCCTCGGTGGCGAGACCGCGGGCTTGTTCACGCAGGCCCTTGGCGCCGGCGGTGTCGCCCTTCTTGTCGAGCAGATCCGCCTTGACCCGCAGGTTGGTGAAGTTGGTGGCGATGGCAAGCGAGCGATCCGCCCAGCCCAGGGCCTCGTCGACGTCACCGCCGTGCGCAGCGCTGTAGGCGGCCGCGGTGCTCCAGCCCTGCCAGAAGAAGCGCGGCAGGCCGCGCAGCTCGCGGCGCAGGCTGGCGAGCACGGCGCTCGGCACGTCGACCGCGATCCGCACCGGCACCCGCAGCTTCTCCCAACGCAACGCCAACACCACAGCGTCATCGCTTGGCTCATCGAAGGTGTAGCTCAGACGCTCCTGGAACGGCGCAGGCTCGGGCTGTACGGTCACCCGCAGGGCGTCCTCAGCCTGGTCGTAGCTGAAGCTGCCCCAGGCGTCGGCCATGCGACTGAACGCCACCGTCCAGGTCGTCGCCGTCGGAATGGTGTGCAGGCCGTAGGTGCCCGCGGCGAGCGGCTGTCCCTCGACCGTCACCGCCGAGCCGAAGGTGATCGTCGTGTTTTCGTTGGCTCCGGCGCGCCAAACCTCACCGTAGGGCACCAGGTCGCCCCAGATGGTGCGACCCTTGACCGCCGGCCGGTGGTAGCCGACGGTCATCGTCGTGACGCCGACCGTCTGGCTGACCGCGGCCGCCGGGCTGGCCTCGGGCATGGTGAAGGCGGGCGGCCCCTGCGCCGCGGCGGGCAGCAGGCTGACGGCAAGCACGACCAGGGCGAACGAAGCGCGACGAAGCAGAGCAACAGGCATGGTGGATCCTCCGGAGGGGGGCGGAAAGCGACAGGTAGAGCGACGGCGCAGCGCCATTCGATACGCCGCGACCCACCCGCAGTTGCGGCCGAGGGGCAGGCCGCGGTCAGGCGGGGTTCCACCGCAGCTGGAGCGCCGCGAGCCCGTCTCAACCGGCGCCGCGGACGCGCGCCGCGACCCCGGTCCTGACGTCGGCGCCAGGGTGGACGACGACCTCCTCGCCCGCGGCGAGGCCGGAGATCACCTGCGCCGCCAGGCCGTCCTGGCGACCGATCTCGAGCCGACGCTCCGCCAACCTGCCGTCGACCAACACGAAGGTCGCCCAGTCGCCGGTCGACGCCGGCGAGGCACCGCCAACCGGCGACGCCGACCGGAAGATCGCGCTGGTCGGCACCAACAGTTGGTCCGTCCCCTCCCAGAGGACGATCCGCACCTCGACCCGAAAGCCGTCGCCCAAGGCGGCCGGCGATCCGGCGTCGCCTGTTGCGAGCGCGATCACCACGTCGACGCGCTGCTCCTCGACGCCGAGGGCCGAGACCTTGGTGCGTCCCGCCGGCTCGATGCGCGTCACCTCGCCGATCAGCGGCGCGCTGCCGCCCCACTCGACGATCTCCACGCGCTGGCCCGGCCGCACCTGGGCGGCGTCCCGCGACAGCAGATCCGCCACCACCTCGAGGTCGGCGGGGTTGCCGATCTCGAGCAGCGGCTCGCCAGCCGGCACCACCGCCTCGCTCTCGTGCAGACGGCGGAGGACGACGCCGTCGACCGGCGACGTCAGGGTCAGCGGCCCAGCCGTGGCCTCGGACCCACCGGATGCCTCCAGGAGGGCGGCACGGGCTACCCGCAGCTCGGCCTCGGCGGCAGCGACGGCATAGTCGGCGGCGGCTACCGCCTGCCTGCGCGTGGCAGCCGACAGCGTCGTCACCTCGACTGTCTGGGCCGAGAGCAGACCGTCGCGGCCGAGCGCCCCAGCGCGCTGCTCTTCGCTCTCGGCGTACGCCAGCTCGGCGATGGCGCGTGCGCGGTCGGCCTGGGTACGCCCGAGCCCTGCCGCGGCGGCCTGCACCCGCGCTTCGGCCGCCCCCCGGCTGCGGGCGTCGAGGAGATTCGGCGCCATCGGTCGCAGGGTGGCAACGGGATCGCCGGCATGCACCGGCGTCCCCGGCTCGAGCTCGACCCGCAACAGCCGCGCCGCAACCGGCGCCGAAACCAGGTAGCGCTCGCGCACCCGCGTCACGCCTTCGTCGTCGAGCGTCACCCGCAGCGGGCCGCGCACCACCCGCGCGGTGTCGACGGCGACCGGGCTCGGCCGCATGCCGAGCGCGAAGGCACCGAGCAGGCCGGCGGCGACGAGGACCAACAGGGCCTTCTTGGAGACGGCAGGGAGCTTCATGGCGTGTTCCTTGCGGCGAGTCGGGCCGCTACTCAGGAGTCTTCAAGGCGGCCAGCAGGTCGAGGCGGTCGAGCTGACGACGCAGCACGAGGCCGGTCAGCAAGGCGGCGGCGACGACGGTGAACCCGGCCAGGGCGTAGCTCTGGCGGGCGACGACGAGGGGAAAGCGGTAGAGCTCGGTCTTGAACGTGTGCAGCGCGAGCGCCGTCAGCCCGTAGCCGAAGGCGGCGGCAACCGGCAGGGCGGCGAGCACGATCGCCGACAGCTCGCCGAGGAAGAGGAACGAGATCTCCGAGCGCCGCAGGCCGAGCACCCGCAGCGACGCCAGCTCCCGGCTGCGTTCGGCCAGCGCGATGCGGCCGCTGTTGTAGACGACGCCAAAGGCGATGACGATGGCGAACAGGATGTTGAAGAAGACGATGATGTTGAGGTTCTTGGCGAAGGTCTGCTCGAAGCTCTCGACGAACGCCGCCTTGCGCGCCACCGAGGCGACGACCGGCAGGTCCTTGAGCCGCGCGTAGAGCGCGTCGGCCCGGCTCGGCTCGACCTGCAGCGCGGCGGCGGTGATCGCCAGGTCGTCGCCCACCAGACGCTGGAGGGCGCCGAGCTCGAGGTAGGCCGCCGTGCCCATGTGCTGGTCGACGAGTCGCGCCACCGGTAGCGTGCGCATGCGCCTGGCACCTTCGAGGACCTCGACCGTCAGGAGCTCGCCGGCCCGCACGTCGAGGATCTCGGCGAGCGCCGTCGACAGCACCAGGCCGCCGCTGGGCAACACCACGGGCGTGCCGTCCTCGGCCAGCACGCGCTCGAGGCGGGTGACGGCCGACAGTCCCTGGATCGCCGCCCTCCTCGCTCGCGCCCCGTGCCGGAAGCGCACCGCAGCGACCCGCAGCGGCTCGACGTGAACCACCCCCGGCAAGCGGGCCAGCTCATGGACCACGCGGCCGCTGGTCGGGCGGCGGAACGTCACCGTCGCGTCCTGGCGTTGGAGGACGCCAAACTGCTCCGTCACCAGGGCGCCGACGGCCACGCGGAACGAATGGCCAACCACCACTAGGCCGCCCGCCAGGCCAATGCCGAGCACGCCGACCGCGAAACGCAGCGGGCGACGGCTGACATTGCGCAGGATCATCCTGAGCGGCGGCGTGAGCAGACGGCCGACACCAGGAATCCGCTCGACCAGCGTCCGCCGATGCTGCGTCGGCGCCTCCGGGCGCATCGCCTCGGCCGGCGGCAAGAGGGCCACCCGCTGCACGGCACCGAGCGCACCGACCGCCGCCGCCACCAGGGCGATGCCGACCGCTTGCGCCAGGCGATACGGCGCCACGTGGTAGACGAGCACCGGGAAGCTGTAGATCGTCTGGTAGAGGCCGGTGAGCCCGCTGCCGAGTCGCATGCCGAGCACGACGCCGAGCGCACACCCGACCACAGCAATCGCGAGACCGAGCTTCAGATAGTGCCAACCGAGCTCACGATTGCGGTAGCCGACCGCCTTGAGGGCCGCGATCTGCTCACGCTCGACGCCGACGGTGCGCGTCAGGACGACGTTGAGCAGGAACACCGCGACGCCAAGGAACAACACTGGGATGAAGCCGCCGACGTTCTTCAGGCCCGCGATCTCGTTCTGCAGGTACCAGTTCGAGATCTGGAGCGACCGCGGGATGGCGCCGGTGCCGCCCCAGGGTGCCAGCAAGGTGTCGAGCTGCCCCATCACCTCCTCGACGTTGCCGCCCGGGGCCAGGCGAAGGACGACGTCGTTGGCGCTGCCGGTGAGGTCGAAGGCGGCGGCCAGCGCCCGTTCCTCCATCCAAAAGCCACCGAACCGCCGCGGGTCGGGCAGCATGTCGCCCGGCCGAATGCCGAACACGAGCTCCGGCGACAGCGCCACGCCGACGATCTCGAGCCGGCGCTGGTGACCATTGAGGGTCGCCGTCAGGGTATTGCCCGGGGCCAGGTCGTGCCGCAGGGCGAAGCTCTCGGCGACCATCACCTCGTCGGGCCGCCCCGGCGCGATCCACCGACCGCGTCGCAGGAACAGGTCGTTCAAGCGCGGGCGACCGTCGGCCGGGATCGAGATCAGATGCCCGACCGCCGGCTCGGTCATGTCCGGCACGTCGACCACCACGTCGGCGACCACCCGCATCTCGACCTCGCCGACGCCACGGATCGCCGCGATGCGGGCTTCGAGGCTCTTCGGCGCCCGCGCGCAGCTGGCGAAGACGTCGCCGAAGCGGCCCCGAGCGTAGTAGGCATCGAGGGTACCGGTGAGCGAGTCGAAGGTGCTGCGGTACATGACGAACATGCCGACGCCGGTGGCCACGACGAGGGCGATCGCCAAGCCCTGGCCGCGCATCCGCCACGCATCGCGCAGCAGCTTGCGGTCGAGGGCGCGCAGCCGAAGCCACGACAGGGTCGGCGCCGTCACCACACCAGCTCACACACCGGGCGCCGCTCGCTGTTTCGGCGCTCGCTGGCGATCCGACCGTCGGCCATGGTGACGGTGCGGTCGGCCATGTCGGCGATGGCGGCGTTGTGGGTGATCACCACCACCGAGGTCCCCAGCTGGCGCGAGACGGTCGCGATGGCCTCCAGCACGACGATCCCGGTAGCAATGTCGAGGGCGCCGGTTGGCTCGTCGCAGAGCAGCACGTCGGGCCGCTTGGCGATCGCCCGCGCAATCGCCACCCGTTGCTGCTGGCCCCCCGACAGCTGCGCCGGGAAGTGGTCCATACGGTCGGCGAGACCGACCAGGTCGAGAGCCTCCTCGGGCGTCATCGGGTGGCGCGTGATCTCGGTCACCAGCGCCACGTTCTCGCGCGCCGTGAGGCTCGGGATCAGGTTATAGAACTGGAAGACGAAGCCAACGTGATGACGTCGGTAGTCGGTCAGCCCCGCCTCGTCGGCCGCCGTGAGGTCGACGTGGCGGTAGCGCACCGAGCCCGCGGTCGGCACGTCGAGGCCACCGAGAATGTTGAGCAACGTCGACTTGCCGCTCCCCGACGGCCCCAGGAGCACCAACAACTCCCCGCTCGCCAGCTCGAGGTCGACGCCGCGCAGCGCGTGCACGTCGACCTCGCCCAGACGGTAAACCTTGGTCAGCTCCCTGGCGACAAACACCGGCGCGGCGGAGTCAGGAGCGGCGGGAGTGGCTGGATTCGGGGAGATCGCGGTCAGGGAAATGCTCCTCGCGGGCGACCCGGATCTTAGCCGGCCCACGCGAGCGGCGGGTTTGACGGCATCGCCGACATGACCCAAGATGCCGAGGAGCGGCCCCCAGAAACAACCAGCCGCCGTCTGCGAGGAACTCCTCATGCGCCTCTCCCCGACCCTGATCATGGCCCTCGGCCTGGCGGCTGCGGCCGCCGCGGCCAGCGGCCAGGCAGCTCCCCCGGCGTCAACCGAGGCAAACCCTGCCGCCACCTGCCCCTGCCCGCCGCCGCCACCTCCGCCCCCGATCTGGCAGGTCAGCCTCGGCGCCGGCCTCTCGAAGTCGAGCGGCAACACCGACTCCGAGAGCTACAGTCTCGCCTTCGACGCCGTGCGCGACGCCGGCGGCAGGCAGCGCCTCCACTTCGACGCGCTCTACCTGCGGGGCAGCGCCGGCGACGTCACCAACGTCGACAAGGCCACCGTCGGCGCGCGTGATGACTACCGACTTACCGAGCGGCTGGCCGCCTTCGGCGACCTGCGGTATGTCCGCGATCCCTTCAAGCAGATCGACAGCTCCTGGGCACCCACCGTCGGCCTGGCCTGGAGGGTGGCCGCCAGCGAGCGGGTGAGCTGGGCGGTCGACGCCGGCGTGGGCTACATCCTCGAGTCCTACAGCAGCGGCGAGGACGCCAACAGCGGCACCCTCCGCCTCGGCGAGGCGCTCGGCTGGCAACTGTCGCCGACGGCCCGGCTGACTCACGTCGCCACCGCCACCTGGAAGACCCGAGACACCGAGGACGCCCTCTACCACCTCGAGCTCGGCATCGCCGCCGGGCTCACTGCCCACAGCGAGCTCAAGGTGGCGGTGGTCGACGACTACCGGAACCTGCCGGCCGCTCCCGGCCTCGACAAGAATGACGTCTCGACCGTCGTCACGGTCGGGTTCAAGCTGTGATCGAACCACCGCAGGCACGAGGAGACGCAATGTTCAAGGAGTTCATGGGGTTCCTCAAGCAGTACGGAGTGATCGGCCTGGCGATCGCCATCGTCATCGGCGGCAAGGCCAGTGAGGTGGTGAAGTCGGTGGTCGACAACCTGGTGATGCCGCTGCTCGGCATCACCACACCGGGCGGTGAATGGCGGACGATGGGATTCAAGATCGGCGAGGCGACGTTCGGCGTCGGCGCGGTGCTCGGCTCACTGGTCGACTTCGTCATCGTGGCCTTCCTGGTCTTCCTGTTCGCCAAGAAGGTCCTCAAGGAAGAGACGGTCACCAAGAAGTAGCACCGGCCGCCGAGCGATCGGTGGCAGCCGCGAGTCCGGCGCAGCCGGCCTGCTAAGCTGCCGCCATGCGTCTCCACGCCTTCCAGGGCACGCGCTACATCGGGGCGCCCGAGGTCGTCGGGCGACTCGCCGCGCCGGCCGCCGACCAGCTGGACGCGGCACGACGCGACCGTCTGCGGGCGAGCGGCGGGCGTCACTTCACCCACCTCGTCGCGCCCGTGCCCGACGGCGACGTCGACGCCTGGGCCCACGCCGCCGTCCTGGCCTCGACCTGGCAGTCCGACGGCACCCTGCTGCATGACGCCCAGCCGTCCCTCTACCCCTACGTCATCCTCATGCCCGGCGGTCGCCGCCGCCTTGGGATTTGCGGCCTCGTCGGCTTCGAGGATCCGGCGACCGGCGTTCTGCGGCCGGTGGACCGCCGGGCGGCCGACCCGGCCGACGCCGACCGTGCGGCCCTCCTGCAGGCCACCAAGACCGACCTCGAGCCAGCCTTGGTGCTCGCCGCTGGCGCCGACGGCCTCGAACCGTTGATCGCCGGCGACGCGAGGACTGCCGTGCCGGTGGCGTCGCACGTCGATGCCGACGGGAACCTGCACCTCCTCTACCGCAACAGTGACCCCGCCCGCATTGCCGACTACCAGGCCAGTCTCGCCGAGGCCCGCGGCGCGATTGCCGGCGGCGATGCGGGGTTCCGGGTCGCCAGCCGCTACGCCAGCCGCAACAAGGCCAAGGCGGGCAGCGCGGCCGCCGCGAAGCTGGCGGTGGTGACCTCACTCACCTCGTCAGAGGTCGCGGTCGCCCCTATCCACCGCGGTCTGCGCGATCTGCCCGACCTCGACCCCGCCCGCCCGCTCGCCCGACGCGTCGACATGGCAACGCCGGTCGACGGTCGCGCCTTCGCGGCCGCAGTGGCGGCCGCCCCGCAGCCGGCAATCGGCTTCCTGCGACGCGACGCCGCCATCGAGATCTGGCAACTGNNGCGAGCCGCCACAGCAGCCCCGGAGTCCGCAGTGACGCTGCTCCACGAGGTGATCTGGCCAGCGCTCGGCCTCGGCGTCGACGCCGGGAGCGACGGCCGCACCGTTCACCAGGCCGACGCGGCGGCGCTGTGGCAACAGGTCACAACGGGCGAGCTCGCGCTCGGCATCTTCCTGCCGCCGCTCTCCCCGAGCGACCTTGCCGCTGCCATCGCCAGCAACCGCCCTCTGCCGCCGCGGTCGACCCTGGTCGCGCCCGGGCTCATGTCAGGACTGGTGTGGTCCGACCACAGCTCCGACCACGTCGCGGCACTGCGCTGAGCGCCCCAACCTTGCGCCAGCCGTCAGGGGCCGCCGACCTCGCGGCCATCGGCGCGGTGCGGCCACTCGACCCAGCGGTCGAGCTTTCGCCGTTCGACCTCTTCCAGGCCCTCGTCAGCGGTGAGTCGCCTCTGCTGGTCGACGTCCGCGGGTCGTGCCACGCCTCGCGGGGAGGCTTGCGCGGCGCGGTGGTGGTCGACATCGAGGACCCGGCCGCGCTGAGGTTCCCTCCCGACGCAGCCCTCGTCTTGTTCGACGAGGACGGCACGGTCGCCGTCGACCTCGCGCGCCGCCTCCAGGCGCGTGGTCGCTCCGGCGTCCGGGCGCTCTACGGCGGTCTCGCGCTCTGGCGCCTGGCCATCGTCCCCGAGCTGGTCGGCGACACCTTCCTCGCCTGAGTGGCGCCCCCCGCGCCCGAGTGCGCGCCGCCCTCAGGGTAGCCGGTCGCCAGGGTCGACCGCCTCGTGCGCGGCGCCAGTGCCAGCCTCGCCCAAGCCCACCTCACCGGCGATGCGGACGAAGTCCTCGGGGGTCGTCGGCAGCTCGAACGACCAGTGGATGGCGAGGTCGAGAGGCCGCGAGGCGATGATCTTGCCGCGCTCGACGACGGTCGGCACGGCCACCTCGCGGCTGGTCATGTCGCGCAGGAGGAGAGGCCGCACCAGCTCACTCGACTCGAGCTCGAGCGGGTAGTCGAAGGCGATCTGGCGACCACCCACAGCCGCCTCGACGGCCAGGTGGATGGTCGCCGACGAGGCCTCGGGGAAGATGCCGAGGTCGCCCTGCTGGTCGAGGAAGTGCAGTGGCACCACCTCGTCGAGCCGCGGTCGCACCCGCACCGGGACCGCGAAGTCGACGCCGTAGGACGACCCCTCGACGATGCCGGCAAACCGACCCTCGAAGGAGGCGCCGACGTCCACGTGGTCACCCGCCAGGCGGAGCGCGGCCAGACGCACGTCGATCGCACCGACGACGTCGCGCAGCGTCAGGCTGCGCGCGAACTCGACGCCGACGAGATGCGAAGTGTGGCGTTCCAGGGGAATCGGCAGCCTGGCGATCTCGATGCTGACCTCGTCGGGAGGGGCAAACAGCTGGCTCAACAGGGCAGAGAGTCGGTCGAATCGCATGCCAATGACGACGTCGTCCGCGCCCAGCGGCGAGGTCGTCAGACGCTGGCCCTCGCGGGCTACGGCGACGGCGATGGCGTTGGGCAGCAGCGGGTCGACGTGCTCGACCACCAGACCGAAGGCGTCGCCGTTCAGCAGCAACTGCGGGTTCTGGGCCCCGAGCTGCCAGCCGCGCGGGGCGTAGCGGATCCGCCACGGTCGCTGGCGCGGCGAGGATCCGCGCGCCTTGGCATCGAGGTCCCGCTTGCCGCCAACGGCGAGCGGCAGCTGGAAGTCGGGCAGCTTCAGGTGATTCTGCATGCGCAGCGTCAGGATCGGCCCCAACCAGCGCCGCAGGAACGAGGCCTGCGCCAGGGTCTTGACCTCGGCCACGCGGAAGTGGAGCGAACAGCCGCCGTCGTCGTCGATCGCCGCGAACGCCACGTACCGCACCTCGATCGGCCCGTCGTACAGCCCCCAGCGCCAGTCGAAGTCGGCATGGGCCACCAGCTCGAGCCAGCCGTCGTGAACGGTCAACGCCAGCTCGTTGATGGTGAATCGGTTCCCCTTGCGGGTGAGCTGGCGGTAGCCGACGAGCTCGTGCGCCGCCAGGGTCAGCAGCTTGGTGGAAAACAAGACCTCGAGCTCGTAGCGACCGCTCGCCAGGAGGTCTTCGGCCGCGCGGTTGGAGGCGATCGAGCCCGCCCGCAGGTCGTCGATCTCGGCCTGGTGAACGGCCAACTGGTAACGCGCCCGGCGCAGCCCCCCCGCCACGCCGAGGCCGACCAGAAGAACCAGGGCCGACAGCAGGGCAGCCAGCCGCGCTGACCGTCGGTGCCGAAGCATGGCTACGCCGGCGACGAGCCGTCCAGCAGGTCACGCACGTAGGCGACGACCCGCGGGCGCCCGAACACGAGGTCGTAGCGTCGCTCGGCAAGTGCTTCGCCGACGGCGGGCCGCGGCAGAACCTCGAGCCGAGCGCCGACCGCTCCCGCGATCGCCAGCGTCGCCGCCGCATCCCACAGGCGTAGGTCGGGGTCGACCATGGCGCCGACGGCTCCCTCGAGCGCCAACAGGTGCCCGAAGCAATCGCAGTAGGTGCGCGTCCGCGGGTGCTGCGCCATCAGTCGGTCGAAGCCAGCGCCCCGACCGCTGCGCACGAACTGGCCGCGCTCGCCGGTGGCGACGATCTCCTCGTCGAGGGGTGCATCGGCGGCGAGATCGGCGAGTCGGAACGGCTCACCTTGATCGCGGAAGCCGCCAACTCCGATGGCGCCATAGAGCCGCCGGCCCAGCATCGGCAGGTCGATGAGCCCGAGCACCGGTTGATCACGGTACAGCAGGGCGAGCAGGGTGCCGAACAGCGGCACGCGGTGGCGCAGCGAGTGGGTGCCGTCGATGGGATCCACCACCCACAACCAGTCGCCATCCGGCTCCCCGGCGCCACCCAGGCCCTGTTCCTCACCGAGCACGCGGTGCGCGGGAAAGCGCTCGCCCACCCGCTGGCGCACCAGTTCTTCGACTGCGACGTCGATCTCGGTGACGAAGGTGCGATCGGGCTTGCGGGCGAAGTTGAATCCGGTCGCCAAGCGACCGTGCACCACCGCCCGGACCTCGTCCGCCAGCGCCGTGGCGAAGGCGAGGGCGATCGCGAGCTCGTCGACCGGGGCCTCGGACGTCATCACCGCGGTCACCCGCGAACCAGAATCTGCAGCTCCTGGATTCGCCGCTCGAGCCGGGCGTTCTGCTCGGGGTCGGAAATCGACGGCCGCAGGCGCTCGGGGAGGAAGGCGAGATCGGTCGACTCGCGGATGGCCACCAGCTCCTGGAGCTCCTTCTCGAGCGAGTAGTTCGGCGACACGAAACGGTTGATCGCTTCCGCGACCATCGCCGCATCGGGGGCCACGACGCCCCGCAGGGCGGCGATGCGCATGGACTGCACCACCACGCTCTCGATGTCGGCACCCGACAGGCCGGCCGGAATCGGCGGCAGGGCGGTGACGTCGATGGCGATGCCGCTCTTCTTCGCCATCACCCGGAACATGTCGCGGCGCTCGTCCTCGGTCTGCGGCGGGAACAGCGGGATGTGCACCTCGCAGCGCCCCTGGCGCTTGAGGTCGACCGGCAAGAGCTCCGGGCGGCAAGTGAGCAGCAACCAAATGATGCGACCGCGGTACTCGGTGTCGGCCATCTGCGCGGCGATCATCGCGAACAACCGGCCCGAGGTCCCGCTGTCGCCGTCGTTGCTCCGCTTGCCGAGGGCGGCGTCGGCCTCGTCGACGATGACCACCACCGGCCCCAGCGCCTTGACCACCGACAACACCTTCTGCATGTTGCCTTCGGAGGAGCCCACCCACTTCTCGCGCAGGTTCTTGAACACCACCGCCGGGATGCCGATCGAGCCGGCGAAACAGGTCGCTGCGAAGGTCTTGCCGGTGCCCAACATGCCGCAGAGCAGGTAGCCCATCGGCAGCGCGCCGAAACGCCCCTCGCGGATCAGCCGCGCGTCGTCGGCGAGGCGGTCCTTCACCGCGCGCTCGGCGACCAGCAGGTCGAGCGTGAAGCGCGGCTCGATGAAGTCGATGAGCCCGAAGCACTCCTTCTCGATCAGCTCCTTCTTCGCCCGCTTCAAGTACTTGAGGTCGAAGCGGCCGCCGTCACCGAGCGCCCGACGCACCACCTGCGAGACGCCGACCAGGGTCAGGCCGTTGGCCTCTGACGCCAGCAGCTCGGGGTCGACCTCGTCGCGCCGGGCCGGTGGCATCACCCGCTCGACGAAGCGCCGTCGCGTGTCGCGATCGGGCAGCGTCACCTCGATCTTGCCGACGAAGGGGTTCTCGATCAGACGTCGGTTGAGCTCGGCGAGGTTTTCGCAGAGCAGACAGATGGTGATGTCGGCACCGCGGATGGCCGGGTCGTTGGCCCAGTTGAGCAGCTTCACGAGGTTGGTGCCGAGCTCGCCGGACAGCCAGGCGATCTCTGCCGTCGGCGCCAGCAGCTCGGCGTAGCGCAGGACGACGGCGACGCTCTTGCGACGGCTGCGGCCGTTTGTGCCGCCCGCCGAGCCGCCGCGCCCCGCCTCGCCTTCGACCGTCGACGGTGCGGCGACGGTGCCCTGCGCCTCTTCGCTGCGCTGCAGGGCCTTGTGCAGGAGATAGCGGTCCAGGATCTCGAGAATCTGGCGCGGATCCTGGGTGCGCAGAGCGCCGGCGAGGCTCGATCCCGCGATCATGTCGACGGCGGCCAGGGTGCGCTCGAAGTCCTCGCGCATGGCGCGGCGCCGCTCGGGGTCGCGTGGGTCGAGGAAGCGAATGCCGCTGCCGCGGTCGTACTGGATGACGATGTCGCGTCGTCCGAAGAGCTGGGTGGCGAGGAAGTCCTCGAGCGATACCCAGCTGTCGCCGCCGACACTGGCCGCGCCGTCGGGCAACATGACGTAGTCGTGGATGTTGCCGTGGAGCAGGAAGACGCTCGCCGCCCCGGCGAGATAGCGCGCCGACAAGTCGCTGGCCCACGCCGGGAGCTGGCTCGCTGCCGGCGCTGGCGGCCCGGTGGGCTCGCCGGTCTTGACGACGGAGTCGCTCATCGCTGGCGCACCGCCGGCCGCGCCGCCATCGCCGCGGGCACGGGCGGCAGCGCCATCACGGGTGCGTTGAGCAGATCGGGCAACGGGCCCTCGGGCGTCGTCGAGATCTGCGGCAAGTCCATCGCCGACACCATCTCCTGCACCGACGAGAGGCCGGCGGTGACCGCGCTCACTTGCTGCTCGATGAAGCCCGGATCCTGGCGGGTCACCGCCTGCTCCTGGATCAGCAGAATCGAGTTCTCGACCCGCACCAGGCGGGCCTGGATCACCTCGCGGTTCTCCTCCGCCTGCTTCAAATTCGCCAGTCGCTGCTCGAGCACCTGCAGGTTCTCCCGGTGGGCGTCCTTCATCTTGTCGCTGGTCGTCGGATCGTCGAGCGCGGTCTTGGTGCGGGTGAGGGTCGTCTCGAGCTCGCGGTGCGGCATGTTCGAGACGAAGGCATCGAGCACCTGCTCGAAGGCCAAGGTACGCAGGAACACCCACAGCAGCTGGTTGATGCTGTCCTGCTGCGAGCTTTCGAGCAGCATGTCCTGCATCTGGCCGGGGTTGGTGACGGTGCCCGTTCCGGCGCGCAACGCCCGCTGCAGGTCGGCGCAGCGCCGGCGGACATTCTCGAAGCGCTGCTGCCGTTCCGCCGACAACCCCGCCGTCAACTGTTGCGCCGTCACGCCGCCCCCGGGCGCCGCCACCGGCGCCGCGGTCTGGCGCCCCCGCACGCGGACGATGGCCTGGTAGCGAGGGTTGCCACCCACCGCGAACAGGTAGAGCAGCTCCAGGGCGCCGACGACCGGCCAGACCACCAGCGGCAGCAGCGTCACGACCCCGGCGAGCAGGCCACCCCCGAACAGGATCAGGTTGTAGGGCTCGAGAAAGGCCGAGCGCAGATAGTGGCTGAGGCCCAGGTATGGGCTCGCCGCCTTGGTCAGTTGCGCGGCGGCGTCCTGCGCGAGCTGGCTCTCGCGGATACGGTCGATGGTCGACGGCGACAATGCCATGCGTCTGGTCGTGCTACCCGAAGACCTTCGCCTTGAGCCCCGCCACCACCGCCTGAAACTCCGGCCGCGTCTCGGTCACCAGGGGCGGCTCGGTCGGCCGCGACAGGCGGATCTCCTCGCCCAGTCGACCGGGATTGCTCTTCATGATGTACACGCGATCGCCGAGGTAGGCGGCTTCGGTGATGCTGTGGGTGATGAAGAACACCGTCGACTCGAGCTCGTGCCAAAGCCCGATCAGGAGCTCCTGCATCTGGTAGCGAATGCCCGGGTCGAGGGCGCCGAAGGGCTCGTCCATCAGAATGATCCGCGGCTTCAGAACCAGTGTGCGGGCGATCGCCACACGCTGGCGCATGCCCCCTGAGAGCTCGTGCGGATACTTGTCGCCGTGACCGCCCAGCCCGACCTTGGCCACCCACTCCCGGGCCAGCTCCCGTCGCTCGCCGCGCGGCATGCCACGCAGCTCGAGCCCGAGCTCGACGTTCTCGCACACCGTGCGATTGGGATAGGCGCTGTAATCCTGGAAGACCATGCCACGGTCCGCCGCCGGCCCGGCCACCGGATTGCCGGCCACCAGCACCTCACCCGAGGTCGCCGGGTGATGCGGCGACAGCCCGGCGATCAGGCGCAGCAGCGTCGACTTGCCGCAGCCGGAGGGCCCCAGGATGGTGATGAACTCACCAGCGCCGGGAAGGTCGTCGACTAGAAAGCTGACGTCCTTGAGCGCCACCGAGCGCTGCGCGCCGCGGCCAAATTCCTTGCAGACGTTCTTGAACTGAACGATCGGCGGCCGATGTCCGGCGGCGGCAACGGTCGCCGTCGCCACGGTGCCTGGGGCGTTTGCGACGGCCGCGCCTTCGGGGGCCGCGCTTGCGGGGGCCGTCATCTACTCCTCCTCCTTGGCGAAACTGTAGGGGAAGAGCCAGCGCTGCAGCGCGAGCAAGGTGCGGTCGATGCCGTAGGCAAGCAGGGAGATGATGAACAGCACCAGGTAAATGTGCTCGCGCGGCCCACGGCGCTGGGCGACCTGGATGATGTAGCCGAGGCCGAACTTGGCGTCGATCAGCTCGGCCAGCACGATGTAGCCGAAGGCCAGGCCGAACAGCAGGCGGGCGGAGTTGAAGATGTCCGGCATGGCGAGGGGAATCAGCACCTTCGACACCACCTGCCAGCGCGTCGCGCCCATGGTCAGCGCCGTCTCGACGAAACGCTGCTCGACCTCGAGGATGGCGTTGGTGGTGTCGAAGATCACGTAGCCGATGCAGGCGATGAAGATGAAGAACACCTTCTGGGTCTCGCCGAGGCCGAACCAGACCAGGGTGAGCGGAATCAGCGCCGCCACCGGCACGTTGCGCAGGAACACCGTCGGCGCCTTGAGCAGCGACTCCGAAAGGCGAAAGCAACCCGACAGGATGCCGAGCGGAACGCCGATCAGGAGCGCCAGACCGAAGCCGAGCACGATCCGTCCCAGGCTCCAGACGGTGCTCCGGGTAAGCGCCGCCTCGAACCACAGGCTCTTGATCTGCCCGAAAAGCTCGCCCGGGCTGGGCAGCACCAGGGGTGACAGCACCCGATCCTCGGCCGCCCCCCAGGTGAGCAGCGTCCAGACCAGGAGAATGAACAGCACCGAGCCCACCTGGGCGATCAACGCCCAGGTGTTGCTCAGTGGCTTGCGCAGCTCGGTGGTCATCCGCCGCCTCGGCCCTGCACGCCTACTGCTGCTCGAGCGGGAAGACCTTGATCTCGACGCGTCGATTCAAGGCGTGGTTCCCGGGCTCGATCTCCTCGTTCCAGCCCTGGCCGTCGACCGAGATCTGGTTGGCCTGCAGCTTGAACCGCTTGACCAACTCTTCCTTGACCCCGTTGGCGCGGTTCATCGACAGTTCCTTGACCGCCTCGAAGGGAACGTAGCCCTTCATCGAGCTGTCGGTGTAGCCGACGATCGTGACGCGCGCCATGCCGAACTGCCCGATCAGACGGCCGACCTCCTCCACCATCTTGGGCGCGCCAGGGTCGTAGAGCGTGCCGTCGGGCTTGCGATACAGCAGCTCCGCCGAGTTGGGGTAGAAGTGGATGCGCTGAACGTTGGTCAGGATCTCGGTCTGCTCGGCCTGGATCTGGGACACGCCCTTCGGCACGAAGCTCACCGCATACTCGTCGCGCGAGCTAGCGTAGGGCTCGATGGTCGCCAGGGAATGCACGGCGGAGAAGTCGGCCACCTGGTCGAAGCGCACCGCCGAGGTGATGGACCCGAGCTTCAGATAGAGCGTCGACGCCGTCTCCCAGTAGCGCTCGAAATTGGTCGGGCTGTTCGAGTTGAGGAAGAAGTCCTTGTTCTCGGCGTAGTTCGTCGAGTGGGCGTCGCCCAGCATGCCGACCGCGTCGTCGGTCGAGAGGCCGTAGGCCTTGCCCATCAGCGCCGCCGCCTTCTGCTTGTTCGCCGGCTGCTTCAAGTCCTCGACGGCGTCGAAGAACCCGCGCACCAACCCGTTGACGATCTTCGGGTTGTCACGCACGAAGTCGGCGCGCGCGAACATGACGTCAGCGATCAGCTTGTTGGCGGTCTGGGTCGACACCAGAAGCTTGTTGCCCTTGACGTCCGCCAGCTTGTAGATGTCCGGCGCCCAGCTGACGCAGCCGGCGATCGACTTGTCGGCGTTGAAGGCGGCGGCGGCCTGGAAGGCATCCTCGGTGAACTTGAGCTCGACGTCGGATGGCTGGAGCCCGGCGTTGATCAGCAGGTTGAGCAGCAAGTAGTGCGACGGCGAGTGCTGGGCGAGGGCGATCTTCTTGCCCTTGAGGTCGGCGATGCTCTTGATCGAGTCGCGGACCACGAGGCCGTCGCCGCCGTTCGACCAGTCGACCTGGAGGAAGGCCCGCGGCAGGGCGCGGGAGTCCTGCTTCAGCTGTTCGTAGAAGAGCGGAATCATGTCCAGCGTCCAGGCGGTGGCGTGGATGTCCCCCGAGGCGAACGCCTGGATCGACGCCGACGGGCTGTCGATGACCTTGATCGCCACCTTGAATCCGTACTTCTTGTAGAAGAGGCTGTCGGCGTTGGGCTCGGTGCCGTTGTTGGCGTAGAAGATCGGCGCCCAGCCGGCCCACACGTTCAGGCCGAGGACGATGGTGTTGTCCTTGAGCGGCACGTAGCTCGCCGCGCCCTTGACCTCGGGCAGCCGCTCCGACGGCACGAATTTGTACTCGGAGACGGTGGTGATGCTGTTGCTGTCGGCCGCTTCGGCCGCCTGGCTCGCCTGGTTGCTGCCGATGTCGGCCTTCGACAGGGGTTCCTTGGCCCCCCCACCTCCGGATGGGAACAGCACGCTCCGGCCGCGCCAGGCGCCGAGGGCCAGCAGGCCGCCGACCACCAGAAAGATCAGAATCCAGGCTGCCGGCTTGAGCCGCGGGCCTTGGGAGTTGCTGAGGGGTTCGCTCACGTTGGCTCTCCTTGTTCGCGCCAGCGACCGGGATGTCGCGGGCGCAGGGGAAGACGGCCGCTTCCGTCCGGATCAGGCCGTCTCGCCCAGCTTGACCGCTGGGCCCATCGTCTTCGCCGGCGCTGCTTCGGCCACCGCCGGGCCGACCGTCTTCTCGGCGGCCACTGCCGGCTGCGCCAGACCTTCCTCGATCCTGAACTGCTGCAGCAGGTCCGCCGCCATGGCCTTTTCCGCTGCCAGCTTCGCCTTGATGTTGTCAACGCCCTGGCCCGAGAGGTCGGCCGCGACCTTCGAGCGGGCCTTGGTCTTGTTGATCTGGTCGTCGAGCTTGCCCATCAGCTGACCGAAGTCGCTCGAGACGTCGAACGAGGTGTTGAGCGCCCCGGCGGCCTCGGACACCTCGGCAAGCGCGCGCTCCATCTGCAGCGCCGCTTTGCGCTTCTCGAGCTCGCCCTTGGTCTTCTCGATGTCCTTGAGCGCCGTCTTCATCTTCAGGAGGTTGTTCTGGTACGCCTCCTGGTGCAGCTTGAGCTGCTCCTCGTTGGTCGTCAGGTCGGTCTTGGCGCTGTTGAGCTCGAGCGCCAGCTGTCCGGCCACCTCCTCATTGCCCGCTCGCAGGTGGGCCTTGATCTCCGCCGTCAACCGGGTGACCCGGCGCTTGCCCTCGTCGACCTGCCCCTGGACCTTGAGCACCAGCGCCTGGTAGGTCACGAGGCCCTGCCGACCTTCCTTCAGACGCTCGGTCGCCTCCTGCAGCTTGGCCTCCGCGAGCTCGACCACATGCTTGTCCTCGAGCCCCGATACGAAGCTGTTCATGATGGCGTACCAGATGGAACGCAGGCGGCTGAAGAAGCTCATGTGCTCGACTCCTTGGGCGTTCTGGGATCTTCGTCGCTGCAGCGGCCGGCCGCGACGACCCGGCCTCACGGAAAACGCGGGAAAACTACCACAGCGCCTCGGGCGGGCTGGGCGCAATTGCTCTCGTCGACCCTACGCGCGGCTGCCCTGCCTTCTTCGTCGCCACCCTCGGCCGGCGCGGCGGCAGGCATGACGACTCTCGCCGCTCACGCGTATACTCGGCATCGCTCCGGAGCGCGACGCCCCAGGCGGGCTCCGCTCCCCGACCGCCAAGCGCCCGCTTCGCGCCAGCGGCCCGCATCAAACCCCGTCATCCCGCCTGACCCAGCGATTCCCAGCCGAATGGAGCTTCCCTCGATGATCGACCGTCCCTGCGTTTACCTGCCCGGCCACAGCCGGCTGGTTTCTCGTGCCCTCGCCGTCGCCGTGACCATCGTGGCAATGACCCTCGGCGCCTGCGGCAAGTCCGAGCCCAAGCCGACGGTTGGCGGCGACAAGAAGGGCACCGAGCCGCGCAACAAACAGAGCATTTCGGAGACCATGACCGCGCTGCTGGCCAAGCCGGACGCCGAGAAGCGCAGCCGACTGATCGACCGCATCAAGGAGGTTCCGGCCGCCGAGCGCACCGCGATCTCCGGCTCCCAGATCGTCGCCGTCGGCCTGTCGAAGGACTTCTGGACCGTCGACGGCAAGCCGGCGGGCATCCTGGTCACCAACGAGGGCGATACGCCGTTGGTGCCGACGGTCGGGCTCGGCTGCTACGCCCCGGGCGGCCAGGCACCCAAGGTCACCATCGACGACGGCGAGGGCGTCAAGGACTTCGTGTTCGACCCCAATGGCGTGCGTCCCTACCAGCTCGCACCGGTGCCGCCGAAGTCGACCCGGCTCTACATCGTCACCACCGACAAGACTTGGGCCGCCGGCGCCCCCGACAACCGCAAGCTCGGCGTCCAGGTCCTGCCGCCGCCAGCCGTCAAGGAAGCCCCGGCCGCGCCGAGCGCCGCCAAGTAGCGATCCACTCCAGCTTATTGAAGAGCCCGCGGGCGGGTCTCAGACCCGCCCTGGGATCGCCCGTCGAAGCCCTCGGCCCGTGGCCGAGGCTCTCTAGAGCTCGATCTGCGACCCCAGCTCGATCACCCGATTGGGTGGCAGGCGGAAGAAGCGTTCGGCGCCGAAGGCATTGCGCTTCATCAGCACGAACAGGCGCTCGCGCCAGACGGCGAGGCCGGCGCGCCGGTGGGTGGCGAGCAGGGTGTCGCGGCCGAGGAAGTACGACACCGCATTGGGGTCGAATTCGACGCCCTTGTGCCGGATCTGCTCGATCAGCTTCGGCACGTCGGGGTCTTCCATGAAGCCGTAGCGGGCAATCACCCGCCAGAACCCCTGCCCGAGGTCGGTGATCTCGAGGCGGTCCCGGCGGGCGACGTGCGGGATCTCCTCGGTGCGCATGGTGAGCAGCAACACCTGCTGGTGGATCACCTTGTTGTGCTTGAAGTTGTGCAGCAACGAGCGGGGCGTGCCGTCGGCGTTGGTGGTCATGAACACGGCGGTGCCTGGCACCCGGGCCTTGGCCCGCTTCTCGATGTCGCGCAGGAACAGGTCGAGCGGCAGCGAGCCCTCCGACTGCCGCACGCCGAGCAGCTCGCGGCCATCCTTCCAGGTCAGCATCAGGGTGTAGATCAGCGCCGCGACGACCAGCGGGAACCAGCCGCCGTGCGGGATCTTGACCATGTTGGCGCCCCAGAACGCGAGATCGACGACGAGGAACGGCGCGGTGATGGCGATCGCCTGCCACCGCGGCCAATTCCAACGCTTGCGCGACACCACATAGGCGAGGATCGCGGTGATCACCATCGTCGTCGTCACCGCGATGCCGTAGGCGGCCGCCAGGTTGGTCGACTTGCGGAAGCCGAGCACGAGGCCAATCGTCGACAGCATCAGCAGCCAGTTGACCGAGGGAATGTAGATCTGCCCGATCTCGGCCGAGGAGGTGTGGATGATCTCGACGCGGGGCGCATAGCCCAACTGCACGGCTTGGCGGGTCAGCGAAAAGGCCCCCGAGATCACCGCCTGGGAGGCGATCACCGTCGCCAACGTCGCCAGCGCAACCATCGGGTAGAGGCTCCACGCCGGCACCATTTTGAAGAACGGGTTGCTCGCCGCCGACGGGTCGCGCAGCATCAGGGCGCCCTGGCCGAAGTAGTTGACGAGCAGCGCCGGCAGCACCACGGCGAACCAGGCCCAGCGGATCGGCGCACGGCCGAAATGCCCCATGTCGGCGTAGAGGGCCTCGCCGCCGGTCACCACCAGGAACACGGCGCCGAGGATGAGAAATCCGGCGGTCCCGTTGCGCACGAAGAAGTCGATGGCTTGGAGCGGATTCACCGCCACGAGGACTCGTGGCGCCAGAGTGATCTGGTACAGGCCGCAGGCGGCGAGCAGGAAGAACCACACCAGCATCACCGGCCCGAACACCGCTCCGATGCCGGCGGTGCCCTTGCGCTGGACGAGGAACAGCCCGATCAGGATGACGATGGTGATCGGGACGACGTAGGGTGTGAACAAAGGAGTCGCGACCTCGAGCCCTTCGACGGCCGACAGCACCGAAACCGCCGGTGTGAGCATGCCGTCGCCATAGAGCAGGGCGGCGCCGACGAGGCCCAGGGCCACCAGCACCGCACTTCGACGTACGCCGTAGGCATTGCCGGGGATCAACGCCAGGAGGGCCAGGATGCCGCCCTCGCCGCGGTTGTCGGCGCGCATGACGTAGGCGAGGTACTTGATCGAGATGATGACGATCAGGGACCAGAACACCAGCGACAGCACGCCGAGCAGGTTCTCTGGCGTCGGCGCAATGGCGTGCTCGCCGTGGAAACACTCGCGCAGCGCGTAGAGCGGGCTGGTGCCGATGTCCCCGTAGACCACGCCAAGGGCGCCGAGAGCCAGGCCGGCGAGGTACTTACCCTCACCGTGCTCACTGCCGTGCACTTCGCCCGCAACGGTGTGCTCGCGCAGCCGCCGGGCACGGTCACTCTTGGGTGGCGTCTTGGCGACGCCTGGATCGCGATGGGCCATGGGAGCTCGGGTTAGAACGTCACCACGCGGTCGGCGTCCGCGATCATCGTCGAGAAGGTCTGCCAGCCGAAGATGGCATCGACCAGCGGCTGCACGCGTGCCGGCTCGTACCCCAGCAGGCGCACCGAGGCGCTACAAGCATAGACCCGCAGCAAGCCGCTCGCGCGCCCGTCGACGAGGAGGCTCGAGAGCGGCGGAAAGCCGAGCTCGTCGAGGCGACCAGCGACGAGGGGCGGCGCGGGATCATGCCGATCCCAATCCGCCTCCACCCATGCCTGCAGGGCGCCGAAGAACAGGGCAAGCCCGACCGGCTGATCGGCAGCCACAGTCGTCGCCGCCAGGGACGTCACTTGAAAGCGGCGATCCCAGGTGGCGCCGTGGGCGAGGATGAGCAGCGACATGGAAATTTGACAACTGACACGAGGTGCCGGATACCGCCTGCGCAGCCGCCTGGCCTCCGGCCTGGCAGCTGCCTCACGAACGGCGGTCTGGAGCGGGCGGCGGTCAGGCCACCGTGCCGTCGGCGTTGACCGTCCAGACGTCGCCGGCGGCCAGCAGAGCGCCCAGCTGACCGTGCCCGCGACGGTCGATCTCGCCCTGAATCTGCGCCACCACCCGCGACTCGTAGGTCGGCACCGTCACGTCGCGCAGCACGCCGATGGGTGTCGGGAACGGCGGCCCCGTCATCTGCGCGGCGAGGAAGGCGAGCGTCGGCGCCGGCGCCCGGTCGTCCCAGACCAGGCACTGCTCCGGCCCCAGTCCGTCGCCGAAGTGGATCACCTCGAGCTCGAGGCCGTTCAGCCGGATGCCCTTGTCCTTGGCCTTGCCGAAGACCATCGGCTTGCCGTGCTCGAGCTGGATCACCGCGTCGTCCTTGGTTTCCTTCTCGGTCAGCGACGCGAACGCCTTGTCGTTGAAAATGTTGCAGTTCTGGAAGATCTCGACGAAGGCGGTGCCCCGATGACGGGCGGCGCGATGGAGCGTTTCCTTGAGGTGCGACTGGTAGACGTCGACGCTCCTGGCGACGAAGGTGGCACCGGCACCCACCGCCACCTGCAACGGGTTGAACGGTGTGTCGACCGACCCGAGCGGCGTTGACTTGGTCTTCTTGCCGAGCTCGCTGGTTGGCGAGTACTGGCCCTTGGTCAGGCCGTAGATGCGGTTGTTGAACATCAGGATCTTCACCCCGACGTTGCGCCGCAGGGTATGGATCAGATGGTTGCCGCCGATCGACAGGGCGTCGCCATCACCCGTCGCGATCCACACCTCGAGGTCGGGACGGGCCAGCTTGAGCCCCGTCGCCACCGCGGTCGCGCGACCGTGGATGGTGTGAAAGCCGAAGGTGTTCATGTAGTACGGAAACCGGCTGGAGCAACCGATTCCCGCCACCACCACGAACTTCTCGCGTGGGATGCCGAGCTCGGGGAAGACCTGCTGAACGGCGTTCAGAATCGCGTAGTCGCCGCAGCCGGGGCACCAGCGGACATCCTGGTCCGACTGAAAGTCCTTCTTGGTCAGAGTCGTCGCGGTGGCCATCGTCGTTGGCTCCCTAGCGCGCAACGGTCGACATCGCCGGCGCGTTGACCGCGGCCGAGCCGAGCAGTTGGCGGATCTTGGTCAGCACTTCATGGCGGTAGAACGGCTTGCCCTGGACCTTGGTGTAGGACACCACGTCCTTGAGATAGCGGGCGCGCAGCAGGAGCGCCAGCTGGCCGAGGTTCATCTCCGGCAACAGCACGCGGTCGAAGCGGGAGAGCACGTCGCCCAGGTTCTTGGGGAACGGATTCAGCCAGCGCAGGTGGGCCCGGCTGACCCGTAGGCCCTCGCGGCGCGCGACGTTGACGGCGCCGGTGATGGCGCCCGCCGTCGAGCCCCAGCCGAGCACCAGCAGCTCGCCGCCCTCCGGGTCGCCGTGGACGACCAGATCGTCGATGAAGTCGGCCACCCGGGCCACCTTCTCCGCGCGCAACCGCACCATCTTGTCGTGGTTCTGCGGGTCGTAAGAGATGTTGCCCGAGCCGTCCTCCTTCTCGATGCCACCGATGCGGTGCTCGAGGCCCGGCGTGCCGGGAATTGCCCACGGCCGGGCCAGCGTCTGCGCGTCGCGGCCGTAGGGCAGGAAGCCCTCGGGGTCGGTGCGATGCTCGACGCGCAGGTCCGGCAGGTCCTCGACCTTGGGCAGCAGCCAGGGCTCGGAGCCGTTGGCGATGTAGCCGTCCGACAGCAGAATGACGGGCACCATGTGGCGGGTGGCCGCCTGGCAGGCCTCGATCGCGGCCATGAAGCAGTCGGCCGGCGAGCAGGCGGCGATCACCGGCAACGGCGACTCGCCGTTGCGGCCGTAGAGGGCCTGCAGCAGGTCGGCCTGCTCGGTCTTGGTTGGCAGGCCGGTCGACGGGCCGCCGCGCTGGACGTCGACCACCACCATCGGCAGCTCGACCATCAGCGCGAGGTTCATCGCCTCGGCCTTGAGCGCCATGCCCGGGCCGCTGGTCGACGCCACCGCCAGGGCACCACCGTAGGCCGCGCCGATCGTCGCGCACATCGCCGCGATCTCGTCCTCGGCCTGGTAGGTGGTGACACCAAAGTTTTTCCACCCGGACAGCTCGTGCAACAGATCGCTGGCGGGAGTGATCGGGTACGCGCCCAGGAACAGCGGCAGGCCCGAGCGCCGGCTGGCTGCCACCAGGCCGAGCGACAGTGCCGAGTTGCCGGTGATGTTGCGGTAGGTGCCGGGCGGCAGCTTCGCCGGCTCGATCTCGTAGCGAACGTGGAACAGCTCGGTGATGTCGCAGTAGTTCCAGCCGGCGCGCATGACCTTGGCGTTGGCCTCGGCGAGGTCGGGACGCGCCTTGAAGCGCCCGCCCAGCCAGCGGTCGGTGGTGTCGAGCGGTCGCGAGAACATCCAGTAGCACATGCCGAGGGCGAAGAAGTTCTTGCAACGCTCCTTCGAGCGGTTGTCGAGGGCGGTGTCCTCGAGCGCCCGCAGGGTCAGCGTCGTGAGCTCGACGCGGAAGATGCGGAAGGCCTCGAGGCTGCCGTCGTCGAGCGGACTGCTGGCGTAGCCGGCCTTCTTCAGGTTGCGGTCGGTGAACTCGTCGGTGTTGACGATCAGCGCGCCGCCCGCCTTCAAGTCCTTGACGTTGACCTTGAGCGCCGCCGGGTTCATCGCCACCAGCACGTCCGGCGCGTCGCCCGGGGTGTGGATGTCGTAGTCGGCAATGCGGACCTGAAAAGCCGAGACCCCGGGCAGGGTGCCGGCAGGGGCGCGGATCTCGGCCGGGAAGTCGGGAAAGGTGGCCAAGTCGTTGCCGACGATGGCCGACGTGTTGGTGAACTGGGTGCCCGACACCTGCATGCCGTCGCCAGAGTCACCGGCAAAACGGATGACGACGTCAGACAGCCGCTCGTGCTCGACCGGCCGTGGCGGTGGCGCGATCGTGGTCGCCTCAGGGTTCATGGTCGTCCTCTCGCAGCGGGTGGCACCGCTCCCAGCGCCCGCCCATCGGCGCCGAACGATCGGCGCAACGACGGCTGACGATTCTCAATGGGCTACGGTCATCGACGAAAATTCTGGCAGCCTCGGGGCCCAAACCACACAACCCCGGCGGGCAGGCTGGGCCGACCCGCCGGTGCACGGCGGGGGCTCAAGGCGCCGACGGACGGGCTTCGGACGCGCGCTTCGCGGCGTCAACGAGGTTGAACGCCTCCATGCGCATGGCTGCCCGCTGGCGGTCCTCTTCGGGAAAGCGCGGCCGGTACCCGAGGCGATCCTCGTCATACGTGAACGGCTTCAGGAGGTCGGCCTTGCCGACGATCGACTGCGCGCGGTTGAAGTAGGCGAGATCGTAGTTGTTGCTCATGATGATCGCCTCTTCCGGGCAGGCGTCCACGCAGTAGCCGCAGAAAACGCAGCGCAACATGTCGATCTCGAACTTGACTGGGTATTTCTCGACGTTGACGTCAGGAAACTCGCCGGCCTCGATGTGGATGCACTCCGCCGGGCAGTTGGTGGCGCAGAGGAAGCAGGCGACGCAGCGGCTCGAGCCGTCGGGGCGGGTGGTCAGAATGTGGTGACCGCGAAAGCGGTGGCTGTACTGCCGCCGCTCCTCCGGGTACTGGATGGTGTAGTTCTTCGCCCCGAGCAGATTGCGCACGAAGTGCTTCATCGTCACCAGCAGGCCGGCGAACGCGGGCAGGTAGAAGCGCTCGCTCACGCTCATCGGCCGCGGGTGAACGCGGTCGGTCGGCTTCGCCGGAGCGGGCGTGGGAACGGCAACGGGTTCTGCGATGCTCATCGCTCGAGCTCTCCGGCGATCACGTTCAGGCCGCCCAGGGACACGATCGAGTCCGACAGCGTGCCACCCTGGATCAGGCGCGGGAAGGAGGAGAAGATCGGGAAGCAAGGCGCCCGCACGTGCATCCGGTAAGGTTTCCCGGTGCCGTCGCTCAGGATGTAGAAACCAAGCTCGCCGTTGCCACCTTCGGTCGCCAGATACTGCTCGCCCGACGGTACACTGATGCCGTCGATGATCAGCTTGAAGTGGTAGATCATCGACTCCATCTGGTTGTAGCAGGCGTCCTTCGACGGTAGCGCGATGTGCGGGTCGGCGACGATGACCGGGCCCTCCGGCATGCCACGGTCGAGCAGCTGGCGGATGATCTTGAGCGACTGGCGAGCCTCGGCCATGCGCACCCGGAAGCGATCGTAGACGTCGCCACCGTAGTAGACCGGCACCTCCCAGTCGACAGTGTCGTAGAGATCATAGGGGTGCGCCTTGCGGACGTCGTAGCCGATGCCGCTGGCGCGCAGGCAGGGGCCGGTGTAGCCCCAGTTGAGCGCGTCGTCGCCCGAGATGGCGGCAATCCCCACCGAGCGGTCGAGCCAGATGCGGTTGGTGTCGACCAGCGCCTCGGTGTCGGCAAGGAACGGCGGGATGATCTCGAGCAGGCGGCGGCAGCGGGCGACGAAGTCGGGTGGGACATCGTTGGCCAGGCCGCCGATGCGCCCGTAGGACACCGTCAGGCGGGCGCCCGAGCAGGCCTCGAGCAGCCCGTAGATTTCCTCGCGCGGCTGAAACAGGTACCAGAAGTTGGTGAGCGCCCCGGCGTCGACCAGCGTCGAGCCGTTGCACACGCAGTGGTCCATGATCCGCGAAAACTCGGACAAGATGGTGCGAATCCACACCGCGCGCGGCGGCACCTCGATCCCCAACATCGTCTCGACCGTGCGGCAGTAGGCCACGTTGTTGATGAACGGCGAGCAGTAGTTGAGGCGGTCGGTGTAGGGGATCACCTGCTGCCAGTTGTGGGTTTCCGCCATCTTCTCGAAGCAGCGGTGGAGATACCCGATCTCGAGCTCACTGGCGACGATCGTCTCGCCGTCCATCGTCGCCACCAGGCGAAACGTGCCGTGCATCGCCGGATGGGACGGGCCGAGGTTGATCGTCATGCGCTCGAACAGCTCGTCGACCTCCATCCCGGGCGGCGGCTGCGGGTGCGGCTGCCAGATGTCGGCCTCGGTCATGATCCAGCGGCGCGCGGCGTCATAGTCCTTGCGCAGCGGGTGGCCCTGGAAGCCGTCGTGGCAGAGGATCCGGCGCAGGTTCGGGTGCCCCTCGAACTTGAACCCGAACATGTCGTAGGTCTCGCGCTCGTGCCAGTCGGCCGAGTGGTAGAGGCCGGTGAGCGACGGCAGCGACAGGTCGTCCTCCTGAAGCGGCACCTTGAGTCGCAGGCGCGCCGCGCGGGGCACCGAGTAGAGGTGGTAGACCGACTCGAAGCGGCCCCCCTCGTCGGCGCCACGGTCCGGGAAGTCGACGCCACAGACGTCGAGCAACAGGTTGAACCGGGTCTTGGGATCGTCGCGCAGCGCGCGGGCGACGTCCGCCAGAACCTCGCGCCGCACGATCCAGGTCTCCTGGTCGGTGGCGCGGGAGTCCAGCCGCACGCCGTCAGCAAACTTGGCGAGAACCGGGTTTTCGACGGTCGCGGTGGCCACGGTCATCAGCGGAAGGCTCCTCGGGAGTACGGATTCGCGGCTCAGGCGGCGGCAGGCGAGCTGCCGCGTTGCGCGGCGTCGGCGTCGTCGGCCTTGTCGGCGTCACCGCGGGCATCGCCCAGACGACGACCGGCGAGTCGGTCGCGGTGCACCTTCTCACGCAGCTGCAGAATGCCGTACATCAGGCTTTCGGGGGTCGGCGGACAACCGGGCACATAGACGTCCACCGGAATGATCTCGTCGATGCCCTGCATCACGTGGTACGAGCGGTAGAACCCGCCGGAGCAGGCGCAGGCGCCCATCGAAATCACCCACTTCGGGTCCGGCATCTGATCCCAGATCCGCTTGAGGACCAGTCCCATCTTGTCGTTGATGGTGCCGGCCACGATCAGGAGGTCACTCTGGCGCGGCGAAAACCGCACCACTTCGTAACCGAACCGGGCCATGTCGTAGTGCGCCGACACCGAGCCCATGAACTCGATGCCACAGCAGGCCGTGGCAAACGGCAGCGGCCAGAAGGAATGGCCCTGCGACCACTCCTCGATCAAGTCGAACTTCGTGGTCAGCCAGGATTCGCCGGTCGTCGCGGTCATGAATTTTTGAGACCTGGAGCGGGTCGGGGCGGGCTCGCGGAGCCGGGGGCCCGGGGATACGGGTCGCCCCGCCGACCCGAGGGGAGTCTAACCCAGGGGCAGGGGGGGGACAAGTTTCCGTGCGCCGCCTCTTGATGCTCAGCGGCGCCCCCGACGTCACATCCGCGGGTCCTTGGGGTTGGCGTTGAACGAGTCGCGCAAGCCGGTCAGCTTGGCCAGGTGTTCCTTCTGGGCGGCAATGACGGCCTCGAAGACCTTGGCCGCCGCCGCGTCGCCGCAGTCGGTCACCAGCTTCGGGTAGAGGACGTCGTTCTCGTAGCGCTCGTCAGCGACCGCGGCGCCCAGATCGTCGGCCTCGCCGCGAATCTGGTCGGCGGCCTCGAGCTGCTGGATGGCAAGGGTGTCCTTGGCGGCGGCGAGCTCGCGCCAGCAGCCTGCCAGCTTGGCGTGCCCGTCGCGCTCGGCGCGGACGGCGTAGGCACGGTAGCGGGCCGCGCTCACGGCCTCGGCAGCGGATCCGGTCTTCAGGTACTCGAAATGGCGGGGGATGCGTGACACCGACAGGCCCTCCTCAGGCGTCAGAACAACAGGCGGCAGGCATTCTAAACTAAGGTGCTGCCGATGACCGCCCGCGGCGGTCGCCCACCGCCGGAAACCCGGCGCCATCCGCCGACGTAGGACCAAGAAGCCGAAGGCCTGCCCGGCCGCAGGCGAGCCCCCAGAGAAACCTTGCGCCTGCTCCCCTCCTCCCTCCTCGGCAAGCTGCTCTTCGCCCTGGCGACGATCGTAACCCTGTCGATCCTCGCCGGCTCCGGCATTCCGGTGGTCCACGGCCTGGCGACGTTCCTCCTGGTCGCGGGAGTCATCTACCTGGCACTGTGGGCCACCTTCCGGCTGGTCCGTGCCCTGCTCTGGCGCGTCGGGCGACGCCTCGCCCTCTCCTATTTCCTGATCGGCGTCCTGCCGATCCCGATGGTCCTGCTGCTCGCCGGGCTCGGCCTCTACCTCCTGGCCGGGTTCTTCCTCTCCCACGTCTACCGCGATGCAGTCCGCGGGCTCGAGAGCGACCTCGCCGAGGCCGCCGAAATTGCCGTGCGCACCAGCGACAAGCGACCCACCGCGGCGCTGGCAGAGAGCGGCGGCCAGGCCTTCGCGCTCTATCGCAACGGCAAGCGCATCGCCGGCGACGAGCGGGCGCCGATGGCCTGGCCCGACTGGATCCCCCATCTCGCCGACCCCAACCCGGCCGAGTCCGCCGCCGGCACCGTCCTGCCGATGGCCGCCCTCGCCGACGGCACGGTCAGCGTCGTCGGTGGCGCGCGCAGCGGTGAGCTCGCAGTGCTCGCCTTCACCACCGCCCCGCTGTCGCCCGAGCTGACCCGCCGCAGCGGCATCTGGGTGGAGATGTCGAGCGCCGGCGACGATCAGGAGCGCAACGTCAAGATCCAGGTCCTCGGCAAGTCGCTCGAGCTGACCACCGGCGCCGACAGCCGCGACCCCGAGGGACGGCAGCGCTTCTTCGCCAAGACCGCCACCAGCGGCGGCGGCTACGTCGACCGGCCGCTGCTGTTCTGGGTCGAGCAGCACAAGCCGCTGCGCCAGCTCGCCGACGGTGGCGTCGCCACCGCGGAGCTCGCCGCGACCCTCAACGCCTCGGCCCACCTCGTCTCGCAGCGGGTGTTCTCCCCCTCGGCCGAGGTCGACAGCACCGCCTGGGCGGCCCTCTTCGGCATCTCGGTCCTCCTCTTCGAGGTCTACCTCGCGGCGGTGGCGATGGCGGTATTCATGATCTTCAGCCTGTCGCGGGCGGTGAATCGACTGTCCCGGGCGACGGCCGCCGTGCAGGGCGGCGACTTCAGCGTGCGCATCCCGGTCAAGCGCAAAGACCAACTGGGCGAGCTGCAGCGCTCCTTCAACCGCATGGCGGAGAACCTCGAGTCGCTGGTCGCCACCTCGGCCCAGAAGGAAGTGCTCGAAAAGGAGCTGTCGCTGGCGCGCGAGCTGCAGCGGAGCCTGCTGCCGCCCGAGCACCTCGGCGACTCGCCGACGCAACCGATCGGCCTGCCACGACCTGGCAGCGGCACCGCCGGGCACGACGCGATCCGGCTCGGCATCTCCGAAGCGACGGCGCGCGACGTCCAGGCTCACCTGGTCCCAGGCCCGGTGACCTTCGCCACCCACTTCGCCCCCAGCGCGGCGATCGGCGGCGACTACTTCGACATCCTGCGCCTCGACCGCGAGCGCGTGGCGGTGGCGATCGCGGACGTGTCGGGCCACGGCTTGTCCGCCGGCCTGCGGATGGCCATGCTCAAGGCGGCGCTGGTGATCCTGATCGAGGACGGCAATGAGCCGCAGGTCATCTTCGAGCGCCTCGACGGGGTGGTTCGCCGCGGCGGCGACAGTCGCGCCTTCGTCACCGCCACCCTGGGGATCCTCGACACCCGCACCGGCCGCCTCGACCTGATCAACGCCGGGCACCCGCCGACCTACGTCATCCACGCCGGCGAGGTGCGCGAGATCATGCTGCCGAGCTCCCCACTCGGCGCCATGGGCCATCGCTACGGCCATTCCACCTTGCAGCTGCAGCCCAACGACGTCGTCCTGTGGCTGTCGGACGGCCTGGTCGAGGCCACCAACCTGCGCCAGGAGCCGTTCGGCTACGAGCGGGTGGTGTTGACCCTCTCCGGCGCCCCGAGCTCCTCGTCCGCCAGCCGCGACCGCCTGCTGCGCGCCGTCCACGAATGGTCCGGCGACGGCCCCGCCGACGACGACCAGACTCTGGTCGCCATGCGCTGGCCCGGGCCGGGCAGCACGTGACAGCCCTACGGGGTTCGACGAGCCGGTGGGTTCAGCGGGGCGAGTGGAGCGGCGCGTTTGCGCTTACCCTGGCCGTCATCTGGCTCCATCTCCTGCGCCTCTTTCATGCCGGAGCCCTCTGGCGCGACGAAGCCAACACCTACCAGTCGGCCCTCCTGCCATGGCGCGAGCTGCTGCCGCTCCTACAGTTCGAGTCCTTCCCCCTGCTGGTCCCGCTCGCCGTCCGGACGTTCATCGGCCTATGGCACGGGCTCGGGCTGCCCGCGCAGGCGTATGGATCGCCCGACCTCGCGGCCCGCGCCTTCGGCCTCCTGGTCGGTCTCGCTTCCCTCGCGATCCTGTGGCTCGTGGCGCGATGGACAGCGGGGCGACCGCCGCTGGTCAGCCTTGCCCTCGCCGGCCTGAGCCCTTTTGTCCTCATCTTCGGCGACTCCCTGCGCGGGTATGGGCTTGGCTCTGCCCTGCTGCTCCTCACGTTTGGCCTGTTCGCTCGCCTGGTCGCCAGCCCGCCCGGTCGCCAGCTCGGCTGGCTGGCGGTGGCAATCGGCCTCGCCGCGGTCGCCACCGCCCAGTCGCTCCTCCCAGCGGTGCCCATGCTGGTCGGGCTCGCCGTCGGCGCAGCGCTGGTTGGCCGGCACTACGGGCGTCCGGTGGTCGCCATGGTCGCCCTGGGCTCGGTGGGGGTCGCCGGCCTTTCCTTGCTCCCGGAGCTACCCCTCCTGGCGGGGCGGCGCACCTGGAACGCTCTCGTTACCCCCGACGTGGACCCGCTCCAACTGGCCAGCGCGCTCCGCGGCGCGCTTGCCGCGCCAGTGTCGGGGAGCGAGTGGGTTTGGATGTTGTTGGCCGGCCTGGCGCTGGGCGGCGTGCTCCTCGAGCGCTCCCGCAACCCCCTGCTTGGGCAGTCGGCGCCCGACACGGTCCCAGCATCGACCGGGCCGGCAGCAGCGCTGCTCTACTGCCGCCTTGCCCTGCCGCTCGCTCTGGTCAGCCTCGTCACCTTCCTGACGATCCTCCAATACGAGCCCCGGCCGTGGTACTTCGTTCCGCTCCTCCTCTTGGCAGCGGCGACCCTCGAGCTGCCCCTCGCCACCTTGGCGCCTGGCGGCTGGTGGCGCCTGGCAGTGGTCGGCCTCGTCCTGGTCCTCGGGCTGGTTTGGTTTGTCCCGGACCTGCACCTCGCGCGGCTGCGCCTCACCAATATCGACCTGGCAGCGGCGGAGGTGACGGCGCAGGCTGGCCCCGACGACCTCGTGATCGTGCAGCCATGGCACCTCGGGGTGAGCTTCGGCCGGAATTTCCGCGGAGTGAGCCGGTGGGTGACGCTGCCCGAGATCGCGGATCATCGCGTTCACCGCTACGACCTCGCCAAGGCGCGCATGGCCGAGGCAGCGCCCCTGGCGGCGCTGCTGGCCGACGTCGAACGAACCTTGCGCAGCGGCCATCGCCTGTGGTTGGTCGGTGACGCCGTCAACCTGTCGGCCGACGGTTCCGACGCCCCGCCACCAGCGCCCGGTGGGCCGCAGGGGTGGCTCGAGGAGCCGTATCTCCACGCGTGGGCGCACCAGTTGGGCGCGTTTCTCGGCCACCACGCGGCGGGGTCGAAGACGACCGCCCCGGGCCACAATCTCCCGATCAGCGGCTACGAGCGGGCGGTGGTCACCGTCGTCTGGGGCTGGGCCGACGCCGCGCCGGCGGCGCCCCCGCTCAGCCAGCCGTGAGCAGCTTCATCACCCGCTCGACGTAACCGCGGGTCTCGCGGTACGGCGGCACGCCACCGTAGCGAGCGACGGCGTTCTCGCCGGCGTTGTAGGCGGCGATCACCAGCTCGGCCTGGCCGCCGAAGTGGTCGATCAGCCAGGACAAATACTTGGTGCCGGCCTCGAGATTGCTGGCCACCGTGAACAAGTCGCGGTAGCCGACGCCGAAGCGCTCGGCGGTCGCCGGCATCAGCTGCATCAGGCCACGGGCACCCTTGTAGGAAACCGCCCGCGGGTCGAACGACGACTCCGCCCGTACCACCGCCGCCACCAGCGCCGGGTTGACCTGGTTGCGCTTGGCGACGTCGAAGATGAGATCGCCGTAGGGCACGCTCGGCTGGCCGTGGACGGTGGGGTCGTAGCGCAGGGCGACAGCCACCACCGCGGGCGGGAGAGCGACGGGCGGCGGTGCCGGGGCCACCAGCACCTCGGGCACCACCTCGTCGGCCAGCACGCGGTCGACGCGCAGCACCGGGATCCGCATCACGCCGCCACCGGGCAGAGTCAGCGCCGCGTTGCGCTCGTCGAGGGTGACCGACTCGACTTTGAGCACCTCGCCATCCGCCAGCAGCACGAGCTCCGCGCCCGCCGGCACCACGGCGAGACCGAGAGCAAGGAGCGGCAGCAGGGCGTGCCGAGCGCACCGGCAGCGACTGAGCGCGGGGAGCGCGACCATACGCATGAACCAGCTATCGTAGCTGATTCTCTCACCGGCTGGCGGTCAGCGCCGCGCGAAGTCGATGAAACCCCGCTCGACGTCGGTGCGCACCAGCTCGACGACGGCGCGGTCGCCGACGTCGAGGCCGGCGGCACCGTGAACCACCCTGCCTTCCACCGCCGGGCGCGACACGCGCACCCAGGTGCCCTTCTCCGATGCACCGGTGACGATGCCCTCGAAGCGCTCGCCGATGCGCCCGGCCAGGAGCAGCGCCGCGGCCGACTTGCGCACCTGGCGCTCGACCTTGTTGGCGTTGTCCTCCTGCTTCGTGCAGTGGCCAGCGAGGGCGTCGAGCTCGGCAAGGCTGTAGGGCACCGGCGCGCCAGCCAGCGCCGCCTTGAGCAGGCGCTGGGTGACCAGGTCCGGAAACCGGCGATTGGGCGCCGTCGAATGGGTGTAGTCGCGCACCGCCAGGCCGAAATGGCCGTCGACCGCGCCGCCGGCCGGCTCGACCGCATACTCCCCTGAGCCCAGCAGCTTGACCACCGACAGCGAGAGATCCGGAAAGTGCAGCGGGTCAGCCGCCCGACGCCGACCGAGGAACTGCTCGAGCGCACCTGCGTCGGGGGTGGCCGGCAGGCGCTCGCCCAGCTGCCGGGCAAGGGCGACGATGCGGTCCCAGCGCGCCGGCTCGCGAAGCACCCGGCGCAACGACGGAAAGCCCTTGCCGTCGAGGAACCGGGCGGTCGCGCCGTTGGCGGCGATCATCAGGTCCTCGATCAGCTCCTTGGCCCGGTTCTTGGCGTCCGCTCGCAGGTCGGCGATGGTGTCACCGTCGAACACCGGCCGTGCCTCGATCGTCTCCAAGGTCAGCGCCCCCAGCTGGTGCCGACGGCGGCGCATCGCCTGCGCCGCCCGATCCTGGGTGCGCAGCTGCGCCTCCAGACCGGCGACCGCCGCCAGACGGGACGGCGCCGGCGCGGCACCCTCGAGCCACGCCGCGACGCCGTCATAGGCCAGCTTGGCCTGATTGTGCACCCACGCGCGGTAGACCGACGACGCCGTGACCACACCGTCGTCTCCCACCGTCAGCTCGCTGACGATGGCCAGGCGCTCCTCGCCCTCACCGAGCGAGGTGAGGTCGGTCGACAGCCGCTCCGGCAGCAACGGGAAAATGCGCGCCGCGGTGTAGACCGAGGTGGTGTTGGTCCAGGCGTGGCCGTCGACCGCCGAGCCCTTGGCCACTGTGGCGTCGACGTCGGCTACTGCCACCAGGATGCTGGTGCCACCGCCGGGTGCCGGCACCGCCACCGACAGCTGGTCGAGGTCGCGCGAGTCGTCGTTGTCGATCGAGCACCAAAGGAGCTGTCGGAGGTCCCTGACGGTGCCATCGGCCCGCGGCGCCGCTGCGATCCGCGCCACCTCGGCCAGCACGGCGGGTGAGAAGTCGGGCAGCAGACCACGCTCGAGCATCGCGCGCCGGGCAATGCTGTCGAGGGCGTCACGGCGGGGCCTCTGGGGAGCGAACATGGCACGAGCCTAGCAGGGCTCCATGGTGCGCCTCGAGTTCCGAGGTAACCTAGCGCCCTGGCGACGCCGACCGTCGATTCCGCGACGAACGCCCGCCGGCCCGAAAGAAGGCCCGAGATGTTGTGGACGGTAGCAGTCGTAGCGGTGGTCGTGGTGGCAATCTGGCTGTTGGCGCGCTTTCTGCGCGCGGGCGTCACCGACCAGAAACGAGAGATCGACTCCCGTCGCGCCGACAAGACGGCCCAGGCCGAGTTGATGAAGCAAGCTCTCGGCACGCGCCCGGCCAACCCCGAAGAGCAGTAGCCCAGCGGTTGGCTGCAGCCGTCGGGCACGCCTCTTGCGGGCAGCCCGCGACATGCACCGCCAACTCGAACCGCCCATCCAGCCGAAGGCGCAACGCCCACTCGATCGAGGAGGCGGGGCGCCAGTCGCTCACCGAGCGCTAGCGGACAAGCGGAGTGACGCCCGACCAGGCAGTCAGGTCACCACTCTCGAAACCGCTGCTGAGCAGGCCGGGCCGCGCACAGGCGGTAACCGCCACGCGGTCGATGAACCAGCCGAGGTCGTCGCCGCCGCAGTCGGCAATCGCCAGGAACGTCGGCTGCACCTGCCGGCCCGCGCAGCCGCCACTGCTGCTCGTCGCCGCGTCGCAGAGGGCGTCGAGGTTGGCTTCGGTCGTCACTGCCGAACCCTGCAGCCCGGTGAACACTTCGAGCCCGGCAAGGCCCGCCACGGGCGGACAGTCGGCAGCCAGCGCGCCGCTGTAGCCCGGACCAGCCACGATCATCGTGCCGTCGACCAGGGTGAGCTGCGGGTTGCCGTCGAGCCGGGCAGCCAGGCGCCCACCGTCCTGGCCGGCCTCGAATGCGTAGCGGTGCGCAACGATCAGCCTGGTATTCGTCGAGCCGGTCGGGATGGCGACCTGCGGCGTCGCGATCCACGCCGCCTGGGTGACGCCGTAGGCGGCCTCGCAGGCTGGCCCGCCGAAGCGCAGCGCGCTGGCGCTGCCGCACACCTGCGGCGATGACTGCCAGTCATTGGTGCCGCCTGGAACGAGGGTACCCAGCTCGAAGGCAGGGTCGGTGTCGAAGGCCTGCTCGTACAGCGTCTGGGCCGAGCAGGCGGGCACCGTCGCCGTCGCCGGGCCCGCTGGCGCCGACTCGCAGTCGCCGACGAAGGCATGCACCTGGTAGGCGTGGGTGCTACCGCCTGGCAGGTAGCGATGAACGAACGCCGCTCCCGTCGTCGACGCCAGATAGACGAACGGCCCGGCCGCGGTAGGAGCATGGAAGACCGCGTAGCCATCGGCCCCGGCAACCGTCGGCCAAGTGACGGTCACCTCGTCGGCCGCCGTCACCGTTGCCGTTGGCGTCGGCGGTGACGACAGTGGCAGGCAGCCCGCCGTCAGCGCCGTGGCCGAGACGCAGTCGCTCGGAGGCGAGGCGCAGGCCAGCAGGCCGGCCGGGTGCGCGCTCACCCGATAGTGGTACGTGCGACCGCTACCTGCCGCCGTGTCGGCGAAGCTGGTCGAGGTCAGGTCGCGGCCGATGACTTGCGCCCCGATGTCGCAGCCGAGCTCGCCGCGCGCGAGGTCATAGACGATTCCCGGACCGGCATCGCTCCACGCAAGGTCGACGCTTTCGGTGCCCGGGGTAGCATCGAGCACAGGTGCCGCGGCGGGTGTACAGCCGGCAAAACAGACATCGGCTCCGGGGTCGCTCGGGCACGCCAGGGCGTGCCGGCCGAGCGCGGCGAGAATCTGGCAGGAGTGCGGCGTGCCGTTCGCCAGGTTGCCGTCGTCGTCGTCGAGAGCGCGAAGGGTTTTCCACAACGACCCCACGTTGCAACCACTACTGACGAACGTTGCGCCTGCACTGCAGCTGAATGCGCTGGTGGCGATCGAGCGCGATGGGTACCAAAGCCGCTCGGCAACTGCCCACGCGGCAGCCGACCCGGCACCCGCCAGGTCGCGAGCGGCCAAGTCCCACAGTGCCTCCGACATCACCTGGCTCTCGCAGTGCGCCTCGCGCCCGCACACACCGGGGTACGTCGGCTCGACGGGGCAGCTCGGTCGGATGAAATTGTCTGGGGTGTGTGGCCCGCCACCGGCGTGCCGCGCCCAGTCGATCTCGCGCACGCCCGTGCAGCTCGCACAACCGTCCCCGTAGCCGCCGCAGACGCCCGCAGTGAACCCGGGGGCAATGCATGAGTCACGCAGGATGAGAGCAGCGGTAAAGTCGGCGTACGCCTCACCGGTGGTGTTGTCGGGGGAGTAGCCGCTGCCGTCGTGCTCGTCGAGCGCGTGGCCGAGCTCGTGCAAAGCCAAACCCGCGAGCTCGCCAGTATTGTTACAACCGCCTCCGGAGCGGAAGAAATTGAGCGACGTACCGTTCCAATAGGCATTGCAGACCTGGTTCAGGTTGACGTCGACGCGCAGCTTTTGCTGGAGCCACGTGTTGCCCGGCAGCCAGCTGCCAAGCACTTCCTTGGCGCGAGTAACCTGATAGTACTGACTACGCGCGGCGGCGGTGTTGCCGGCGCCGCCGAAGCCAGGCGTGGCGCAATCCGTGCCAGCGGAGCTGCCGAAGTCCACGTTCTGATGCCAGTCGTTCGGCGCCAGCGCGATCCCGCCGCAGTGGTCGGCAATGGTCACCAACTCGCCGTCGAGACGCGTCGTGAAGCCACTGGCGGCGTGGCGCCCTGCCCCGTCCGCGTACACGCCTGAGCCGACGTCGGCCCATGGCATCGGCAGCGCCAGCTGCGGCCCGACAGCGGGCGAGGCGGGGTAGGCACCTCCCCTGACGACACCCGAACGGTTCTGGTCGACCAACTCGAGCACGGCACCCGTGACCGCGTTGATCCGCACGCGCCAGGTCCCGGGCTCGCCACGCCGGCGAAAGCTGAAGGTCCAGGCCGGCAGGACTGACCTGCCGGCAAGCCGCACGAACCCAAGCTCCGCGGCGGGCGAGTCGAGGCGGATGGGCAGCAACGAAAGCCTCGCCGGCGCGACCTCGAGGTCGGTCGGCAACCAGCCACCGACCCCTGCGCCGGCGAGCTCACGGGCCTGCTCGAGGCCAACCTTCGCTTCGGGCAAGGACAGGCCAACGACCGGCAGGCCCTCGCCGCCGAGCTGAATCAGATTGCCATGGGAAACCCGCAGCACGATGCGCGCGGCCTCGAGCTGCAGCCCACCACGCACGACATCGAAGTCGACGCTCCACAGGGCATCGCCCGCCGGGCCTGATCGCCCCTGATCGAGGACCAGCCGGTCCCCGTCCATGAGGCCCAGCGCCGGCCCCAGGGTGGCGAGCTCCAAACGGGCCGCCGACTCGAGGGAGGCCAAGGAGGTCTCGCTGGCGGCCGGCCAGGGGATCCCAGGGCCCTCGGCGGCGACCACCAGGCCGGTGCGGGGATCCAGATCCGCCCGCCAGCCGGCTCCGCGGGCGGCCGCGAAGGCCTCCCACGCGACGCGAGCCGGCGCCGTTGCATTCCCGGGCAAGTAGGGTTCGGCGTCGATCGCCGGCGCCAGTGCTGGCGCGCTTCCGGCAAGCAGTCGCAACGCTCCCGGGGAAACTCGAAGCTGGCCACCGAATGACAACGCCCCGAACGACCCGAACAGTCCGAGGCACAGAGCGCCTCCGGCAGCACGCAGTCGTAACCCCTTCTGTCGCGAGTAGGGACTCTGGAAGTTTTTGCTCACGACCCCAGCCGAGAGCAAACGCCGGGCCAGCCCTGCCGCCGGTCTCAGCCCTTCAGACAACCGGCCGCAGGGCACCGACCCGGCAAATGACAGGCGCCCGCGCCACGAGCTGCCGTGGGCGGGCGCCGATCTGATCGGGGTGTGTTGCCTGCCAGGAGGCGCGTTACACCGCGCCTCGGCGGCCGAGACGCCTCAGTATCGACCGGTTGTCAGGCCTTCTTCTCGACCGATACGACCTTGCTCACCCCTTCGACGCCCTTCACGACCTGGGTCGCCTGCTCGCGCAGCGCGGCGCTGAAGGCGTGTTCGAACTCGAGAGTCACCACGCCGCTGGCAGCCTCGGTGCCCACCTTGAAGCCATCGCTACCCATCTTGTCGACGAGCGCCAAGCGGACCTTGGTCTCGAGCATCGCGTCCTTGAGCTCGGACTCCGCCTCACCGACGACGGCTCCCGCCTTGCTGGGGTTCGCCTCGATCGCCGCCAGGTGGATGTCATCCTTGACGTCCTTGACCCCGGTGACCGACTTCGCCACCGTTTCGGCGAGCTCCATGGTGGCTCGCTTGCTGACCGTGCCGGATAGCCGGACCGCACCGCCGGTGGTGTCGACGTCGATGTGCAGACTGTCGGTTCCCAACTTTTCGAGCAGGGCCATCTTGACCTTCAGCGTCGTGGTTCCATCGGCCTGATTGGTGTCCGCGTGCAGGATGCTGCCGCCGACCAAGAGTGCCGCGACCAAAACTGCCTGCGTGAGAGTTTTCGACTTCATGGTTGTTTCTCCTTGCCTTCTGTTCGGGTTCTGAGCCGGCGTGGTCTCGGGCATCCCGTTGACGCCCTCGAGGCTTCTCCTGCCACACCGGGCGCTCGAGTCCACAGCAATACCGGTGCCACACCTCACTACGAATAGCGACTCCAATCCGCGGCACACTTCGCGGGCCGGCCAAGCGGGAAAGCAGTCGCGCCGCCTGTAAATCTTTCCGTTACCCGTGTCAGTCCTACTCTGATTGCCCACTTGGTCGCACCACTGCGCGTTTGCCGCCCGACGGCTCGTAGAGCGAGAACGCAGGCGCGGCGAACCCGCCTGCGTTCTCGCCCTTGGTTTGGTGTGCCTAACGCCGATCGCGGTCCGTCGCCTCGGAGAAGGCGTGCCGGACGCGGTACCAGGCATCCCGCGTGGCCGCCTTCGCCTCCAGCCAGGCCAGGCGCGACTCACCCTTGAACTTGTCCCAGCCCGCCGCCAGATCTGCTTCGAGCTCCTCGAACGTGCGCCCCGGATAGCGCTCACTTGCTTCCCAGCCATAGCGGTACGCCGACTGATAGTCCTCATAGGGCCGTCCGGCCGGCACGTACGGTCGACGGACATAGGTGATGCGCCAGTACTCGTCCTCGAGCGTCGGGTTCAATCCCTCGGCGAGACCCTTGCCCGCGAGGCCGCCCGAGGCGGCCCCGATGGCGCCGCCGAGGGCTGCGCCGACTGGGCCCCCGACCGCCGCGCCGACGGCAGCGCCGGTGAGCGCGCCGCCAACCGCACCGACGCCCGTGCCAATGGGATGGGATCCCGCCTCGCCAGTGAGCGGATCGGGGTTACGTTCGGGCAACGTGCGCCCGTATTCGTCGCGATTGGCCATGATTCAGTCTCCTGGTGTGTCGTCGTTGCACACGTCGTCAGCGACGTGTTGCTGGCGCCCCGTGCAGGAGTGATGCCATATCCACGAACTGATCCCGGCGGCCTCTCACCATCGTGCGTTCCTTGGCGACGCGCAAGTGTTTCCTCGAGCGCGGCAAACCTTGCCAAATGCAACCAGGCGCCAGGGTACTCGCTGGCGGGGATCACAGTTCAACTGTGCGTGCCGACCCGACACGCCAGGCACAACGCTTGCTAAGCGAGTCGGCGGGCCGGGCACTGCCGCGCGGTGGACCGGGCCCGGCGACAGACCAAGACCCACACCAATCGGAGGAGATACGTCATGAAGAAAATCCTTCCCAGCCTGCTGGCAGCCGCGTTCCTTCCCCTGCTCGCCTGCGGCCCCCACAACGACGAGCCCGGAGCCCGACTGGACCCGTCTGCGGCGACGCCACGCGTCTCCGAAACGGAGAAGCCGGGCCTCGACCAGCCAGGGGACATCAACCCAGTAGTCGCTCAGGCCCGCGTCGACGACGTCGCGCTCGGTCGGATTCTCAACGCCCAGGGCGGCATCGATCACGAGAACCGCGGCGCCGCCTATGCGGCCGGCGAGGTCATCTGGTTGTCGGTCGGGGTTGGCGACTCCCCCGCCGGCTCAGCGATCAAGGCCGTCTGGACCGGCCCCAACGAGTTGCGTCTCGACGATCAGACCAAGAAGGTGGAGGTCGGCATGAGCCATCTGACGTTCAACGCACCAGTCACCACCGCCTGGGCCCTCGGCGACTATCGGGTCGACGTCTTGCTTGGCGACGAGAACGTCGCGACCGAACGGTTCACCATCGTGCCTCCCGAGGAGGCCGATAGGGGCTAGCCGGCGCTCGCTCGTGTAGAGTTTGCAGGCGGCTTGTAGAAGGCACTCGATGACGCCGCCGTTTCGCACGAGCGAGGTCAGTTTCGCGCTGCCGCGCGCCAGCGTGTTCCTGCCCACGTAGCGGGCGGAGCCGCTGGCGGCGGCCTTGCATCAGGAGTCGGCATGGAGCGCGCGCTCACCCCTCGAGAATCATCGGACGCTGATGCACGAGCGGCCCCAGCAGGTGTCTGTTCCCCCGGGGCAGCGGCCGGCGCCCCCGCCCGCGAACGCGACGAGCTCCTGTCACGGGTGGCGCACCAGTTGCGCAACCCCCTCAATGCCATCACCTCTTGGGTCTATCTGCTGCGATCGGGTCAGCTGGACGCCGAAGAGACACGTCAGGGCCTCGATGCCCTCCAGCGCAGTGCCCGCGCCCAAGAACGCATGCTCGACCGCCTGCTCGATCTTTCTCGCTTGCTCTGTGGCCGCTTCGAGCTGGCCAGTCAGGCGGTCGACCTGAGCCTGGTGGTCGAGAGCGCACTGGCCAGCCGCGAGGTCGAGGTGGCCGGCGCGGGCGTGCGCCTCGTCCGCGACCTGCGGCCCGGATGCGCGGTGGCGGGTGATCCCGAGCGGCTGCAGCAGGCGGTGACCGCCCTCCTCGACAACGCCGTCAAGTTCGCTCCCGGCGGCAAGGTCGATGTCCAGCTCCAGACCGTTCGGCCGGCGGTCCGGCTGGTCGTGAGCGACGACGGCGTCGGCATCGCGGCCAACCACCTGCCCCGCATCTTCTCGAGCTTCAGCCACCCGGATTCCGGACGTCACGGGCATACCGACGACCTCGGCATCGACCTGGCGATCGCTCGTGGCTTGGTCGAGCTCCACGGCGGCACGGTGATGGCCGCCAGCGATGGGCCGGGACGCGGCGCCACCTTCACGATCGAGCTGCCCCTGGGCCCCCTGGCCACCGGGCCGGATGACACCGCGACACCGCTCACCTTCGCGGCGCTCACCGGCCATCGCCTGTTGCTGGTTGCCGACCAGTCGTCCGCCCGCAGTCTGCTTCGCTCAGCTCTCGGTTCCTGCGGCGCCGAGATCGTGACCGGCGGAACGGACGGCGCCGACGATGGCCAGGAGAGCCTGCCGCCGACCGTCGTCGTCATCGATCGCACCGGGCCAGCCGGCGAATCCATACGACTGCTGGCCCGCGCCCGCGAGTGGGCACGGTCACAACAGACCAGCCTGAGCGTGATCGCCCTCTGGCCGACCGCCGAGGGGGCTGTCGGCGACCTTCCAGGCGGCCCGTATGACCGCGTCCTGCTCCGCCCCTGTCGCCTCACCGATCTGATCGCGGCCATCGCCGCCACCGCCGCTGCAACGGCTCGCCCGTCCAGGTAGCGACATGCCCCATGCCCTGATCGTCGACGACGATCGCAACTCCCTTTCTGCCTGCCTGCTCCTGGTGCAGAAGGAGGGCTTCAGCGTGGCGGGCGCGAGCTCGCTGCGCGAGGCCCGAGCTCAGCTCCGCGACAACGACCTGCCGGACGTCGTGCTGCTCGACCTGATGCTGCCCGACGGCAGCGGTCTCGGGCTCCTCGATGAGCTCACCGGCACCGCGGGCGTCGACATCGTTTTGATGACCGGCCACGCCAGCGTCGAGACCGCGATCGAGGCTCTCCGTCTCGGCGCCCTCGACTACCTAGTCAAGCCTCTAGACCTCCCGCGGTTCAAGACAGTCCTGGCCAATATCGTGCGGACGCGCACGTTCCGGCAGGATATCGACGCCCTGCGCGGTCAGCTCCGGCAGCTCGGCCGATTCGGCCCCATGGTGGGTACCTCGGCAGCTCTACAGAAGGTCTACGACCTGATCCTGCGGGTCGCCCCGACCAACGCCACCGTCCTCATCACCGGCGAGAGCGGCACCGGCAAGGAGTTGGTTGCGCAAACCGTCCACGAGCTCAGCCGGCGCCGCGGGAAGCCCTTCGTGGCCGTGAACTGCGGCGCCATCTCGCCGAATCTGATCGAAAGCGAGCTCTTCGGTCACGAGCGGGGAAGCTTCACCGGCGCTGACCGGGTGCATCGCGGCCTGTTCGAACGCGCGACCGGTGGCACCCTGCTGCTCGACGAGGTCAGCGAGATGCCCATCGAGCTCCAGGTCAAGCTCCTGCGGGTCCTGGAGACAGGTGTCGTCACCCGTGTCGGCGCCGACCGGCCGCTGCCCGTCGACGTGCGGGTGCTCGCGGCGACCAACCGTGACCTCGAGGCAGCGGTCGCCGAAGGCCGCGTACGCCACGACCTCCTCTACCGGCTCCAGGTGTTCCCGATCAATGTGCCTCGCCTGCGCGACCGTCCCGAGGACGTCATCGCTCTCTCCGAACACTTTCTGAGCGAGCTGAACCGCCAGGAGGGGAGCCACAAGTACTTCTCCGCCGCCGCGCTCGCGGCGATGCGCAGCTATGCCTGGCCGGGCAATGTCCGGCAACTCAAGAATCTCGTCCAACGGTCCTTCATTCTGGCTGGCGACGAGATCGGCATCGACTGCCTGCCGCCGGAGCTCAGCCGGGAGGCACCCACGCCGTCGTCACTGGCCGTTAGTGCCGAGGGTAACGGCGGCGGCCTCACCTTCGCGCCGGGAACCGCCCTAGCCGACGTCGAGCGCCGCCTCATCCTGGCTTCGCTGCAACACTTCAGCGGCGACAAGCGGCAGGCGGCGGACGCCCTTGGCGTCAGTCTCAAGACGATCTACAACCGCTTGCGCGAGTACGGCGCCAGCGTCACCGACTGAGCGAGCCGCCCGTGCGCAGCGCTGGCGTTGCCGGGCCGTGCGCCCGCGGCCCCGCGATGTCGTGCAGCAGCGGCTTGGGTGGATCGCAATACCGACCCTGTGCGTAGTCGAGCCCTATCTCGCGCAGCACGTCGAGTGCCTCGCGGCTCTCGACTCCTTCGGCGATGGTCACCAGCCCCATCGCCCGGCCCACCTGGTGGATCGCCGCCACCAGGGCGCGATTGACCGGATCCTGCTCCAGACCGTGGACGAAGTCGCCGTCGATCTTGAGCAGATCGACATGCAGGTCGCGCAAATAGCCAAAGGAAGACAGGCCGCGTCCGAAGTCATCCAGGGCCACCCGGCAACCAAGAAGCCTCACCGCCGAGATGAAGGCCCGTGCCTGCTTGAGGTTGCTGATCGCCGCCGTCTCAGTGATCTCGAAACAGATATTCTGCGGCGGCGCCCCAGAGCTGGCGATCTCGGCCAGCACGAGCTCGAGAAAGCCGCGGCTGGCGAGCGAACGGGCCGAAACGTTGAGCGCGAAGACCGGCACCAGCTCACCGGCAGCGGTACAGTCCCGGTGCGCCTTGGCGACCACCGCCAATGCCGTCTCGATCACCCAACGATCGACCTCGTCGATCATGTGGTACCGCTCGGCCGCGGCGATGAAGCGAGCCGCGCTGTGCAGCGTGCCGTCGGGATCCAGCATGCGCACGAAGACCTCGCAGAGGCGCAAGGGCTGGCTGGCGGCCACCGGCTGGATGAGCTGGTAGTAGAGCCGCAGGCGGCCATCCCGAAGGGCGCGCCGGAGGCGGTGCACCCAGAGCATCTCGCCGTGACGCAGGCCGATGGCGGTGTCGTCCGGGCTGAACATGTGGACCCCGTTACCGCCCGCCGCCTTGACCACGTAGCAGGCGCTGTCGGCGCCCCGCAGGGCCTCGGCGGCATCTCCGCTCGCGGCTGTCAGCAGGACGAGCCCGATGCTGGCGCCGATCTCGAAGGCTTGGTCCTGCCAGGCGAACCGTGAGGACCGCAACACCCGCCGCAACTCCTCCGCCACCTCGCGAGCCGCCACGGCATCGCAGTCGAAGAGCACCAAGCCGAACTCATCGCCGCCCAGGCGGGCGAGTCGATCACTCTCTCGCAGGCATGAGGCCAGGGTGGTCGCCACCTGGCGCAGCAAGTCGTCGCCGGCCAGGTGCCCGCAAGTGTCATTGACCAGCTTGAGCTCGTCGAGATCGAGGTACAGCAGAGCATGCAGGCGCCGCTCGGTGGCAGCCGAGGCCAGCGCCCGCGCAAGCTCGGCTTCGAGCTCGCGCCGATTGAGCAGGCCGGTCAACGAGTCGTGACGAGCCAGGTAGTCGAGCTCCCGCTCGAGCACCCGCAAGGCGGTGACGTCCCGCATGGCGATGACGGCTCCGTTGCGCTCGGCGAGCGGACGAATCGACCCGCGCACCGGCACCCGCGTGCCGTCGGGCCGCTCGAGCTCCGCATCGAGTGCGGTTTCGATCGCCTCGCCCGACGCCAGGGCACCCCGCAGCAGGTCCGGCAGGGCAATCCGATCGGCCCCGCTGCAGAACGTCAGCGCGGCATCCAATCCCTCACCTGGGGTCGCCACACTCCTGCCCAGGAGCTCGATTGCCGCCGGGTTCAGATACTCGACCCGACCCTCGGCGTCGGTGCGAATCACGGCGTCGGTGAGGGCGTCGAGCGTGGAGCGGCTCCGTCCCGGCTCGCTCTCGCCATCCGGCCACCGCCTGGCCATGGACTTGCCGCCGGGCGAATGGCCGGCCTCCGGCACGGAAGTGCCCCTCACTCCCCCGCGCCGGGCACCCGATAGCGGCCGCTTTCCGGTATTGGACAAGTCGTCAGCCCGCGAAGACTTTGCTCTCATGCACGTCGCTTTCGCAATGACGATGCCACCGTTGACGCTCGAGGTCAAAGGGTCCAGAAGGCGGCCTCTGCGGGTCGCTCACCTTGCTCAGACAACCGCGCGTCCTTGGATGACGCGAATCGCCAGCACCACCAGCGCCACCACCAGGAGCAGGTGGATGAGGCCGCCGAGGGTGTACGACGTCATCACCCCGAGAAGCCAAAGGACGAGAAGGATCGCAATGATGGTGGTCAGCATGGGCGCCCCCGAGGTCACAGGTGAGTTGAGTTCGTCACTGACCCGCATTGGGCGGTGTCGTCCCCGGAGACGCCCCCGCAGCCAACGCGACGCGCCGACTGCTTCCGGCCTCGAGTCGGTCGAGCAGGCGTCCGAGCTCATCCGATCGCTGCTGCAGCACCTCGAGACGGGCCAGCTCCCGCCGGGCTTCGTCGACCCACGGCTGAGTGCTCGAGCTCGTCGCCGAGGGCGAGCGGGCGCCGACCAGCAGGCCAGCCAGCACCAATAACACCGCCAGACAGGCCCAGCGACCGCGGTCCGACAACCGCCGCACGGCAGCCGGCAGGAAGCCTGCCCGGCGCACCCTTTCCACCCGCTGGGGCAGCGGGGCGAAGGCCGGACGAAGGCGCGACAGCGGCATCCGCAGAACAGTCACCGACAGCCCCTCAGGCGGTCACAGCACCGTGGTCCCCGTCGCCAAGCGGCGGCGGGACCTCGGCACGGGCGGGAATCTCGGGGCCGACGGCTTGGGCGGTGAGCTCGATGATCGTCGGCACCACCATCTCCGGACTGCAGGTGTGACGTGGCGTCGCGTTGGGCTCGGCATCCGCCGCTTCGGCGGCTGCCGCGCTCGGAATCAGGGTGCACAGCCGAATATGGTCTTCGCCGGCGGCAGCGAGCTCCGCGCGAAGGGCCGCACAGAACCCGGCGACGCTCTCCCGGGCCGCCACGTAGGAGGCCTCGTCCGGCGCCGCAATGTCGAACAGGGCAGAGTTGATCAAGGTCCCTCCACCCTGCCGCCGGAACTGCCGCAGGGCGTAATACGTGCCATAGAGAATGCCCAACAGATCGGTGCTGACGACCTTCACATGGTCAGGGAAAGGCACCTCGGCAAAACGTAGATTGGCCGCGACACCGGTGTTGTTGATCCACACGTCGACGCGCCCGGCCTTCGCCGCGGCGGTCTTCGCCAGACGCTCGACCGCGACGCGGTCAGACGCCTCGGCGGTCACGGCAAATACGGCGGCGCCCCGATCGAAGCACTGCGCCGCCACCTCCGCGAGCGCCGCCCGGTCACCATCCGCCAACACCAGCGTCACCGCCGGACCGGCAAGGGCGAGCGCGATGCTGCGCCCAAACGCGCTCGACGCCCCGGTGGAGACGATCACGCGACGAGTGTCGCCGCCGCACCGCTCGAGGCATGCGCGGCGGGGACGCTCCTCGTGACGAGACCGGGTCCGGGTTGCAGTCTGCTCGACGCTTGCGTTCATCAGCCCTCTCCTCCGTTGCCAACCGGGCCTGCCGCCGATCCAAGGCCAGACCCTCCGCGCTGCGGGCTTTCGGCACTCCGGAAAACTGCAGTCTTCGTGCCAGGCGTCAGGCCGACGATGGGGCCGGTACACGGCCACACCTTGGTAATTTTCGGCGCGACGTGCGGGCGGATTGCAGAATTTCACGCCGGGAGCGACGCCTCCGGCGCGGTGGCTGCGAGGATCGTGCCGCGGCCCGTCCAGGTCGGCGTGCCGCAAGCCGGCCTTGATGCACGAAGTGGTAGCGCCGAAACCGCAGTGGGGCTAGGCTAGTTTCTGTCCGCGGCGGAGCTAAACCGCTGAAAATAATGGAGATATGAGCCAG
>CXWL01119761.1_pt1 | contig 59826 bp, 62 predicted proteins | sample 590931 | NCBI WGS metagenome assembly CXWL01 (sample SAMEA3498368, study PRJEB10139) | groundwater metagenome | biome: water well; material: biofilm material | place: Germany | collected 2015-04-27 | reverse complement strand
CTGCCAGCAGCGTACCTGCCCCGGTCGTGGTGCAAGAGGCGCCTGCGCCGGAAGGCGACGCCGACCCCACGCGCGACCTGAAAAGTTACGTTGTCCGTGGCCAGCAGCCGAGCATGTCCGAGGTGATCACACGACTGCATGAGGCCGGCGTGCATACCGGTCTCGGTGCCTTCTCGCCACCCGGCACCCGCCCGCCTCTGGTCGGTCTCGCGGTGCCCGAGGACTTTGCACTGCCGAAAGGCTATGTGCGCCACCACCAGGCGACCGACGACGGCCAGCGCATAGAGGCGATCCTGATGTTCGCACCGGACTACCAACTGTTCGACGCCAACAATAAGCCGATAGCCATGCCAAAAGACCGCGTCGTGCCGCCGGAGCTGGCCCCGCCCGGGCTGCCGCTCCGGCGCATCGTCGTCCCTGCGCCGGCCGATCCGGCCAATTCGGGCCACTGAACTCCATGGCTCTATTTACTCATTATGTTTTGTCTCGCTGGCGCATTTTGGCCGGCATCCTCGCTAGCGCAGCGATGTCGGCGCTGTATGTACGCGGCGGCTGGCCGCTAGGCTTTGTGATGCTGGCGCCGTTCTTGCTCACGCTAGCCGCCTGCCGGACAATCTTAGGCACGCTGCTATGCGCCTACGCCATGTCGCTGGCCTATACGGCGGCGGCCTTCGCCTGGTTCGGCACGGCGATCGGCAGCTATACCCAGGTCGGCGCGGCCACCGGCCTGGCCGTGCTGCTGCTCGCCGCGCCGCTGTTCCAGCCGCAATTTCTCGCCTTCGCGCTGGTGCGCCACCTGACCGGCCGCAGTCAAGGTACGCTGTTGCGCGCACTGGCCGGTGCCGCAGCCTGGGTCGCGACAGAATACTTCGTGCCCAAGCTGCTCGGCGACACACTGGGTTATGGGCTATATCCATCCCGGCTGCTGCGCCAGGCCGCCGATGTGGGCGGTGCCGCCGGCCTCACGGTGCTGCTACTGCTGGCCAACGAAGGCGTCGCGGCAGCATTCGCGCGCCGCCTTGATGGCTGGCGCGCGATCGCCAGGCCACTGGCTTTTACCGCGCTGTTGCCACTAATGCTGGCTGGCTATGGCTACGCTGCACTCTCAAACAAAGCCGCGCCCGCCGGCAAGCCGCTGCGCGTGGGCCTGATCCAGTCCAATCTCTTCGACTATGAAGGCCAGCGGCAGGTGAAGGGCGCGCATGCGGTGGTGCGCGAGGTGCTCGACACCCACTTCGCGATGAGTTACGACGCAGTCGAAAGGCAGCATGCGGACGCGGTGCTGTGGTCAGAGACCGCCTACCCCACCACCTTCGGCCATCCCAAAAGCGAGGCCGGTGCCGAACTCGACCGCGAGATCCTCAGCACCATCCACGCTGCCGGCGTACCCTTTGCCTTCGGCACTTACGATAGCGACGCAGCGGGTGAATACAACGCGGCCGCGTTCGTGCTGCCCGACACCGGGCTATTGGGTTTTTATCGCAAGACCCGCCTGTTCCCGCTCACTGAATATCTTCCCGCCTGGCTCGATGGCGCAAGCGTCCGGCGCTGGCTGCCGTGGACCGGCAACTGGCAGCCTGGTAACGGCGCGCGCGTATTCCCGCTGCGTCTGGCTGACGGCCGCGAGATTCCGGTGTTGCCGCTAATCTGCCTTGACGACGTGGACACAGGCCTGGCGATCAACGGCGCGCGGCTGGGCGCGCAGGCCATCCTGACCATGTCGAACGATTCCTGGTTCACTGCCGGCCCGCTGGGTGCGGAACTACACCAGAGCCTGGCGGCGTTCCGCAGCATAGAAACGCGGCTGCCGCAATTTCGCGTCACCACCAACGGCTACAGCGCCGTGATCGACTCCACCGGCAGCGTGCGCGCCGGTACCCGCATGGGCGAACGCACACTGGTCATCGGCGACCTGCCGGTACAAAAACCACCACGCACGCTGATGGTGATCTGGGGCGACTGGGTCGGCCTTGCCGCCAGCGCATTTCTGCTGCTACTGGCAGCGAGAGCGGCATTTCCGTCATGGCGCTTCAGCAGTACAGAAACAACTCCGGAGCTGGCCATAGTCTTCCCGATCAAGCTCTCTGTGTTGCCGCCCGCCGCCCGTCTCACCGCTGGCCTGTTGCGCGCCTTCGCGCGCGGTAGCTTGCTGTGGATGTGCGCTGCGGTGCTGCTCAACGAAGTCTTGCGCAGCAACACGCTGGCGCAAATCCGCACTTTCGCCGGCCTCTTTCTTGTCCCTGAAGCCGCATCGTGGTGCCTGCTGTTCGCCTTTTCTGCGCGAGCCTCGATAGAGCGAGGAAGCCTGGTATTGACGCGCGGTGCGCAACGCATCGAGCTCGCGCTGAGTGAGATCGCCACAGTCGACTTATGGCGCCTGCCCATCCCCGGTCCCGGTGTCTCATTTCGACTGGCATCAGGCCAGCGCTGGCGCTACGGACTCGCGCTCGCCCAGCCCGACGCCCTGGCGGCTGCTATCGCTGCAGCCAATGGCAGCCCGGCTCAGGAACGCAAACGCGGAGTGATGAGCACCTATGCACAAGCGCGTCTGACAATCCGGCACTGGCGCCTGGATCATCCGCTCGCGAAGTTCGCCCTGTTCCCGCTGGCGCTGGCGATTCCGGCCTTCCACCTGCACCAGCACATCGCCTACGGCAGCGCTTTCGGCGAGTACTACAGCTATGGCCTGAAGGCCTATCTCACGGCCTTCTGTCTCTGGTGGGCCGCCTGGTCCATAGGCGTGGTGCTGAGCGCCGCGCTGCTGCGTGCGGTGATAGAAGCCACGACGCTGCTGGCGGCGTTGTTGCGCCCAGAAAAGACGATCAACATCCGTCACTGGCTAGAACGTGTGGGCCACGCAGCGCTGTATCTGGGTCTGCCAGCCTGGCTATTACTGAATGTCTACGGCAGGTAAGCACGGCTGGCATCAAAGCAAACTAAGCCAAGCCAGGCTGGAATCGGGTCTGCAGAAAAAGTCCGGCGCAGGCTCCTCACATGAAAGCCGATTTAATGCCCGGCCAGTGCGCATATTCCATGCGCTTCTTCAAGCACCCTGGCCTGCGGGCCGCATGGGGAGTGCGCTGTGGGCCTGCGCCCTGCTTGATCCTGATGTGGCAGACGGCGGCTTGCTGGCATTGACCGCAACCTCACCGTTACCTAGGCTTTCCTCACCTTGCCGCGATAAAGCGGTAAGATACGCTCTTGTCATATTCACAAACTACAGCCTGCTTCCGTCATGCCAACCATCACCGCCCTGACCCTGTATCCGATCAAATCCTGCGCCGGCATTTCCTTGCAAGAGGCGATGCTGACCGAGACCGGTTTGTCGCATGCGGCCGTGCGCGACCGCGAGTGGATGGTGGTCGATAGCAAAGGGCAATTCCTGACTCAGCGCGAACACCCGAGGATGGCGCTGATACGTCCTGCAATTGAGGGCGGCAAGCTGGTGTTGCAGGCTCCCGGCGTGGCGCCGTTAAGCCTGGCCTTGGAGCCGCGCGATGCTGCGCAGGTGAGCAGCATGCAGGTGCAGGTGTGGGATGATGTCCTGCAAGCATGTGACGAAGGCGCAGACTGCGCGGCCTGGCTGCATGGCGTCATCGGCATCGCGTGCCGGCTGGTGCGTTTTCACCCCGATGCCCGCCGTGTGGCGAATAACAAATGGACCGCCGGCCAGGACGTGCCTACGCGCTTTTCCGATGGCTATCCCTTGCTGCTAATCTCCGCAGCGTCGCTGGCAGACCTCAATCAGAAATTGCTGGCGCAAGGGCAAAGCGCCGTGCCGATGAATCGCTTCAGGCCGAACATCGTAATTGACGGCGTCGAGGCTTTTGAAGAGGATTATGCCGAGTCGCTGAGCATGGACTGTGGCGAGACCAAAGAACAGATGATCTGCCTCAAACCCATCAAGCCTTGCCCGCGCTGCCCGATGCCGGCAGTGGATCAGGTGACGGCAGAAGTCGGCTTCAATCCTGTCGATACGCTGCAAGGCTATCGCTCAAACCCGGCGATGGACGATGCCGTGACGTTTGGCATGAATGTCATCGTCAGCGCGGGTGCAGGACAATTTTTGCATGTCGGAGATGCGCTAGAATTGCATCTGGCTTTTTGAATTGCTGCTGTGATAAATTTGCTGAAGGGTTGATCGAACATGCATAGCCTGTCTGCCGCAATGGAAAACCGCCATGGATAAAGCGACTACCAGACCCACGTTCACCATGACGAACGAAGATCTGCTGAAGGAAAATCGCCTGCTGCGTGATCAGCTACAGGATTTCCTGGAGCGTGCACATCAGAATCAACAGATCATGTCGCGTCACCAGAGTCTGGATCTCAAGCTGATCGGCGCGAACAGTTTTCGCGAACTGATCGTCACTATCTTCACCACCCTGCCGGAAACCTCGGATCTCGACATCGTCACGCTGAGCCTGATCGATCATAAAAGTATTCTGCGTGAAGTGCTGGTGGATTTAAAACTCGATCTGAACGAGTTTCCGCATCTGATGTTTGTCTCGAATGTGCAAGAGCTGGGGGCGCTGGAAAGAGGCTTGAGCAAGCCGCTGCTGGGCGCCTATAAAGAGAGGGTTCATGCCTCCTTCTTTGCCACCTGCGCGAACAAGCCGGGCAGCGTGGCGATTATTCCGCTGATCAGGCACAACAAGCTGATCGGTTGCTTAAACCTGGGCAGCGCAGACCCGATGCGCTTTAACCCCAGCATGGCGACAGACTTCATCGAGAATCTGGCCTCCATCATCGCCATTTGCCTGGAAAACGTCATCAACAGCGAGCGCCTGACTTACATAGGCCTGACCGATGCGCTGACCAACGTCAGCAACCGCCGTTTTGTCGAGCAGCGCATGCTGGAAGAAATCGGCCGCGCCAGACGCCAGCAATACAGCATTGCCTGCATGTACATGGATATTGATTACTTCAAAAAAATCAACGACCTGTATGGGCACCAGAGCGGCGACGATGTGCTGCGGGAAGTGGCGAGCCGGATCAAGGCTGAACTGCGCCTGAGCGATACCCTGGGGCGCTTTGGCGGTGAGGAATTTGTCGTGATTCTGGTCAATGCCAGTCTGCATGATGCATTCCAGGTGGCGGAACGCATACGCCTGAGCATCGCCAGCAAGACTTTTCTGCTCAGTATGGCAGGCGCATGCGATACCAGCATTTCCATCGGCATCTCGACGCTGACAGAGGCGAATAATCAGGGGGAAATTACTGCGGCAGCGCACGAGCTGTTGTGGCGCGCCGATCGTGCCTTATATGACGCGAAAGAACAGGGGCGCAATCGCGTCTGCCACTCGAACCACCCGCCGCAAGCTTGACGCTCCTTTCAGAGCTCAGGCCGGCTTCTTCGCCTCCAGCTGCAGGCGCTCATACTTTGCCTGCAATTGTTCCGGGGTCTCGCGCCAAGCCGGATTGAAAGGAATGCAGCTCACCGGGCAGACCTGCTGGCATTGCGGCTCGCTGTAATGGCCAACGCACTCGGTGCACTTGTTCGGATCAATCTCGTAGATTTCCGGCCCCATATAAATTGCTTCATTGGGGCATTCGGGTTCGCACACATCGCAATTGATGCAGTCATCGGTAATCAGTAAAGCCATAATCTATTCGTTCAGTGCAGCTACTTTTTGCTTGAGCCATTTATCCACGGACGGGAAAACAAATTTAGACACGTCGCCGCCGAACATGGCAATCTCGCGCACGATGGTGCCTGAGATAAATTGGTATTGATCGGAAGGGGTCAGGAACAGGGTCTCGACATCCGGCAATAAGTAACGATTCATCCCTGCCATCTGGAATTCATACTCAAAGTCAGAAACCGCACGCAAACCACGCACGATCACCCGCGCGTCGTTCTTGCGCACAAAATCCTTGAGCAAGCCGGAGAAGCTCTCCACCCTCACATTGGGGTAATGGCCAAGCACTTCATTGGCGATCCTCAGACGCTCTTCGAGGGAGAAGAAAGGCTTTTTATTCTTGCTGTCCGCCACCCCAACCACCAGCGTATCAAACAGACCGGAGGCGCGGCGCACCAGATCTTCGTGGCCACGGGTCAGTGGATCAAATGTTCCCGGATAAACGGCTGTGACCATCTTTGCTCCCTTATTCACTAACAAAATATGGTTATGCACCAAATCGAACGGGCATTATGCCTTAATTTCGGGCAAATCAACCACCATCATGCGCCAATATATTGCGTTGCAATATATGAAAATACACACTACCCGCCTTATCAGCCCTAATTACCTGCCAACCAGCCAGCCAGTCCTCTGACATGGCATCCGGCGTTAAAGGGTGTTCCGCCTCTGCATATAGCAAGCCCGTGGGCGACAGCAGCTGTGCGCAAAAAGGCAAGATTTTTTGCAGCAATCCCTGATTAAAAGGGGGATCAAGAAAAATAAGATCAAAGCGTTGTTGCCGCACAACCATGCCTGACGCAACCGTCAGTGCATCGCCGCGTACCAGTTCAGTCTGAGCCGCACCGAGCTTTTGCCTGACNNGCGGCTGGCCGCTTCAAAACCGAGGGCGCCGCTGCCGGCGAACAAATCCAGGCAACGCACGCCCTGCCAGTTAGCATCCAGCAAGTGCGTCAGCCAGTTGAAAACCGTTTCCCGCACGCGGTCGGGTGTCGGCCGCAAACCTTCCGCAGTGACCACGCTCAAGGGTGTGCGCTTCCAGATTCCGCCGATCAGGCGCACCTGATGCGCCGCACGGGCGCTAACTACAGTTTTTTTACTTTGTGCTTTCATTAAGGGGGAATGTAGCTGGTACGGTAAATTTACCAACATGGGTCTGTTAGAATGCAGCATTCTAAGTCCATTTCCGACTCAAACGTGCACTTTGTTGCCCTCTCTGGCCACTAAAGTAATGCGATGCGCCCCAGCCGCATCCACATTTGCAGTAAGCGTGGCATAACCCTAACAAATCTACCTCACAGCGCCGATGTTTAGCTTTTTCAAGAAAAAACCCAAAGACGAGCCTGCTGCACCAGCGGAAACCCCTGCGGCTGCGGCCGAGCCGGCAGTTTCGATTGCACCTGCGGTCACACAAGCCGAAGCCGAGCCTGAACAGCGTTCCTGGTTTAGCCGGCTCAAGGCTGGCCTGTCCAAGACCTCATCGAGCCTGACGACTTTATTCGTCGGCGCAAGAATCGATGACGATTTATACGAAGAGCTAGAATCGGCATTATTGGTGGCTGACGCCGGTGTCGAGGCGACCCAATTCCTGCTCGACGGTTTAAAGCGCAAGGTCAAGGAAGAGAAGCTGACCGAAGCCGAACAGGTGAAATCGGCTTTGAAAGCCTTACTGCTGGATTTACTCACGCCTTTGCAAAAGCCCCTGGAACTGGGGCGTCATCAGCCCCTGGTCATGATGATTTCCGGCGTAAATGGTGCCGGCAAGACAACAACCATAGGCAAACTGGCAAAACATCTGCAGCGGCACCAGCAATCGGTCATCCTCGCCGCTGGCGATACCTTCCGCGCCGCCGCCCGCGAACAGCTGACGATCTGGGGGGAGCGCAATAACGTTACCGTGATCGCACAGGAATCCGGCGACCCCGCCGCAGTCGCCTTTGATGCGGTTGCCTCTGCCAAGGCACGTGGCACGAATGTGGTTATGGTCGATACCGCAGGCCGTTTGCCGACGCAGTTGCATCTGATGGAAGAACTGAAAAAAATTAAGCGTGTGATCGCCAAAGGCATGGAAGGCGCACCGCAGGAAGTGTTGCTGGTGATCGATGGCAACACCGGGCAAAACGCCCTCGCCCAAGTCAGGGCATTTGATGAAACCCTGAAGCTGACCGGCCTGATCATTACCAAGCTCGATGGCACGGCTAAAGGCGGTGTACTGGCTGCCATTGCCAAAACGCACCCGGTACCGGTGTATTTTATCGGCGTAGGCGAGCAGATAGAGGATTTGCAGCCATTCAATGCCAAGCAGTTTGTCGATGCCTTGTTCGATTAAGCTGTTCCGCTGTGCTTGTCGCATCATACAGTCAACTCAACTAGCCAATTAGCGGACCATGATTGAATTCAACAACGTTTCTAAGGAATTTTCGCACGGCGTCTATGCCTTGCGCGATATCTCATTGTCCATCGCCGATGGTGAGCTGATTTTTTTGGCCGGTCCCTCAGGCGCAGGCAAATCTACTTTGCTCAAGATGATCGCCGGGCTGGAGAGGCCCAGCAGCGGAACCGTATTCGTCAATGGGCAAGACATCAGCAAGCTCAAGGCGGGCAGCCTGCCGTATCTGCGTCGCAAGCTTGGTTTGATCCTGCAAGGCCAAGGCCTGCTGATGGACAGAAATGTGCTTGCCAATGTGATGCTGCCCCTGATCGTTGCCGGCGCGGCCAGTGCGCAAGCCGAAGCCCGTGCCCGCACTGCGCTGGAAAGAGTCAGCCTGGCGGACAAAGCGGATGCTTTACCCTTGGCGCTGTCTGGCGGCGAGCAACAGCGGGTCGCCATCGCGCGCGCCATCGTCAATCGCCCACAGATCATTCTGGCGGACGAACCCACCGCCTTCCTTGACAGAAACAACGCCAATAAGGTGATTAACGCATTAAAAGCATTTCAAAGTGCAGGCGTCACCTGCATTATTTCCAGCCACGATGAGCAATTCCTGGACCAGGCCAGCCGGGTGATCTACCTGAGCCAAGGCTCGCTTGCCGATTCATGGAAATCTTCTGCCATCACCGGATAAAAGGAACGATGATTATGTGGTTTCGCCAGCATGTTTATGCATTCAAAAGCGCACTCGCTCACCTGCGGGTGAGTCCCGGCAATTTTCTGTTTAACGTACTGGTCGTGGCGATTGCCCTCGCATTGCCGATTGCCGGCCTGACCCTGATTGAAAATGTACGCCCGGTTTCAGCACAACTCTCGATAGAGCCGGAAATCAGCGTCTTCCTGGCTCCGGCAACGCCACGCAACGACGCGCTCGCGCTATCTGCGCCTCTCAGGCAAATCTTGAAAAGCGCCAACGTGACAGCAAAAATTAATTTTGTCACCAAAGACAAAGCGCTCTCGGCCATGGAAGAAACCTCCAGCCTTGCGGAAGTGCTCTCTACCTTGGGCGGCAACCCCTTGCCCGACGCCTATGTATTATCGCTGTCCAATTCGGATACCCACCGCGTCGACGCCCTGGTACAACAACTGAAGGCGTTGCCAAATGTGGATGTGGTGCAGGTCGACTCGGCCTGGGTGAAACGGCTTTCAGCCTTGGTGCAGGTACTGCAAATGGCACTGATGTTTTTAGCCGTTGCACTGGGCGGCGTGGTGGTGGTGGTGATATTTAACGCTACCCGTCTGCAGGTCATTTCGCATCAGGCTGAAATATCCGTCACTCGCCTGCTGGGAGCGACGAATAGCTTCATTCATAGACCATACTATTACACAGGGGCCTTGCTGGGATCGCTGGCGGGGTGTGCGGCATTGGCACTGGTGGCAATCTCATTGCACCCGCTGAATCAATCGATCGCGGAGTTTGCCAAACTTTATGCCTCCGAGTTCCATCTGACGCCTCTCGGCATTTGGCCTAGCCTGGCCTTGATTGCCCTGAGCATAGGATTAGGCTTGTGTGGCGCTTTTTTTTCTGTCCGTCGACAACTTTCCCGCATCAACTGAATTTCATCGCAAAATTGCGCGAATTCCGTGCAACTTTTTACTCAGTTAGCTATCTAATTTTGATAGGTAATGCAAATTGCGATTGGGAAAATGATAGTTATTTTCCGCTCTATCAATATAAATACAGAGTATTAGCACTCAATCCCATAGAGTGCTAATATAAGAACTTATAGTGATGGATTTAATCAAAATTTTATTGTTCGCAGCAACATAGCAACAGAAAATCTGGAGGAAAGAATGACTTATTCATCAACACAAACCCTTATGCCATCTTCGGATAGCACAGCGCTGGCGCTAGGCTTTAGCGGTACGCTTGGTAATATTGATGCCTATATTTCTGCAGTCAATCGCCTGCCTATGCTGACGCATGAGCAAGAAATCAATTTGGCGAACCAGTTACGCCAAGACAATGATCTCAATGCAGCGCAGCAATTGGTTATGTCACATTTACGCTTGGTGGTATCGATTGCCCGTGGCTACCTCGGCTATGGATTGCCACATGCCGACCTGATTCAAGAAGGCAATATCGGCTTAATGAAGGCGGTCAAGCGTTTCGATCCTGATCAGGGCGTGCGCCTTGTTTCTTATGCCATGCACTGGATCAAGGCAGAGATGCACGAGTACATCCTGAAAAACTGGCGTTTAGTCAAGGTCGCCACGACCAAGGCGCAGCGCAAGCTTTTTTTCAATCTGCGCAGCCATAAAGAAGGCCTGGATTCGATGTCATCCAAGCAGATTGACGCTCTTGCCACGAAGCTGGACGTAAAACGCGAAGAAGTGATTGAGATGGAAATGCGTTTATCCGGTCGTGATGTCGCGATGGATGCGCAGAGCGATGATGAAGATGACAAGTTTGCGCCTATCGCTTATCTCAATAGCGAAACAGAAGAACCGACCCGGGTCATCGAAGCGCAGCAATATGACCGCTTGCAAAGCGAAGGGCTGGAATCGGCCTTGTCCAAGCTTGACGATCGCTCGCGCCATATTATTGAATCCCGCTGGCTCCAGAACGATGACGGATCTGGAGCGACCTTGCATGAGCTCGCCGCTGAATATGGCGTTTCAGCCGAGCGCATCCGCCAGATTGAAAGTGCCGCTCTGAAAAAAATGAAGGGCACCCTGGCCAGTTTTACGTAAACTGAGCTGACTATAAAAAAAGGCACTCTGATGAGTGCCTTTTTTATTTTCGCCGAACTATTTCAAGTGCTAATTTTATTTATTTATTTCAACAAAATTTTCAGGTCGTGGGTGATAGGATCAGCGCCTTGCCCATGTCGCAAGAACAGGCGTATCCGGCCTTCACGATCGAATACATAGCTTCCTGCGGTATGATCCATCGTGTATGAGGTAGCGGTCTTGCCCGCAACTTTTTGATAGAAAATCTTAAAATCCTTCGCCACCTTCTCGGTGGAGGCCTTATCCCCGTACAAGCCTAAAAACCGCGTATCAAAGTTAGGCACATAGGCTGCCAGCAAGGCTTGCGTATCGCGTTCTGGATCTACCGTGACGAACAGCACCTGCACCTGATCCGCCAAAGCGCCGAGTTGCTTCATGACTGCTGCCATCTCTGCCATCGTAGTAGGACAAACATCGGGACATTGGGTATAACCAAAGAATACAACAACGGCTTTGCCCTTGAAGTCTGCCAGGCTACGCGCCTTGCCGTTCTGATCGGTCAACGCAAAATCCTTGGCGTAATCCAGACCGGTCAAATCGGTATTGATAAATTTTTCAGCCGGGTTGGTACATGCCGCCAAACCCAATGACAGCGCCAGGCATGCGGCTACCATTTTAAGGAGGGAAGAAATCATAATTTGATGTAGTGATCGACCAGCAGGGCTGCGAACAAGAGTGACAGGTACACGATGGAAAAGGTAAACGTCTTACGTGCAAGAATATCATCGTAATGACGGTAAATGCGCCAGGCGAAGCCAAGAAAAATCACATCTAAAATCACCGCGCTGACCAGATAAATATGGCCGCTCATGTGAACGGCGTAAGGCAGCATGGTCGTCGCACTCAAGGCAATGGTGTAGAGCCAGATATGAAAACGGGTCAATTCAGGCCCATGCGTTACGGGCAGCATAGGCAGACCGGATTTGGCATAATCGTCGCGCCGGTACATCGCCAGCGCCCAAAAATGCGGCGGCGTCCAGATGAAAATAATCAACACCAAGAGCCAGGCCTGCATCGGCACATCATTCGCGATGGCAGCCCATCCCAAGGCAGGTGGCATGGCGCCTGAGAGTCCGCCGATGACGATATTCTGCGGTGTTGCCGGCTTCAAGATGATGGTGTATATCACCGCATAGCCGACAAAGGTGGCAAAAGTAAGCCACATCGTCAGCGGATTGACCATGCTGTACAACACCCACATGCCCGCTCCGCCAATGACGCCGGAGAACAACAGAATTTGAGGTGGAGTAATTTCCCCACTGGCGCTGGCGCGGCGTGCGGTGCGCGCCATCCGCGCGTCAATTTCACGCTCGACCAGGCAGTTAACCGCGAATGCGGCACCGGACAGCAGCCATATGCCTACCGTAGCGGCAACAACCAGACGCCAGCTTGGCAGGTCGGGCGTGGCGAGAAACATGCCGATCACAGCACAAAACACAGCGAGTTGTGTAACACGAGGTTTGGTCAGCGCCATGTACTGAGCAAAACGATTAGGGGATAAACTTAGAGTTGTCATGACAATCAGATTACTGCGGCGCGCCGAACCCGGTAGTTTAGCATGGTGAGTAAAAGCACGAGCAAAGCCGCGCCAGCATTGTGTAATACAGCGATAAGCAAAGGCCAGGAGAAGAACACGGTGGAGACTCCGCTCAGGAATTGCAGTGCGATAACGATGAGTATTTTATTGCCCAGCCCCGTATGATAGGGCGATTTTTTGGCCCGGCAGGCGACCCAAGTCACAACGCCTATGACAAGCAAGGCAAAGTTTCTGTGCACCCATTGAATCGCAACGAGCGCAGAAAAAGGCAAGTAATCGCCATTTGCTTTTTGCCCGAGTTGGCGCCACAAGCTAAACCCATGCTCAAAATCCATCTCGGGCGCAAAAACACCATTGCATAAAGGGTAGTCGTGGCAAGCTAAAGCTGCATAGTTAGTGCTCACCCATCCGCCCAGTGCTATCTGCAGGATAAGCAGCAGTAAAGCGAATGTCGCCAGTCGAATTAAGCTGGTGTCAGCAACAATCTCCCCATGTGAGGCAGGCGCCTCACGCGCTGATGACCACGCCAATAGGCCCAGCAATCCCATTCCGAGCAGCAAATGCGTAGTGACAATTACGGGCTGCAATTTTAAGGTAACGGTCCATGCACCGAATGCACCTTGCAGGCAGACAAAAAAGAACAGGAAAGTTGGCAACCAAGGAGAATGCTGCAACTTCGCACGCCGCCACCAGGCGATCACCATTTGCGCGACAATTAAAATGCCTACACTCATCGCCAGATAACGATGGATCATTTCTATCCAGGCTTTTTTCAACGTCACCGGACCGGTCGGCATCATATCCTGCGCCGCCTTGATCGCTTCATGCGACTGAAATGGATTCGCGGCACCATAACAACCTGGCCAATCCGGACAACCCAGACCAGAATCGGTAAGACGGGTAAACGCACCAAACACGATCAGATCAAACGTCAGGAATAAGGTAATCGAAATTAACTTGCGATATTTACCGGTGTCCCGGGATGCCCAGACCACACTCAGGGGCAGCAGTGCGATGAGTAGCGCGGTAATGACGAGTTGTAGCCACATTATTGCTGTCCTATCCGATTGCCGATGCGCGCAACAATTTGGCTATATCCTTTTTCATCTTTTGAGGATCTGCATCCTTGGGAAACCGCATCATCAGATTGCCAAGCGGATCAATCATATAAATATGATCGCTCACTTGCGTGCCTGTCTCAGCAGGTAGCCAGGCCTTTAAGGCAGCATCGTTCACCTTGATCATGTGCATGCCATCGTACTTACGTATCAGCGCGGTATCTACCGCCTGCTCGTCTGTCAGCAGCCAGACCCTTTCTATCCTGTCCATCTCCTTACCCTGGATCAGACGTAATTGCCGCATTTCGTATAACCTCTTTTGGCAGGCTTCAGCGCATGCGCCGCTGTCGGCTTGCAGCATGATCCATTTACCCTTAAAGGCATCCAGTTCTTTTTTCTCGCCACCCAGCATAACCCCATTCAATGCAGGGATCGGATACAGGCGCGGGTCCAGGATCGTGCCATAGTTGGTCCGCCCGCCAGGTTTGATGACGTAATACGACAGATAAGAAAAAATCATAGGCGCGGCACAAACAGCCAACACGGCAAACAGTTTCCAACGACCAGCAGAGGTTTTTTTATTCACTTTTTCCACGACGAAATCCTGTAACAACAAAAAAAATAAACGCCATCAAAGACAACGCATACCATTGAAATGCATAGGCTTTATGCTTGTCTGCTCCAGCAGATGGCAAGGGCCAGTCGCGCAGCAAACCATCAACTGCATCACTGGTCTGGTCCAGGATGAAATCAGCCATTTTCAAACCTGTTTCCTTTGATGCATCAGCAACATCCAGGTTCTGCAAAATTGCACCGGGTTTCAGCGGTTCTTTCGTTCCCAGCTGCATTACCCTGTCCATGCCAACTCGAATAACACCATCCAATGTGACTATTCCTTCTGGCGTTTTAAGTTCAGACATCCGGGTGCGAACACTGGGATTTCTGGGTTGCCAACCACGCGCAACCATTACATGCTGCTCGCTTCCTTGCGGCTTAAACGGCATCATGACATAAAAACCCGCTACGCCATGGATAGGACGGTTATCCAGATACAAAGGCCACTCGCGGACAAACTGACCGCTCATCTTCATGCGCCTGAAGGCAATCTCGTCCGGCGCGCGCTGCAGGTCAGCAGATGTCAGCGCTGGCATTTGCCCGCGTTGCTGCATCGTATGTGCAATGGCTTCTTTTTCTGCCGCGCGCCTGGTTTGCCACTCCCCCAGCACAAGACCAAGCGCGCACACTATTAACGTGCTCAGAAGCGGTATCAAGCGAAAACGAAAGGAGTTAAGCATTACAATAGAGTTTTTTTGATTAGGTCTGCTGGCATGAAAATCCTTGTAGCTATCGCTTTTTTACTCATTTTTTTCAGTCTGGGCTCGGCCTTGGTCTATCTGATGAAAGACAAAGGCAAAAGTAATCGTACTGTCAAAGCATTAGCATTTCGGGTTGGCTTCTCTATCGCCCTTTTCATTCTGATTTTGATTGCGCATCACTTTGGATTAATTCAACCAACAGGGATACGCTAATTTTTTTGACATCACTTTAAACGCATAAGGAAAAAGCCGCACGATGTGCGGCTTTTTTAATGTTGCCAGTAATGTCTTGGCTTCAAATTAGAGCCAATATACCACCACATACAAACCTAGCCAGACCACGTCAACGAAGTGCCAATACCATGCCGCACCTTCAAACGCAAAATGTTGCTCAGGAGTGAAATGGCCTTTCATGACGCGATACAGAACAACGGACAACATGATTGCTCCCATAGTGACGTGGAAACCGTGGAAACCCGTCAGCATGAAGAACGTCGAGCCATAAATACCGGATGTTAATTTCAAATTCAATTCGCTATAAGCATGCATGTACTCATAGACCTGGAAGCCCATAAACACTGCGCCAAGCAACACTGTAGCGAACAGCCAGAACGCAGTCTTAGCGCGATGTCCCTCACGCAAAGCGTGGTGCGCGATAGTCAATGTTACGCCCGATGTCAGCAACAAAGCCGTGTTGATCGTCGGGATAGGAAAAGGGCCCATCGTTTTAAACGCTTCAACCGTGCCGGCAGGGCCAAGATTACCCCATTGTGCGGCAAAATCTGGCCACAGCACTTTATGATCCAGATCAGCCAACCAAGGCATACTGATGCTACGGGCATAAAATAAAGCGCCGAAGAATGCAGCAAAAAACATCACTTCGGAAAAGATAAACCAGCTCATGCTCCAACGGTATGAAACGTCGATTCTAGCGCTGTATTTTCCTGCCTCAGATTCGGCGATCGCATCGCCAAACCACTTATACAAAACAACCAAAGTCAGAAAAATACCTACAAAATTAAGGTATGCACCCCAAGTTATACCGTTCACCCAGGCAGAGGCGCCGAGCATAGTGATTAACAAGGTCGCCCCACCCAATACCGGCCATTTTGAGGGGTTGGGTACAAAGTAGTAAGGTGCGTTAGCGTTGTGAGAACTCATTTCCATCTCCCGATACAATTTTTAAACTAAATTTCTTTATTTTGCGACGACACTTTTAACGATCATGATCAGCGTCGCGATGAATATTAATGCACCTATTACACCTGCGATAATCACATGAAGCGGATTGAGTTGCGCTGCATCCTTTTCATAATCGCTCTTTTTCCGGATCCCCAAAAACGACCACAATATTGCTTTAAATGTGGCGGCAAATGAAGCCTTTCGTTTAGTTACCGGCTTTAATTCGTCCATTTTTATACACCTTCACCGGTATTTTTTGATTTCACGCCCACCTCAAAAAAAGTATAAGACAAAGTGATAGTCTTGACGTCTTTAGGTAAGCTCGGATCAATATAAAAAACTACCGGCATTTGCCTTGCTTCATTCGCTTCTAATGTTTGTTGCTTAAAGCAAAAACATTCCATTTTCTTAAAATAAGCTGATGCCTGCTGTGGCGCATAACTAGGAATAGCTTGCGCCTCCATCTTGTATGACTGCTTATTCACCACTTCATACACGACCTGGGTCATTTCACCCGGATGCACCTTCATACTCGAAACGGTCGGCCGGAAGCGCCATGGACCTTGCGTATTTGCATCAAACTCTATCGTAACTTCACGACTTCTATCTATCTGCGAATTGGATATTTCTTTGATCGAAATATCTTTAGGGGTCAGTATGTTGACGCCGGTCAACTCACAAATTTGCTTATAGATCGGCACCAAGGCATAACCAAAACCAAACATCACCAGAGCTATCACCAACAGCTTGCCAAGCATGGTGGCGTTTAACTTCTTAACGCCTGACTGCTCTTGCGTCACGTCTTGCTGAGACTCTTCGGACATCTGATCTTCCAACTTTACTTCAACGGAACCAAGTTTGTTTTACGAACACACCAATAAAAAAAACTAGCACGACAGAAAACAACATTAGCGCCGTTCTCAAATTATTTGGTTTTTTATCGTTTTTCATTTTTGATGGAAGCCCGATTGAGGCCGAGCTTCCTATCCAGTTTATTTAACTACTGGTGGTTCTTCAAAAGTATGGAAAGGAGCAGGACTAGGTACAGTCCATTCCAGTCCTTCAGCGCCATCCCAAGGTTTGGCTTCTGCTTTCTTGCCGCCCTTGATGCATGGAATAACCACCGCCAGGAGGAAATAGACCTGCATCAGGCCAAAACCAAATGCGCCTATCGTTGCAATTTCATTGAAATCGGTAAATTGTGCCGGATAGTCGGCATAACGGCGAGGCATACCAGCCAGACCCAAAAAGTGCATAGGGAAGAAAGTGATGTTGAAAAACACCAGCGAACCCCAGAAATGGATCTTGCCGCGCAATTCGTTATACATGAAACCCGTCCACTTTGGACTCCAATAGTAAAAACCGGCGAACAATGCAAACAACGAACCCGCTACCAATACGTAATGGAAGTGGGCAACCACATAGTAGGTATCCTGCAACTGGATATCAATCGGCGTAACAGCCAAAATAAGACCGGTAAAACCGCCCATGGTGAACACGAAAATGAAACCAACCGCAAACAACATAGGCGTCTCGAAAGTCATCGAACCTTTCCACATCGTTGCAACCCAGTTAAATACCTTTACACCGGTAGGAACAGAGATCAGCATCGTTGCGTACATGAAGAACAACTGCGCAGTCACAGGCATGCCCGTGGTGAACATGTGATGCGCCCAAACGATGAAGGACAGGATCGCGATGGAGGATGTTGCGTACACCATGGAAGCGTAACCAAACAGTTGCTTGCGAGCGAAAGCAGGAACGATCTGGGATACGATACCGAACGCTGGCAAAATCATGATGTAGACCTCTGGATGTCCGAAGAACCAGAAAATATGCTGGTACATCACAGGGTCGCCGCCACCAGCGGCATTAAAGAAGGAAGTGCCGAAATGACGATCGGTCAAAGTCATGGTAATCGCACCTGCCAGCACCGGCATCACGGCGATCAACAGATAAGCGGTAATCAACCAGGTCCAGCAGAACATCGGCATCTTCATCAAAGTCATGCCAGGAGCGCGCATGTTCAGGATGGTGGTGATGATGTTGATCGAACCCATGATAGAAGAGGCACCCATGATATGCACAGCGAAAATCGCCATGTCCATACCAGGGCCCATCTGTGTTGACAATGGCGCATACAGTGTCCAGCCAGCAGCAGTCGCACCGCCAGGAACCCAGAACGATGCCATCAACAGAATCGCCGCAGGCGGCATCAGCCAGAATGAAAAGTTATTCATCCGGGCAAATGCCATGTCGGATGCGCCGATCTGCAGCGGAATCATCCAGTTAGCGAAACCAACGAAGGCTGGCATAATCGCACCGAAAACCATTACCAGACCGTGCATTGTCGTCAGCTGATTAAAAAACTCCGGTTGCATCAATTGCAAGCCTGGCTGGAATAATTCGCTACGGATCAATAAAGCCATTACGCCGCCGGCCATCAGCATCGTAAAAGCAAAAATCAGATATAAATTACCGATAACTTTATGATTGGTGGCATATAAATACCGTCTCCAACCATGCGGCTCGTCGTGACTGTGGTCATCATGACCATGAGAATGATCGTGTGCGTGATCGACTGCTGTGGTGCTCATCTCAATCTCCTGTTCAATTACTTACGCGCAGCCAGAACTTCAGCTGGCTGGACTATATTTTCTGCGGCTTTATTGGACCAGTTATTGCGGGTATAAGTAATCACCGCAGCAATTTCTGTATCAGACAAAGTAGCCTTCCAAGCTGGCATGGCACGAATACCGTTCAGCAAGATACCGACTTGGCCGTCTTTCGGGCCATTAACGACCGCCGAACCATCCAGTGCAGGAAAAGCTCCCGGAACGCCCTTACCAGTTGCCTGGTGACAAGCGACGCAATTTGCAGCATAGACTTTTTCGCCACGCTGTTTTAACTCATCGACTGTCCAGACCTTGCTAGGATCGTCAGCACTGGCAGCCATTTCTTTCTTCTTGCCATCGGCCCATTTTTTGTAATCGTCATCGGACACGACATTGACAACGATAGGCATGAACGCATGCTCTTTACCGCACAATTCAGAACACAGGCCACGGTAGACGCCGATCTTTTCTGCCTTAAACCAGGTATCGCGCACAAAACCAGGAATGGCGTCTTGCTTGACACCGAATGCGGGAATTGACCAGGAGTGAATGACATCATTGGCGGTAGTGATGAGACGGATCTTTTTATTGACCGGCACGAACACCTCGTTATCCACTTCCATCAGATAGTTATCGCCACGTGGCTCGGTAGGCAATACACCAGGTGCGCCGACTTGCGTTCTTGGCGTCTTGATCGTTGACAGGAAGGAAATGCCTTCGCCCTCGCCTTTCAAATAATCGTAACCCCATTTCCACTGCATGCCGGTGACTTTAATGGTGATATCGGCGTTTGAAGTATCTTTCATCGCCACCACAGTTTTGGTTGCCGGCAAAGCCATACCGATAACAATGATGAAAGGAACGATAGTCCACAAAATCTCAACGGTAGTGCTTTCGTGGAAAGTTGCCGCCTTATGGCCGCGTGACTTGCGATGTTTTATGATTGAATAAAACATGACGCTGAACACGGCGACAAAGATCACCATGCAAATGATCAGCATCAGATTATGCAAAGAATAAATTTGCTCCGCGATCTGCGTCACTGGTGTTTGCAAGTTCAACTCGCGCACCGCAGGACCACCCTGACTATCTTTTACCGCCGCCCAAGTTGGCAAGCCTGCTGCCATGAGCGAAGCACCCAGCATTAACGACTGTAATCGCTTAGCATCTTTCATGATTTCCCCAAAACCCTGTTTAAATTTTTTATCAGAAGTACAAAAATACACACTAGCAACTTCCGCAACTGCGAGAGTATAAGGTGTAAAGCGGCTCTACATCAAGAGAAAATCAAGCAGAATAAATACACATTAACCATGATCCACCGCAATCATCGGTTAAATGAAACGGTAAAAAATCGGCTTTTTCAGAAAAACTTGATTTGAATTAAAGTTGTTTTTTGGGGAAATTCATCCGGATAATGGATTCGCCAGCGGCTGTTTTTGTGGCAACGGGTCTGAATGCGTGGCCGTAGATGACTTCAAATGTTAACGGAATCCGCCCCTCCCGGTTACGCGTGGACTCCAATTCCCGGCAAACACGGCGGTAGTTATCTTTGCCTAGCATGCCATGGCGGCGCGTCAGTAATGGATTGCCGCCCAAAGCACGGACATCGGCGAACAATTGATCCACGCTCTCGTAGGTAATTGTCAGTTTTTCCATATCCATCACCGGCGTGGAAAATCCGGCATTGACCAGCATATCGCCAAAGTCATGCATATCGACAAAAGGCAAGGTATGCGGGAATGGATCGATAGCCGCAAACGCCTGCCTCAGCTCCAGCAAGGTATCCGGACCGAAGCATGAAAACATCAGCAATCCCTCGGTACGTAGCACCCTGCGCCATTCGGCAAAGACCAGATCAGGTTGAGGATGCCAGTGCAGTGCGAGATTAGACCAAACCACATCAACGCTGGCAGCGCCCAATGGCAGGCAGGCAAAATCAGCACATGTGAGGCCATACGTTACCTCGGTCCGCAAAGCTGAAGGCAGCCACTTATCCAGAAAGCGGCCAACCGTGCCTGTGGCATCTTTTTGTTTCTGGATAGCCGATTGCAGCATCGCGGCAGATGCGTCAACACCGACCAGCTGAGCATCCGGAAAATAATCTTGCAATTGCATCAGGTCGGCGCCTTCGCCACACCCCGCATCCAGTACGCGCGACGGCTGTATTTTGACCAACTCCAGCTTTTCCCGCATGCGTCCGGCGATTTCGCGTCGCAGGAAATCAGATCCCTGCACACGATCTGTTCGTGAAAATAGTCGGCGAACAAGTTGCAAGTCAATCGGGGCGCTGAGCATCATAAATAAGAGGTCACTATGTGGATCGGAATGCGATAATGCGACAGTTTACACGCTTGCCAGCGATATTTGCCCTTGCACGTTTTTTCTATGATCAGATGCCAATCTTCGGACATTTTCTCTCAACATACGTTAAGGCCGGCGTCACCGCATTGTTGCCGTGTTCCTGCGCACTTTGCGGGGAAACCAGCGACGAACTGATCTGCCCAGCTTGTCATCGGCAATTTTTTACCTCGTCCAGATCGCGTTGCGTCCAATGTGCCATTCCCTTATCTGCGCATGACGAACAGCGGCGTTGCGGCGATTGTCTGAAAACATCGCCCTATTTCGATCACACGGTCACCGCCATCGATTACGCAGCGCCGGCTGATCAGCTTATCCTCGCACTGAAATTTGGCCATCGCCTGGCGCTTGCCGATTTACTGTCGAATATGCTGAGAGATGCCATATTGCAGGAGCCGCAACAACACTTAGCCGACCTGCTGTGCCCTGTCCCGCTGGGGCGCCAACGCCTGGTAGAGCGAGGCTTCAATCAATCGCTTGAAATTGCAAAACCCTTATCGACTCACCTGGGTGTCAAACTACAGCCGGATCTCCTATGCCGTTGCCGCGACACCGCACAACAAAGTAGCCTGCACCCGGACGACAGGCATAAGAATGTGCATAAGGCGTTCACACTCAATGACACGGCGATAGCTCTGATCAAAGGCAGGCATATCGGTGTCATCGACGATGTCATGACCACTGGCACGACGTTAAATGAGATTGCCGGCTTGCTTAAACGCTTTGGAGCAGCCAAAGTGAGCAATTACGTCTTCGCCAGAACACCGCTGCGCTAGTTTGCGGTGCAGCTTTCCGGCATTGCATGTTATAAAATGCGCCGATATCCAGGACTCAGCGATTCACCAGTTATCCTCAGTTATCGTTATCATTGCGCACTTGTTCGTTCTATCAATTAAAAGGAAGTCATCTTGTTTCATGTTGTGCTCGTCGAGCCTGAAATTCCGCCCAATACCGGCAATATTATTCGCCTGTGCGCCAACACTGGCGCGCAACTGCATCTGATTGAACCGCTAGGCTTCCCTTTGGACGACAGCAAAATGAAACGCGCCGGACTGGATTACCACGACTACGCGACCATGAAAGTGCACAAGAATTGGGCAGCATTTTTGGACGCCGAGCAGCCCGATCGCGAACGCATGTTCGCCATGACCACACATGGCTCTTCGACGTTTTCCTCGATCCCGTTCAAGCCAGGGGATTATTTTGTTTTTGGTTCTGAAACACGCGGACTGGCGCAAGAATTGCGGGAATCATTTCCGCTGACGCAACGGATACGCCTGCCCATGCAACCAGACAACCGCAGCTTGAATTTATCCAACGCAGTCGCCGTGGTCGTCTATGAAGCATGGCGCCAAAATGATTACTCTGGCGGCGCATAACAAATTTACCGCCGTTAATTCAGGCAATCGCGCTGGCACATCTGCATTTCGACTAAATAATGGCAAAAATATCAACAAAAGCTTTATTGCCAGGCAGCTTTGTGTTGAAATAGGTGATAAGGCATCTTGAGCATGTTAAAACTGATCCCTGCGAGGATTTTTTTTCTGATTTCGCATTTTCACTGACACTAACGCAATTCTATTTACCGGCACCTTTTTTTCGGCACCAAGCGCACATGGAATACACCATAGGAAAATTGCCCTTGCGATTGTTGATATCGCCATGAGTAACTGGACGCAGCAAGCCTTCGAAGACGACAAGCTCAGTCTGTCCGCACTGCTCGACGCCCTGCCGATTGGCATCGCGTATGTCGACAGTCAATTGCGCTACCAATTTATCAACAAGAGCTACCTGAGCTGGCTGCAGCTGGAAAAATCGGCTGTCATCGGCAAACCACTCGCACAAGTCATCGGGGCAAACGCATTTGACATGGTGCGCGGCCATATCGGTCACATGCTCTCGGGGCAAAGGATTGCTTACCAGACGCAGTTACCCGACTTGGCCGGCGGGGCAAGAAACATTGCGGCAGAGCTGATCCCGGTGATGTCCGGCGATGGCTCGGTTATCGGCTGTTACGCCATCATTCAAGACCTGGCGGCAACCAATGACATTGAGGAAGAGCGTCGCGCCAACGAGGAGAGATGGCAACTGGCGCTGGAAAGTGCGGGCGACGGCGTATGGGATTGGTATCCGCAAACAGGGGTCGAAATTCTCTCCAGGCGACTGAAAGAAATTTACGGCTATGCCGAAGACGAGATTCCCAATCTGCCGGAAGAGCTGGACCGGCGCACGCATCCCGACGATGTCGCCCAGATGCACAAGGACAGGCAAGCGCATTTTGATGGACTGACCCCGGTGTACCACAATGAGCACCGGGTGCAATGCAAGGACGGCCAATGGAAATGGATATTGACTCGCGGCACCGTCATCCAGAGAGATGAAAATGGCAAGCCCGTCAGGGTCATCGGCACTCATACCGACATATCGGAACGCAAACGCGCGGAAGTTGCGGTGCATGAAAGCGAGGAGCGTTTGCGCATGGCGCTTTCGGCCACCCATCAGGGGCTGTACGATCTGAACGTACAGACCGGGGTGGCGATTGTCAATGTCGAATACGCCACCATGCTCGGCTATGAACATGCCAGCCTGCACGAAACCCACGACCTGTGGAAGGCCAGATTACATCCGGGAGATGTNNAATGGCGAATGGATCTGGATACTGTCTGTCGGTGCGCTGGTCGAATATGATGAACAAGGATTGCCCTTGCGCATGCTAGGAACGCACCTTGACATCACCGAAAAGAAAAAAGCCGAAGCGCTGATCTGGCAACAGGCGAATATCGATGCATTGACCGGCCTGCCTAACCGCCGCATGTTTAATGACAGGCTTGAACATGACTTGCAAAAAAGTCGCCGCACCGGCTTGCCGCTGGCGGTATTGTTCATTGACCTCGATCATTTCAAGATCGTCAACGACACCCTGGGGCACGCCATCGGCGACGCCTTGCTGATCGAGGCGGCGCGCCGTCTGCAGGCTTGCGTCAGGGAATCCGACACCGTGGCCCGTTTGGGCGGTGATGAATTTACCGTGTCACTGCCAGAACTGCACGGGACCGGCCATGTCGAGACGATCGCGGAAAATATCATCGAAACAATGTCCGAGCCTTTCACGCTCGGCAACGAGGACATATTTCTTTCTGCCAGCATAGGCATCACGCTGTTTCCTGGCGACGCGGAAAATCTCGATGATCTGTTGCGCCACGCCGATCAGGCCATGTATGCCGCCAAAGACAGCGGGCGCAATCGCTTCAGTTATTTTACGGCGAAGCTACAGGCTGCCGCATTGGCGCGCATGCGCCTGAGCAGCGAACTGCGGCTTGCCATCGCAGAAAAGCAATTGCAGGTGTACTTCCAGCCGATAGTCGATCTCCATACCGGACGGATTCGCAAGGCGGAAGCCTTGATACGCTGGCCACACGCGGAGAGAGGCTTCGTCAGCCCGATGGAGTTTATTCCCATTGCCGAATCAAGCGGCATCATCAGCCACATCGGCGACTGGGTCTTTCAGGAAACCGTGCGCTGGGTGCAAAGCTGGCGTGAAAAATACATTGCCAGCTTTCAGGTCAGCATCAATCAATCTCCGGTGGAGTTTCAGGGTGACGGTGGCCGCTACGCCAAGTGGATAGCCCGCTTGCAGCAACTCGGCCTGCCAGGGCAAGCGATCAGCATAGAAATTACCGAGGGTCTGCTACTCGATGCCAGCGAAAAAATTGTCGAAAAACTGCTGCAGTTTCGCGACGCCGGCATCCAGGTCTCGCTGGATGACTTCGGCACCGGTTATTCGTCGCTGTCATACCTGAAAAAATTTGACATCGACTATCTGAAAATAGACCAGTCCTTCATCCGCAACCTGAGCACCGACAAGAGCGATATCGCCTTGTCTGAAGCGATTATCGTCATGGCACACAAGCTGGGCTTGAAAGTCATCGCGGAAGGCGTGGAGACGGCGGAGCAAAAAGAGATACTGCGGCTGGCCGGCTGTGATTACGCGCAGGGCTATCTGTTTGCAAAACCCATCCCGCCCGAAGAGTTTGAGAAACTGCTGGAGCGACAGCACGGCTTATCGCTGTGATCTGACCTTTGCCAGCAGCTTGCTGGTAGAGCGCTCATGTTCAAAGTCAATCGCCACTGCCTGTCCGCCATACGCCAGCACCGCCTGGCCTTCGGGTATGGCGCTCATATCATAATCACCGCCCTTGACATAAATGTCCGGATGCACCGCCAGCACCGCTTGCAAGGCGGTATCCTCATCGAATTCCACAACCAGGCTGACCGACTCCAGCGCCGCCAGCAACGCCATGCGGTCGGCACAGGTATTGACGGGCCTATCGTCACCTTTGCCCAGGCGCCTGACCGAGGCATCGGTATTGACCGCCACCACCAATGAGGCGCCGAGCGCTCTGGCCTGCGCCAGGTAAGTGACGTGGCCGCGATGCAGGATGTCAAAAACGCCATTGGTCATCACGACCGGTTTCGCCAGATCGCCTATACGTTGCTGCACTGTGGCGCGATCGCTCAGCTTGTTTTCAAATTGTGGCTTGCTCAAAACGTTCTGTCTTTCAAAGAAGTGGCTAAGGTGAGTCTCGCCATTTTAGGTGAATCTGCGCTTGGGCGACAGCTTAAAAGCGGCTGCCCTAAAATTGGCTGCGACTGCACGTCCAGCACGCCCTATCCATGCACCTTACCAGCCAGCATGCCCGCTAAGGCGCATGGATAGGGCGTGTCAGGCCTGCCTGTCTTCAAGTTCATCGCGCCAGTTACAGCAAAACCCGTCGCCAAGCACGTGAAGGGGCAGAATACGCTAAGATGGTTCCCTTCACTTTTCCGGGAACCATCATGTCTTCTTTTCAGAAATTTGCATTTGTCTTTGGCTTGGGCCTGCTCGGCAATATGGCCAATGCCATGGCTGAAACTGCGGCTTGTCCCGAGATCCTGAAACACAGTTTTAAGCGCTTGCAAGATGAAGCGCCGCAAAATCTTTGCCAATACAGCGGCAAGGTCGCGCTGGTCGTCAATACGGCGAGCTACTGCGGCTTTACCAGCCAATACGAAGGGCTGGAAGGCTTGTACGCGAAGTACCAGACCAGGGGCTTGGTGGTGCTGGGCTTTCCCTCCAATGATTTTGGTAAGCAGGAACCGGGCGACAGCAAGCAAATCGCAGATTTTTGTTTCAATACCTATGGCGTGAAGTTTCCGATGTTTACCAAATCATCCGTCAAGGGTGCGGAAGTCAATTCGCTGCACGCCGCCTTGATCAAGGCGACCGGCAGCACGCCGAAATGGAATTTCCATAAATACCTGATCGACCGCAAAGGCAATGTGGTAGCCGCCTACGGCAGCACTACGGCACCCGACGATAAAAAACTGGTGGCGGATATAGAAAAAGCCCTGGCGCAATAATTTCGCCAGGCAGTTTAATTTTTCTTCAAGGCTGGCAGCGTCTGCGCCAGCCTGGCCCCCATCTCCTGACCTAATGCCTGCAGTCCGCTCAGCGGCCTGACCATGACCTCAAATTCGACGATCTTGCCGTCTGCATCGAATTGAATCAGGTCTATGCCCTTGAGCTGCTTGTCTCCTACCCTGGCGCTAAATTCCAGCACCACGCTCAAGCCGTCTTCTGAAGCCAGTTCGCGGTGATAGGTAAAATCCTCAAACACCGTCACCACAGTGCTCAAAATCAGCAGCACCGCCTGCGCGCTGGCGTAGGGCTGAAACGCCATCGGCGAGCGGAAGACGGCATCGGCGTGCAGCATCGCCGCTAAGCCGCTGAGATTTTTGCTGGCGACCATCTGGTGCCAGGTGGCGATGGCACTGGCCACCGCGGGTTGCAACTGGGACATGCGATTCTCCTTGGGTTTAACAGTCAAGCTGCAACAGGCAACGGAGCAGGTTTAAATTGTTGCCGCCAGACGTGTGCCCTGATCGATGGCGCGCTTGGCATCGAGCTCGCTGGCAACGTCCGCTCCGCCGATCAGGTGCACCGTCTGCCCTGCGCTTTTCAAGCCATCGAACAAATCACGCCTTGGGTCCTGGCCGGCGCACAGGATGACGTTATCGACAGCAAGGGTCTGTTGCTGACCGTCGACACTGATGTGCAGGCCGGCATCATCAATCTTGTCGTAGCTGACGCCGGCGATCATTTGCACCCGGCGGTTTTTTAGCGAAGTGCGATGGATCCAGCCCGTGGTCTTGCCGAGATTGTCACCGACTTTTGACGTCTTGCGCTGCAGTAGAAACAGCTGGCGCGGCGAGGCTTCGATCTCCGCCCGGCAAAGGCCGCCAACCGTGCTGTAGCTGGTATCGACACCCCATTCGGCAAAGAATTTCTGGCTGTCCAGACTTGGGCTGCTGCCGCTGTGGCTCAAGTATTCGGCTACATCAAAACCGATGCCGCCTGCGCCGATAATCGCCACGGTTTTTCCCACCGGCTTCTTGTCGCGCAAGACATCGAGGTAGCTCAATACCTTGGGATGGCTCACGCCATCAATTGCCGGTACGCGTGGTGTAATGCCGGTGGCCAGCACCACCTCGTCGAAGTCCTGCAGGTCAGCCGCATGCACCGGCGTGTTCAGCTTCAGGTTCACGCCCGTCAGCGAAATCTGCTTGGCGAAGTAGCGCAGGGTTTCATAAAACTCTTCCTTGCCCGGCACCTGTTTGGCGATATTGAACTGCCCGCCAATCTCTGCTGCGGCATCAAACAAAGTGACCTGATGGCCGCGGCTGGCCGCCACCGTCGCAAAGCTCAGCCCTGCCGGGCCAGCGCCGACGACCGCGATGCGCTTGGCCTGGCTGAGCGGCGCATTGACCAGTTCAGTTTCGTGACAGGCACGCGGATTGACCAGGCAGGATGTCACCTTGCCGGCAAATGTATGGTCGAGACAGGCCTGATTGCAGCCTATGCAGGTATTGATTTCATCCGCCCTGCCCTGCTCCGCCTTGCGCATGAAGAGGGGATCAGCCAGCAGCGGGCGCGCCATCGATACCATGTCGCAAAAGCCATCGGCGAGCAATTGCTCGGCCACGTCCGGCGTATTGATGCGGTTGGTGGCGACCAGCGGTATCGATACCTGTCCCTTTAGTTTTTGCGTGACCCAGGCAAAGGCGGCGCGCGGCACCTTGGTGGCGATGGTAGGAATGCGCGCCTCGTGCCAGCCTATGCCGGTATTGATGATGGTGGCACCGGCCGCCTCCACCGCTTTCGCCAGTTGAATCACCTCATCCAGAGTCGAGCCGCCCTCGACCAGATCAAGCATGGACAGGCGGTAAATGATGATGAAGTTCTTGCCGACCTTTTCGCGCGTGCGGCGCACGATTTCTACCGGGAAGCGGATACGATTTTCATACGCGCCGCCCCATTCGTCGTCGCGCTGGTTGGTGCGTGCCGCGATGAATTCATTGATCAGATAACCTTCCGACCCCATGATCTCGACGCCGTCGTAACCGGCATGCTGCGCCAGCCCGGCGCAGCGGACGAAATCCGCAATCGTCTGCTCCACCTCGGCGGTGCTTAAGGCATGCGGCACAAAAGGATTGATCGGCGCCTGCAATGCGCTCGGCGCGACCAGCGACGGCTGATACGAATAACGGCCGAAGTGCAGGATCTGCATCGCGATCTTCCCGCCCTCTTTATGCACGGTATCGGTGACGATCTTGTGGTGCTCCGCCTCGGCCTCGGTAGTGAGCATGGCGCCGCCCTTCATCGGTCGCGCACGCTCATTCGGTGCGATGCCGCCGGTGACGATCAAGCCGACCCCGCCCCTGGCCCGCTCGGCATAGAAAGCCGCCATACGCGCAAAACCGTTTTCCACTTCTTCCAGACCGACGTGCATCGAGCCCATCAACAGGCGGTTAGGCAAGGTGGTGAAGCCAAGATCGAGTGGCGTGGTCAGATGAGGGTAGAAAGACATGGCGTTTCCTTAATATGACGTTTGATAAAAATCGAGATTAAAATCTAATATGCAACTGGTTGCATAAAATCATAGCCAATCTTGTTTGTTTATGCAACCAGTTGCATATAAAATGTGCGAAAACAACATCTCCTGCCTGATTGAACGCCCATGTCCCTGCAACACGCCCTGCTCACCTCCCTGATCGAAAAACCCTCATCCGGCTACGAGCTGGCACGGCGCTTCGACAAGTCCATAGGCTATTTCTGGAATGCCACGCATCAGCAGATCTACCGCGAACTGGCGCGCATGGAAGAAAAAGGCTGGGTCAGTTCCAGCGAGGATGAAGGCGGCCGGCCGGGCAAGCGCCAGTTTCAGGTGTTACCTTTGGGTAAGGAAGAGTTGAAAAGCTGGGCCAGCACATCGAGTGAGCCGATAGAATTACGCGATGAAATGATGGTCAAGCTGCGTGCCGATGCAGCGATTGGGCCTTTGGGGTTGGCAGGCGAAATCAGCCGGCGCCTGGCACTGCATCAGGAAAGGCTACGCTCGTATCAAGAGATAGAGGTGCGCGATTTCAGTCGCACTCCGCTCTCCCGCGAGGCGCAGATCCGCTATCTGATACTCAAGGCTGGTATCGCGTTTGAGGAAGGGCGGATCGCCTGGTCGAAAGACGCGCTGACGATCCTGCAGCAATAAACCTATTTAGGCGCAGCCTTCCTGGCGGCAGTCTTTTTAGCTGCCGGCTTAGCTGCTAGTTTAGCGACCGATGTCGGCGCGCCCCTGACGGCGGATTTTGCCGGTGCCTTGGCTGCCTTGCTCGTCTTGGCGGCGGTGCCTGCTGCAGTTTTTTGGGCCGCCCCGGGTGCAACCGCAGCATCGCCTTCCATCGCCTTGCTGACGGCCTGTTTAAACTGATCCTGCAACAAGCCCCACCACGCTGCCGGGTTAGCGAAGGGAGCGGCTGTTTCGCCCTGGGCTGCAGGCTTAGGCACTTCTACTTCTGGCTCGACTTCCTTTACGGGTTCCGGCGCCTTCTCTGCTGCGGGAGCGGATGGCATAGGCCAGGCGGCGTTCGGTTTCGTTTCTGCCGCCCGCGCTGCAAAAGCGCCCGATGCCGCAGGGGTATTCATCTGCTGGGCGAAATTCTCCCCCATTGTTTTCAGGGTGGAAATAGTGGCGCGCTGCACTTCCAGCGCTTGTATCGTCCCCCGCAACATATTCATATTGACGGTCAGCCACGACTCTACGGTTTGCAAATCCTTGATTTTCTTGTCCAGCTCGTCGATCGATACGGTAGGTGTCACCATGCCGGGCAAATGCATGTCGCCCCAGAGTTTTTTGACAAAACCTAAAGGATCGTTCATCGACCCCATGCCGGGGATTTCAGCGCCTTGAAAAGGGGAATTCATCATGCGACTCCTTAATCGGTGAAATGGATAGCAAAATTGTCGTGCAAAAACAAAATAAAGAACTCACGCACAAACTGTCAAACGCTTGCAGCAAAGAACGACGGCGCGAGGCTGTCGTCCACAGTGATGTTCATCTTGCATCAGCCAGACTATGCCGTCAATCTGAATCGGGTATCCTGGCGATTAAGCCCGGGATGTCATCGCAAGGAGTGTGCAGAACGTTTACACTAGCGCCATGATTGCCCGCTCACTAAGCCTCTTCACAAGAAAAACTTTCTTCAGCAGCAGAAACCTGGTGCTGCTTGGCGCCACCCTGCTGCTGCATTTGCTGGCACTGCAATCAAGCGGATGGCAGGACTGGGCTGCAAAACCGCATCCCGACAATGCGAAAATGCGCGAGAAAATCATAGACGTGAGCATGCATGCGCTGCCCGCCCCGGACAGGCCAGCGGCTGTGGCGCCGCCGGAGAATCTCAAGCCCAGGCCGGGAACCGAAAAGAAATCCGTAGAAAAAAATACAGCCGTCATCACGCACGCGCCAGCGCCCCAGGCAGAAGCGCCGGCAGACCAGGCCGACAAGCCAGATGTGCTGCTCGCTGCCGGCACGACAAACCTGCAGACAGCACCCCAAGCGCAGGTGGCAGCCAGCGCCGCGGTTGAAACCGCTGCTGCCGCCCCAGCGGCACCGGAGCCGCCGAAATATACGTTCAGGGCGCCCGAATCGGTGGAAATCTCCATGCAGCTGGTGCGCAGCAAACCCGACAGCAATCCCAGTTACGGGATCGGCAGCATACACTGGGAGATGAATGACAGCAAATACACCATGCGCATCGAGGCTGGCGTGGATATGCTCATCACCTCGATACATCTTTACACGCTCACCAGCGAAGGTCGCTTCGGCAGCGCTGGCGTCAAGCCTTACCTCAGTAACGAATCACGGCTGAGGCGCGCGCCGACCGCGACACATTTCAACTACGACGATAAAGTGATCAGTTTCTCGGCATCGGACAAAACCATTGCCATGGAAGAAGGCGCTCAGGACAAGGCGAGCTTCCTGATGCAACTGACTGCCATGGGCTATGCGGACGAGCAGCAGTTCTTTCCCGGACAGGAAATCCGCCTGCAAGTTGCGGAAGAAAAAGATGCTGCGCAGTTCCAGTTTCTGGTGCTGAACCAGGAAGAGATCACGACCAAACTGGGCAAGATGCTCGCCTGGCACCTGGTGCGCCCGCCGCGTCCGGGTTCGTATAATTCACAGCTCGATATCTGGCTGGCGCCGTCTTTTGGCTGGTATCCGGTGCAGATCCGCAATACTGAAAGCAACGGCACCGTGACGCTGCAAACGGCGACAAAAATCGAGCAAAAAACCAACCTGGGAAATTAATCATGTCATTCATCGGTGCACCGCTCAGCAAAATTTTCCTACTCACAGGCATGGCAATGAGCCAGCTTGCCCACGCCGGCGCAAGCATCAATCCGCCGCCTTCCGCAGAGCTGCATTACAGCATCAAGGCCAAACAAAAAGGCATTCCCGTCAGCGGCGAGGCCAATGTCAAATGGCAGCTCGGCAGCCCCAATGCGGCAGACAGCACCCACAAACAGGGCTACAGCGTGATGACGGAAACGCGCGTCATGCTGTTCGGCAAAATTCTCGACGCCAGCAGCTACGGCAACATCGACGACTTTGGCCTGGCACCTGACAGATTTGTCGAAAAACGATTTGGCAAAGCGGAAAGCACGACCCGTTTTGACCGCATGAAAAAGACCATACAATTTACCGAATCTGCTGAAACCTACCCCATCAAAGGCGGTGAGCAGGACCGCACCAGCGCCACCTGGCAACTAGTGACGCTGGCAAGAGCGGCAGCGGAAAAATTTGTCGCGGGCAGCGAATGGAAAATGTTCGTCGCCGGACGGCGCGATGCTGAACCCTGGTCGTTTAAAGTGGCGGGACCAGAAGCGCTTGCCACCCCTTTGGGCGAGCTGGCCACTATCCACATCATCAAAGCCCCCCCGCCAGATTCCAAATCACAGCAACTGGAAATTTGGCTGGCGCCCAAGCTTGACTGGTATCCAGTGCGCCTGAAGTTCAGCGATGCCGACGGCGATCAGGTTGATCAGCTGATCAGCTCCATCCGTAAATAGCGCGCATCGAACGCCAATTTTTGACATTTATCATGCGACAACAAAAAGCGGGCAGCGCTGCCGGGTTACAATCGCCAGTCATGATGCAGGCGAGCATTCCAGCACCCCCTGCGCGTTCACCACAAATAGCAATTATCGGGGGAGTATCGATAAAAAATCCCCTCAGCGCACATACAATATGCGCTACAGCTTAAACCAATCACATACCCCATCCCAGTATACAAATGAAAACATGCAACGATAGCGCCCTGGTCCTGTTTAGCGGAGGACAAGATTCCACCACCTGCCTGGCCTGGGCCCTGTCCCGTTATCAGCGGGTGGAAACCATAGGCTTCGACTACGGCCAGCGCCATGCGATAGAGCTGGCCATGCGCCCCAGCCTGCTGGAAAAAATCCGCAGTTTCTCCTCTGACTGGGACGGCAGACTCGGCGAAGACCATATCATCGATCTGGGCCTGATTTCGCAGCTATCGCATACGGCGATGACAGCAGAGATAGAGATCACCATGCAGGAAAACGGCTTGCCGAACACCTTCGTGCCCGGCCGTAACCTGATGTTCATGCTGGTGGCAGCCACGCTGGCCTACCGGCGCGGCATGAACGTGCTGGTCGGCGGCATGTGCGAAACCGATTTTTCCGGCTACCCAGATTGCCGCGACGACAGCATGAAGGCCTTGCAGGTGGCGCTCAACCTGGGCATGGCAACGCGCCTCAAGCTCGAGACGCCCTTAATGTGGATAGACAAAGCCGAAACCTGGCAACTGGCCGAGCAGCTGGGCGGCTCGAAACTGGTCGATCTGATCCGCGCCGACACCCATACCTGCTATCTGGGTGAACGCGGCACCTTGCATCCGTGGGGCCATGGCTGCGGCACTTGCCCGGCCTGTGCGCTGCGCGCCCGTGGCTACGCAGAATATGTTGCCGGCCGTTTGTAAGTCTGCCGTTAGTTTCGGGGACTACACTCAGATTATCATTTTCCACCATTGCCATTGATCACTATGCTGATTGCCTTTCTTACCGACCTGCACGCCAATCGCGAAGCCGTCAGCGCCTGCCTGGCCCACGCGCAAGAGCAGAAGGTGACGCAATACGCGTTTTTGGGCGACCTGGTCGGCTATGGCGCCGACCCAGCCTGGGTCCTCGATACCGTCATGGAATATGCCGGCCGTGGCGCGCATGTCCTGATGGGCAATCACGATATCGCCCTGACAGAGGAAGACCGCAAGGGCATGAATCCGGTCGCGTTCCAGGTGGTCGAATGGACGCGCGCCCAGCTCAATGCAGAACATCTGGCCTTTATCCGGAGGCTGCCGTATCGCATAGAGATACAGGATATCTTAATGGTGCATGCCAATGCCTGGGCACCAGAAAAATGGGAATACATCGACGGCACCATGGAGGCGACGCGCAGCATGCACGCCACCAAAGCGCAGCTCACGTTCTGCGGCCATGTGCACATGCCGACCCTGTACCACATGACATTAACCGGGAAAACCGGCGAGTTCCTGCCAGCGCCGGAAAACAGCATCCCCCTGAGCAAACAGCGCCGCTGGCTGGTGATACCAGGCTCGGTGGGTCAACCGCGTGACGGCAACCCGGCGGCCTGCTATGCGACCTACGATACCAACACACTGGAACTGACCTACTATCGCGTGCCCTACGACGCCGAGACGGCGGCTGAAAAAATTATCGCTGCCGGCCTGCCAGCCAGCCTGGCACAACGTCTGATCACCGGAGACTGAGTTGAGCGCACCCAGCCAGCCACAGCACCGGCGCCTGCAGGTAGGAATGGAGTTTGATGGCTACCGGCTGGAAGAAAAACTGCACAAGGGAGGGATGGCGGCCTTATGGCGCGTCACTGACCTGCGAAACCGTCATCAAAAAGAAGGGGAAGAGCCGCTTCCGCCCCTGATCATGAAGGTGCCGCTGCTGTTCTCGACCGACGATCCGACCGCGATTGTCGCCTTTGAAGTCGAGCAGATGATCATGCCCAAACTCAAGGGCGAGCATGTGCCGCGTTATTTTGGTGCCGGCGACTTTGATGCGCAGGCCTACATCGTGATGGAGCAGATTGCCGGCGTCTCGTTGCGCAGCCGTTTTGACGCCGCCCCCCTGCCGATAGAGGAAGTGGTCAGCACCGGCATCAAAATTGCCCATGCGCTGCAAGACCTGCACCGCCAGCATGTGATTCATCTTGATATCAAGCCCAGCAACATCATGTTTCGCCCTAACGGCGAGGCTGTGCTGATCGACTATGGCCTGTCTCGACACGATAAATTGCCAGACCTGCTCGATGAAGAGTTTCGCCTGCCGATGGGAACCGGGCCTTACATCTCGCCGGAGCAAGTGCTGGGCGTGCGCAACGAGCCGCGCAGCGACCTGTTTGCCCTCGGCGTCCTGATGTATCACCTGGCCACGGGCGAACGCCCGTTTGGCCACCCGACCTCGGTCTCCGGTCTGAAGAAACGCCTGTACCGCGATCCGGTGCCGCCGCGCAGCCACAATCCCGCCATTCCCAACTGGCTGCAGGAAATCATCCTGCGTTGCCTGGAAGTGGAGCCTGCGGCACGTTTTGATACCGCGGCACAGCTCGCCTTTTCCCTGCAAAATCCGGCACAGCTACAGCTGACCGGGCGCGCCAGCAAGTCAGCGCAGGATGGCTACATGGCAGTCTTGAAACGTCGCTTTCATGCAGCAGGCGCTGAACCGAATTCGCAGCTGAGTGTCTCGGAACAGCTATCGCAAGCGCCCATCATCATGGCGGCGCTTGACCTGACCAACGGCTCGGTGGCGCTGGCCGACAGCTTGCGCAATATCACGCGGCGCATGCTGCAGACCGAACCGGGTGCAAGGCTGGCGTGCGTAACGATACGCAAGACCAGCCGGATAGGCATGGACGAAAGCATCGTGCAGCAGGGCCAGAACGTTCATGTGAAGCAACTGGTCGAGCTCAAGCATTGGGCCCGTCCGCTCAATCTCAGTCCGGACAAGATCACGTTTCACGTACTGGAAGCACATGACCCGGCGGCGGCCATCATTGACTATGCGCACAATAATCGGGTCGATCACATCATCATAGGGTCGCGCGGCACGTCGAGTTTGCGCCGCTATCTGGGCAGCGTTTCTGCGCAGGTGGTGGCCGAAGCTGAATGCACGGTGACGGTGGTGAAATCACAAACCAAATAATTTCACTCTGCCACCAAGATTTTTTATGATTCTTTGGCCGATGCCGGTTTGAGCGCCAGTTTGACCGTATCACCGCCCGGAATGCCATCGGTCTTCCAGCGATCGAATTCCGCCTGTATCGCCGCCAGGGTTTGCTGACTAATCTCAGGCAAAGTGCCGCCCAATATATCCGCAGCCTCTTTGAAGCCACGCTCGACCGCGGCGCGCACCTTGTCGAGTTTGGCGGGGTCGTCGCCTATCGATGCCTTGGCAAAACTGAGTATGCGCTCGGCTGTCTTTTGCACGCCAAATTCGCCGTCGGGTGCAATCGCCGCCTTTGCCGCCGCTATCGCCTTAGGGTCAGCGGTAATCTTTTGCTCGCCGCTGACCACCTTGGCCAGGTTCAGTCCCTGCTGCTCTACCAGCGGCCTGATCAGATCGATAATGGCCTGCGCCTTGCGGTCTGACTCTTCCAGCAAAGCAGTAAGGTCCGGCCGTTGATTTGCCTTATTCAGGCGCGGATCGGTGTAGGTAAGCTCGCTCTGCGCACTGGCATTCAAATCGACGGTGTCTTCAGCGACGATGGGAGGCGTAATTTTTTTGCCCGCCGCGTCTGGCGCCTCGCTCTCTTTAAGCTTCAGCGGCGCGATGGCTGCGGGCAAGGGCGTGACTACAGCGTTGGGGATACGGATATTCATGTTGCACTCCTCTTTCTTGGGGCAAACAAATCAGGTATCACGATCAATTCCGCTACCTGCAACTGACAATATCGACCATATTATTGAAAAATGAAGGGCTAACTGCGCCTCAGAATGAAGTTCGATTGCGCAATGCAGTATAATTTAGCCTCATATTCATTGGGGAGTAGCCTCTTTCAGCTAAGTTTCATGCTGCTGAAAGAAACGCATCAACATACTTGGCCATCCGGTCATGGTGCGTTTGATCAATTTGTGAAGCGTTTTCTGTTTCACTCGTATTGATTTGGCAAGACTTTTGATATATGCGTTTCCGCTATCCAGGGATGGGGCGGGAGACGTGTGTATCATTGTCAGTTTGCCCCGTCCCGCACAAAATCATGGAAGCATTCCTCGTCTCTACCCTTGCTGTTGCCGTTGGTGAAATTGGCGACAAAACCCAACTATTAGCCTTGTTGCTGGCCGCGCGCTATAAAAAACCGCTGCCCATCGTGCTTGGCATCCTGGTTGCCACGCTGGCCAATCACGCATTGGCCGGATTGCTGGGCCACTGGGTGGTCAGCCATATCTCTTCAGATTTGCTACGCTGGGCCCTGGGCCTGTCATTCCTGGCGATTGCGGCATGGACCTTAAAGCCTGACGAGATGGGCGATGAAGGCATCACCGAAGGCCGTTACGGCGTGTTCCTATTAACCTGCGTGACGTTTTTCCTTGCCGAAATTGGCGACAAGACTCAGCTAGCCACCGTTGCACTGGCAGCCAAATACAGCGAACTCACTTTCGTCATTGCAGGTACCACCCTGGGAATGATGATCGCAGATGTGCCGGCGGTATTTTTAGGGAAAATTGCTGCGCCGAATTTCCCTTTCCATATCGTGCGCTATATCGCCGCTGCGGTTTTTGCCGTGCTGGGCGTACTGGTGTTGCTCGGCGTAGGCGAGAGATTTTTATAAACTGAGTGAGGGCGCGTCGCCCTAACCCAAACAAAATAATCAATACGAAAGCGAGAGCATGAGCAAATTTATCCTGACGGCGGGCACCGTCGTCAAATTTGGCACGATATCAAGCGCGCTGTACCCTATCCTGCGCCACGGCATACCGGCAGATGCTCCGCGGCCAGGTTTTCAGGAAGGTGACGAGCCAAAGCCCGCATCCAAAGGCATTTATGTCGGCGAACTGATGGCATATTTTGCCGCCTGTGCCGATTTCTGCAATGCCACCAGCGCTTTGCATGCGGCCAACCAGGAAGTGCTCTCGCGGTTTGTCAGCGCCCTGCAAAATGCCCATGGCGAAAAGCCACGCATGCCGGAACTCGAAGATATCGCGGCGCAGGCCGGCTTGCCGGTCGTACTGGAAATCACATTGGAAGAAGACTGCATCCTGCAGGCCGATGAGCAGTTCGTTGACAATGACGATGCGGAAAAAAGCTGGAAGCTCTGGCGCAGCGGCAGCCTGACGCGCTCGAGCGGCATACCGTCGGGCTGGATCAAGAAATTTTATTTTCCGCGCCTGCTCGACTATCGCGATGTAGGCAGCGCCAGAAACCCACGGGTGCTTGAGCAGACGACAGATAACGCGCTGATGGTAGGTGGCCTGATGCAATCATGGCACAAAGACACGCCGGGCGATCTGCTGCTGGCATTCAAAAAACAATATGGCCGGATTAACTTCTCTCAATCGAGCAGCTTTGACGAGACTGCGCTGGAGCGCTTCTTCAATCTCAATGCCATGCTTGATCCCGCCACCCGCCTGCTCAACCAAATGTCGATATGGCAGGATATTGATGCGTTGGCGAAGAAGCAGGAAATACCCTTAGGCTGATTCGCCTGGATTAAGATCCGGGATTGCGCTTGACAAAGAATAGTGCAGTCCCGATCGCCATCAAGACACCGCCAAAAAAGCGGTTCTGCTTTTGCAGCAAGCGCGGGTCACGGAAAAACCTTTGCATGCGCGAGGCGGCGAATGCATAGCTATGCATCACGGCCAGATCGACCATACACATGGTTACGCCAAGAATCGCCAGTTGCGGCAATAAAGAGGCTTGAGGGCTGATGAATTGCGGCAGCACCGCCACCATGAAGATGATGCCTTTTGGATTGGTGGCATTGGTAAAAAAACCGATCAAAAACCGCTTGCGCCAGCTTGGCAATACCGTCTTCGCGATGTTCGTATCGGCAGAATGTGCCAACTCGACTTTGGCGCGCCATTGGCTGATGCCAAGATAAATCAGGTACAGGGCGCCGACCGTCTTGATGATGTTGAACGCCCCTTCCGATGCCATCAGGATGGAACCCACGCCAGCACCGGCAATCAGCAGAACCATCAGCAAACCCGCCTGCAAACCCATGATGGTGCCGGTCGTTTTTTTCACCCCGTAAGAAAGGCCGTGCGACATCGACAGTACTGCGCCAGATCCCGGAGAGATGGCAATCACGCAGGCGGCGACGAAAAAGGTAAACCAGGTAGTGAAAGTCATGGCAAGGGGAAAAGGAAATAAGGCAGATAAGTTTAACAGCAAAACCTGATTCGATTTGGCGGGCTGAAATCAGCCTGTCAGCCCAGTTTAACGCCTGACCATCGCCGCCACCAATTGGCTCTTCAAGGTCTTGATCAAGGCAGTTTCATCGGGCGGCACCCCTTCGTCAGCGGTGACGGCGCGATCGGCATAGAAGAAACCCAGTGTCTTTTGCTGCACCACCAGCGGCAAGACGATGAAACTGCGGGCGTCTGGCAACAGACTCTTGTGCCATTGCGGCAACAAATTTTGTATCTTCGGCACCATCGCATCAGAAATCACCAGATCGGCGTTATTGCTCATGGCCAGATGAAAAATCGTATTCTCTTCCTTGGATGGAAATACGAACCCCTTCTGCCTTGCCTCATAGTTCTCGCCGATGGAAACGCGCGCCATATAGCGTGCGTTTTGCGCATCGCGCAGGCATGCCGTGGCAAAGCGGAACCCCATTGCGCTATACAGGGTTTCCAGCACCAGCAAAATCATGTCACTCAGCTTGCTATGATCTGACGCCAGCATTTGCGTCACGTCTTGTACCCCCGCCAGCAACAGGTCACGTGCATTGATAGGCTTGCCGCTGGGATAACGCTTGATTTCCAGCTCTTCATCGGCATCGAAGCTTTCCAGCATGAATTCGCTCAGCGCATCGGTAGCGCTGGCTTCAGCGCGTGCGGCGCCAAAATCGCCCAGGGGCATGACCAGATCCATACTGTTAGCCAGCTGCCTGGTTTCGCTTTCCACCTTGACTAGAATCTGTTCCAGTTGCTCCTGATCGATTTCTAGCGCCTTGCCAAATTTTTTCATTAATGGCGCATAGGCTAGCCCCATATTTTTTGCCGCCTGCTGGGGATGCCCGCTGACCACCAGTTCAGCCAGGGAATCACTGAAACTGGCCACCTGCTTAAGCCATTCGCTGCGATGCGCGGCTTTTTTCAATTCGCCGCCATGCACTGGCGTCAGCGCCTGGATGATGCTGTCAGGAATCTGCCACCCTTGCAACACGACATCGCTGAGGCGCTCATAACTGCAGCCGAGCAGACTGCTGACCGCCTCGTGCGAGCTGACCGACTCGCTGGCTTGCTTGATTTGTATCTGTTGATACAAATCATGGTCGAAAGAAGCCACCAGCACACGCCCGATGTTTTTGAACAAGGCGGCCACCGCGACTTCTTCAGCGTCGGGATATTTGCTTTGCTGCGATATTTCACGCGCCATGATGCTGGCGCACAAGGCGTGAACCAGCTCTTTACGCACGCTTTGGGCTTGTTTTTTATCGACAAAGCAATCCACCAGCAACATCGCCATCGCGCTGGTTTTCACCGCATTAAAGCCGAGCAGAAAGATGGCGCGGGAGATCGTCGTGACCGGCACGCCGGCAGCGGTGCGGTAATGGATCGTATTGGAAAGGCGCAATATTTTCTGGGTCAGGCCGACATCAGACAAAATGAAATGCGCCAGGCTGGAGACCGAATCTTCGCCTGACGAAGTAATCTCAACCACTTTAGCAATGGCGGTGCCTAAGGTAGGCAGGCTTTTGTCTTCTTTAATTTTTTCGAGTAATCGGTCGCGCGCCGCTTGTGGGTCACGCTGTTCAGGTTTATTCGTAGTCAAGGTACTCATGGATCAACTTATCATCTTTTTTCTGGCGACATCAATGCCGTATTTTTTCTGTATCTCGTCATGCAAACCGCGTATCGCCTTTAAACGCGGATTCATGGGATCAAGCCGGGCGGCTGATGCGATCAACTGTCTTGCCTGCGCGCCTATCTGCTGATCCCAACCGAGATTTTCCAGACACTTGAGTGACGCCAGTGCCGCATTCATCACGACCTGCAAGTTATCCGGCGATTTGCGCGCTGCCGATGCCATCAATTCAACCGAGCCGCGGAAATCCCCCTGCTTGGCTTTTTGCACGCCCAGCGCCACCAGGTCCATGACTTCTTTTTGACTGCGGTCAGCCAATTCCTTGCCCAGGTGCCCCTTACCTGCATTCTCGAATACACCCATGGCACGCGAGACCGCTTCCTTATTCGGCGCATTGCGCATCACGTCCATGATGACTTCGGATGCGGCGTCTTCCTGATTGTTCTCCAGACAGCTCTTGGCCAGCCCCAGCTTCATCTCTGCAGACAAGCCGCCGTGTTCGCGATTGGCAGCCACTGCATTATCGAGCTCTTCGTTCAGGCGGCTATCGCCAGTCTTGGCATGCAGCAGCGCGGCAGAAATCGCGCGGCAGGCTTCGGTTTTTTTTATCCCCGCCATGCTTTTTTCGAGATCGCGTATGACCGCCTTGGCCTGGTCATGGTCGCCCTTCTGCACCAGCGCATTGACCAGGTTGACATGGTCTTCGGGGTCTCTGAATTCGGAGTACTTGGCTTTGCTGACGACTTTTTTCAATACCGATTCGGCGGTTTCTATGTCGCCGGTCTTGAGCGCGATTTCGCCCAATTTGCGCAGGCGGCGCACCGCATGCGGCGAGACGCCGACCGCGGTATCGAGCACCACCTTGGCTTCGGGCAATTCCCCTATCGCCTCATGGGTCTTAGCCAGCCAGTCGTAGGCGTCCATATACTTGGCATTTTCGTTGACGAGCACTTTCAGGATATCCTCGGCGTCCTGAAATTTTCCCTGCATGAACAGGGTTTTTGCCAGGCCCAGCTTGGCCCAGGCGACCGCCTTCATTTCAAACAATAACTGATACAACGCTTCCGCCTCTGCCGGCTCGCCCAGCGTCACATGCAGCTCTGCCCGCAGGCGCATGAAATCGATGGCATATCTCGGATATTTTTTTTCACCATCAATGCAGGCGGCAATCGATTCATGCAAGGCACCCTGATCCATTAAGCCATACACTTCCATGAAGGCCTTGCGCTTTTCTATCGCGCGCATCACGCGCTCAAGCAGGGTATCGGCCGTAAAAGGCTTCAGCAGGTAATCGGAAGGTGCCAATTCGGCGGCGCTGACCACCTTGGCGTACGCACGCTCTGCGGTCACCATGATGAAGATGGTGGATAAAGGGGTCAGCTTGTGATGCCGCACATCTTCCAGGAATTGCTGGCCGTCTTGCCCCACGCCCAGATCATATTCGCACAGCACCAGATCAAACGGCTTGGCCTGAATGACGCGCGACGCCATTCCCGCCGTATGCGCATGCTCGATTTTGGTGATGCCGCATAAATTGAGCATGTTATGCAAACTGATCCGCATGCCTGAATTTGGCTCTATCAGCAATGCTCTAAGTTCACTCAGATCGCTCATGAAACCCTTAGTTTTAAATTTAATAATTAGGCAATTTGCAATGCGGCGCGAATACCGTCGCTACCTGCTTCATTATAGACACGGGATGCCGGCCATTCACACTCTTTCTGCCTATATTCTGCCAGTAAGTTCTGCCGCCAAGCAAAGTATGCGCGTCGCTGGCGCGCTTGTGTTTAATGAAAGCAACATATTGCTAGATGACGGTAGGATTCCGGCGAAACTTTAACTTAATTCACAAATTGCGAAATCAGAGGATTCGTGCAATCAGGAAGATCGCCAGAGAAATCAGAATGGTTGACGCAAACGGCAAGGTAAAAATCCGCCCGAACAACTTGAACCGCAGGTCGCCCGGCAATCTGCCTATGCCGAGTTTTTCCAGCCATGGCAGCAAAGCGGAAAACACGATGACCGCAAAAAAAATAACCAGCACCCAGCGTATCATTTGCTACTCTCAAGTAAACACATCCCTATACTCCCATAAAATTTTATAAAAACCACCTCATTACACCCGTAAACAATGCGATATTGAAAAATACTAGGGGTAGGTATAATAATTTCAGTCTATTTTCGACATATTTTTGGTCTATTCACGGCTTATTTACAACCGTTCTACAGCCTGTGACTGCGATCATGGCGCAGCAGCTCTGCTGGCAATTGCACAGCGGCGCCCACCACCAGGACCTTGAACAACTCGCCCATCTCGGCCGGAGAAATCAATTTTTGCAAGGCATTCGCCTTAGGCAGATACGCGGCGGGGTCATCCGCTGGCGTGCGCTGCAAGAATTGCGCGATGCCCGCCTCCAGCAAAAATCCCGCCTGGCTGGTATAGGCAAGCAAATCCAGCCCGGCATCCAGCGCCGCCTGTGCCATCGCCGTGAAATCCACATGCGCCGTGATGTCTTGCAAGCCCGGCAAGTAAAACGGGTCCGGGTGGGCGTGATGGCGGTAATGGCACATCAGCGTGCCTTGCGTGCGCTGCTCCAGGTAGTATTCCGCCGAAGGGAAGCCGTAATCGAGCAGGATGGCCACCGCGCCTTTGCCGCTGGCCCGCTGTCCTGCCAGCAACATCTGGCTCAGGCTGCGCATGAAGCCCATCGCCACCGTGTGTACCTCACTCAGATAGCCTGCGGGCAAGGTTTCCGCATCGGGAATCTGCGCCACCAGCTCGTCAGCGCAGGCGCGCTCGCTCAGGACGAAATGCGCCTGATCGCCCGGGCCGGCGACGCTGACGCCACATTCCACCCATGCCCGCTCAGTCTTGAGCACGAGATGCACAGGCATCGCATCAAGTACTTCATTGCCCAGCACCACGCCGGAAAAACCTTCGGGCATGGACTGCAGCCAGCGCACCTGCGGGAAGCACTGTAGCAATTCTTCTTGCCTGGACCTGAGTTCACCGGACAATTCCACGATAAAATAGCGCTCTATGTGGATTCCCGCTTGCTGATATTCAGACAAGATATCAAAAGCCAGACGTCCGGTACCTGCGCCAAACTCCATGATATTGGCTGAAGTTTGGGCAAATAGCTTGGCCGCGACATGCGCGAGGGTGGCGCCAAATAGCGGCGACATTTCGGGCGCGGTTGTAAAATCGCCATCCTTACCCAGTTTCGCCGCACCACCGCTGTAGTAGCCGAGGCGCGGCGCATATAGGGCCAGTTCCATATAGCGCGCAAAGCTGATCCAGCCTGCGCTGGCGGCAATCTCCGTGCGGATAAGATGCTGTAGCGCGGCTGAAGCAGCCAAGGCATCGTCAGCAGGGACAGGAAGAGATAATTTATTGTTCGGTGTGGGGTGTAGAAGTCGCATACCGGTATTGTATTAAAAACGCAGCCCTAGAGTTCAGAAACATTCTCATGACCAGACCAGCCAGTCCAGACACAACGCCCAGGCGCGTGGCCTTAGTCACCGGTGCAGCCAGGCGCCTGGGCCGGCATATCGCCCTCTCCATGGCGCAGCGCGGCTGGGATGTGGCCGTGCATTATGGTCAGTCGGTACAGGATGCCACCGCACTGGTCGCCGAAATACAGGCGATAGGGCAACGCGCCGTCGCGCTGCAATGCGATCTGGCCAGCGAGGCCGAGGTGCGCGCACTGCTGCCACGCGCGATCGAAGCGCTGGGGCCTGTGCAATGCCTCGTCAACAGCGCCTCCTTGTTTGAGCAGGACAGCGCAGAAAATTTTGTACCGCAGACATTAGATAAGCACATGCAGGTCAACCTGACCGCGCCGCTACTGCTGGCGCAAGCGCTGCACGCCGCCACTGCCGAAGGCGCGCAAGCCTGCGTGATCAACCTGTTGGATCAAAAGCTTTACAACCTGAATCCCGATTTCTTGTCGTATACCTTATCCAAGGCGGCGCTGCAATGCGCCACCACCACGCTGGCGCAAGCCTTTGCGCCGCGCCTGCGCGTGGTGGGCATTGCGCCCGGCATTACGCTAGTCTCTGGCGATCAATCGGAAACTGATTTCCAACTCGCGCACCAGCGCACACCGCTGGGCAAATCGAGCACGCCGGACGACATCGCCAATACCGTATGCTTCGTCGCCGATTCACCGGCCATCACCGGCACCACCTTACTGGTCGATGGCGGCCAGCACCTGATTCCCCTGCAGCGCGATGTCATGTTTATCGCCACTGCAAACCCTGTTTCATCCATATAAAAAACCCACTATGCTATCTATCCTGCACCACCCCCAGCTCGCCGATTGTCGCCGCCTGTTTTTGCGCAATTACGAAGTCTCGATCAATATCGGCGTGCACGAGTTCGAGAAAAAAGGCGAGCAGCGCGTGATCATCAATGTCGATCTCTACATCCCGCTGGCGCTCTCGACACCCAAGGATGACCAGCTCGATGAAGTGGTCGATTACGACTTCATGCGCGGCACCATCGCGGCGCGCGTGGCGCAAGGCCATGTGCATCTGCAAGAGACCTTGTGTGACGATGTCGCCCGTATCATGCTGGCGCATCCGCGCGTGCGCGCGGTGCGCGTTTCCACCATGAAACCCGATGTCTATCCCGATTGCGAAGGCGTCGGCGTGGAAGTATTCCAGATCAAGAACGAAGCCTAGAAACGACACATATCATGCAAGCCACAACAGTAGAACCGAGCGCAGCCTCACAAAAATCGGCGGAAAAAATCGCCTACGAAAACAATAAACTGCACAAGCGTTTATGCCGCCAGGTCGGCCAGGCCATAGGTGATTTCAACATGATAGAAGAAGGCGACAAGGTCATGGTCTGCCTGTCCGGCGGCAAGGACAGTTACGCCCTGCTCGATATCCTGATGACGCTGCGCGAGCGCGCACCGATCAATTTCGAGATCGTCGCCGTCAATCTGGATCAGAAACAACCGAACTTTCCCGATCATATTTTGCCCGCGTATTTAGAGAAACTTGGCATTCCGTTTCATATCGAAAACCAGGATACCTATAGCATCGTCAAGCGCCTGATCCCCGAAGGCAAGACCACCTGTTCGCTGTGCTCACGCCTGCGGCGCGGCATCCTGTACCGCGTGGCCGATGAGCTGGGCGCGAATAAAATCGCACTGGGCCATCACCGCGACGACATCCTTGAAACCTTCTTCCTGAATATGTTTTTCGGCGGCAAACTCAAGGGCATGCCAGCCAAACTGCAATCGGATGACGGCAAACACATCGTGATCCGCCCGATGGCGTATGTGAAGGAAGCCGATTCCGAGCGCTATGCCCAGGTCAAGCAATTCCCCATCATTCCCTGCGACTTATGCGGCTCGCAAGAGAACCTGCAACGCAAGCAAATCAAGAACCTGATGCGCGATTGGGAGAAACAATATCCGGGTCGCGTGGAAAGCATATTCTCTTCGCTGTCGACCGTGGTGCCTTCGCATCTGATGGACAAGGATCTGTTCAGCTTCAAAGACCTCAACGCCACCGGCATCGCCGACCCGAATGGCGACATCGCCTTTGACGAAGAACCATGTGCGGTACCGAGCAGCGTGATCTCTTTGCATCTGGACAGGGACGAGTAATTCAAAATAGAGCACTGCCACCACGCACTGTTCATGCGTCTTTCCAGCCACTCTGGCCCGTAAGGCGCATGGAACATGCGCCTTGGGCCGGGTTTTAATTCAAGTTCAAACAATCTCTTTCATTTCGTTGCCGAACCCCAGACTTCCGCCAGGGATTGCATGATAACGAGCGCCACTGCACGGCCCTCTTCCTGACCGCCGCGCTGACGCGGCTGTTTCACAAATCCCTTGCTGTCGGTTTTCCACTCGCCATCCGTGGCACCATCCGAACTCTTGATGAAACCTTCGCTGATGGCACTCCAGCTCGCCTTGCCACCGTCGTTTTTATACAAACCACTGGGCACCACATCCACCAGTATCTCGCCCGTACTGCTGCTGATCACGGTGACACGCGGCTCGGTGCCGCCCTTCGCTTCGNNCCTTTCTTGACCTTATCCAGAGCGGTCATGCGGATTGCGGTGTTGCGATCAACCAGTTTTACGCCGGCATTGCGCAAGGTCTGCTGAAAGCCTGACTCAAATTCCGCTCCGCGCGCTGGCGGCAACAGTGACACCGCGCGCTCCGATCCATCCTTCCATTGCACTTTGATGATCTGCTGATAGTTATTGCGCGCCGCGAGACCGGTACTGCTCACCGTGCCGTTGATTTCCTTGTTGGAATTGATGTTGTCGCTGAGTTCGCGATGCCACATCATCAGGAACTTCGGCCGTTCGGCGCGTTCGTAGCTTGCTCTGAAGTTACCGATAAGCCTGGCGTCGTCTTGTTTCTTTTTTGTATCGGCATCGACACCCGCCTTTAGCACGGCGGGTTGATCCGCGCGATACAAGGCCTCGCTGCCGCCTCTGTCGTCTGCGAGCGCGATGCCGCTACAAAGCGCCAGCGTCAGGCAAACCAGTACGCGCGGGGCATTCATCGATTTCCCTCGCGCAGTTCTATGTTGACCTGACGGGCTGCCGTACTCATCGACAGGAACTGCAAGCTGGCGCTGGACTCACCTTCGATAAACACGGATTGCCAACCGGTCGGCGCTTCGATAGGCTGTCCCTTGTCACCGGTAAAGCTGGCACGTCCCTCTACCATCAGTTTCGTCTTTGAGCGGTTCCTGATCGTGATCCAGGCTTTTAAGGTACCGGTCTCGGTGGCTGCCATTTGCGGCGCGTTAGATTCTATCAATTGCGTCACGCGCGGTGCGCCTATGTAGGTGATGCCGGGTACCGGGGCAGTCGCGCAGCCTGCCAGCGCGGCAAGACTCGCGGCCAGGGTCAGTCTTTGTAAGAGTCGCATCGGTTTTTCTCCTGTGTTGAGTAAATTCATTGTTTTTTTGCCGGCTTTAACGCAGCCTCGGGCAGCGTCGCATTGGGGTTATCACGCATCATGCGCACCATGTCGAGCAAGGCAGCCCCCTCATCTGATATGTCCGGAGTCGCCACCTCGTTTTTTCTTGCCGCAGCCTTCAACGCGACATCCGCACTCGCCATCGCAGGCAGTGCTTTCCAGTGCGAGGCATTGATAGGCATGCCTTGCATATTGCCATATCTGGCATTGGCATAAGCTAGCGTGCACTGTCCTTTTGGCGCTGTTTTCCTGAGCATGTTTTGCGTCTGCAGAACCTGTCCGTCGACGCTGAAAAATCCGGCCTCCATGTTGCCTGAACTCTCCAATGGCGCGGTGGCGAGATAAATCTCCGCAGGTAAGGATGTCCAGCTACGGGAATCTGCGGTAGTTTCGGTATTTTTCGCCACACTGCTCGATACAAGGCTCACCACGCCAGCGACCAGCCCCACCGCCAGCGCCTCTTTACTCGTTTTAGAATTTCCACCCAGAGCGCTGAGATAGGCGGCGCCAACGGCGACATTCGCGACACCTGAAGCGGTACCCGCTATAGTTTCAGCACCTTGCCTGAAGCTTGCCTTGCCGGCACGGATATTTTCAACTACCGTTCCACCACGTGTCGCGGCCTGAAAAAAAAGATCCTCGGCAAGTGCCGCATTGATTTGTTTCCCATTTACTGCAAAGGCCAGCTGGCGCGCAGAGGTAGGCGTACCGGCGCGATAATTCAGTAACTCGTTATATTGCCCGCTTGTGAATTTTGCCGGTGCATTTCCCAGCTCTCCGAGCAGCAGCAAATTGTGTCCAGCCTGAGGCGGCTTCAAGTCGGGACGTATATTCTGGGCGCGGGAGAATTCTTCTTTCGCGCTTTGCACATTCCCTTCGCACCAGTAAGACCAGGCGATCAGGTACTGCATCAGCGCCATATCATCCTGATACACCTCAGAGGCTGACATGGTGTCCTGCAATTGCGCAAACCGGAAACCGGCACGGGCATTGTCAAAGTCACCTTTGGCCAGATCAATCAGCCCAAGGTAATAGCCGACCATCGCCCTTTCGTAAGGGTCACCCTTGAATTCCTTGCTGGCTTCGGGCACAAACTTGCTGCGCGCGGCCTGTGCGCTTGCATTGTCGGCGTAGATCGTTTCTATTTGCCGCTGCGCATCGCTCAGCAAGGCTTCGGCATGACTGAAATAGCCTGCGGCGAAGGCAGTCAATCCTGCCTCCATTTCGTTGAGCACGCGATTACGCGCACCTTCTGCAGCATCCTTGCGTATCCATTCAGCAAAAAAAAATTCCGGCGGCGCGCGCTCGCTCTCGACCGCAGCCAGCAAGCTCTGCATATTACCGGCACCAACACCGCCAGAGGCTGGTGCCTGTGCGCGGCTGACCGATGCTACCGTGCTCAGCAACATCACTACAACACACAGAGAATGACGCTTCATGCTCAGTGATCTCTTTACATCAACGATATACAGCGTCGTCCAGGCCACCTTTTTTCATCTCGTACTGATTGGCCCACAGACTAATTCCGCTTTCCAGATCAATCAGTTCAAAGGACAGCTGCGTATAACGCTCCACGGCACCAGTCGAAGTGCTGCGCGAATCGAGCGAACTGATACGCCCGACCAGACGATAATCGGCGCCGGCCTGGGCCTTGGTCAGGCCCGCAGTACCGGAATCGGTAATGCCCTCGCGCTTGAGCTCACGCTCGGCGTTGACCATACCTGCAGATTCACGCGATACAAATGCGAGTTTGCCGCGCGAAGCACGCTGTAAGTTGATGCGCAGACGATCTACGATCAGATTTTTATTGATACGCTGGGTGCTTTCGTTCTTGAAGTGTTCGCCGTCAATGATGATGCGCGGCGCACGCGCCATTTTCATGACTTGCGGATCGGCCAGCAAATCACGCACCATGGTGTCGGAAATCGTCACGATATCCTGACTTTCAACACCGACACCGGAAACGATCCCGGCAGAATTCACATCCTGGTAAGTCACAGGACGGCTAGGTTGTTGTGGCGAAGTTTCGCATGCGCTCAATAGGATGGCAGACAAAGCGCCAGCTAAACCCGTTTTCAAATGTTTTTTCATCATATCTCCAGTTCTTACGCTATTTGTTTGCTTCATCTATCCCTTCGCTGACCGCTTTGCCCAGCGCGCTGCCGAGTTGCTTGTCACCGATCACCGCCGCCCCTATCGCCTGCAATGCGATTTCCTTGACATTCACGCCACTACCATCGGCACTCGTATTGAACATGCCCGATACCAGGTTCATGGCGATATCGGCACCCAGTCCGTTGCTACTGCCAAGATTGCTGCCGCCAGTCGCCAGCGAAAACGCCACTTTACCGATCACGGCCAGCGCAGTTTTCCAACCTTTTTCCGACTCTTGCTGGGCGAAGTCGGCTTTGGCCAAGTCCATGTCGCGCTGGTATTTTTTTTGCATTACCGCGAGATAACTGGGATCAGCCTTGACAAAGCGGACCGGAGCCCCCCCCATGTTCTCGTCGCTGATGAACAAGCCGGTTTCTTTTTCATCTTCTTCGGTATCTACCTTGTCACCGAAAAAAATATAAAACCCCGACCCCCAGCCCGTGTTCATTCCACTCTTGGCAGCAAGATATTCAAAACGGCCACGGTATTCGATGCCTATCCCGGTGTCGTACACGCCACGCTTGATGACGGCCACGGGCTGACGCAGAAAGGCATGCACAATCCGTCCATAATTTCCCCGAAACGAAGGTACGGTTCCATTAATCAAGCCTATGGTGCGCGGCTGATCTCCGCTTTCCAGCAGGCCATCTGCGCCGTAAACCTGCTTGAACTGCTTGTCAGGGGCGAGCGGAAGCGTGACCGTGTAGGTCGCACCAGGAATGGTCTTGCCATTGCTCCAGTTGCCCTGCATGTTAACGCTGAGTAAAGCATCCCATGCGGTGCCCTGCCCATTTGAACAATTACCTTGTTTGCAAACGAAACGCCTGGCATCACCGACATCCAGCGCCTGTGCCGATCCTGCGGCGAAAAGCAGCAGTAACAGTATCTTGTTTCGCATGATCACTCGTTAGGACAAGGTGAGATCTTGGCGGCAACACCGTTCTGCATACAGGTACGCATTTCTATCATATCGACACCATTGATCGTGACTTCGCGCGCGTTTTCCATATTCGGCTGCTGATCAAGACGCATATTTAATTTTTTCAAATAATTGTCCATATACATGACCTGCTCACCATGCTGCTTGTTGTTCTTCATGCCTGAAGTCGACAGCAATTGTTTGTTTTTATAGGATTCCATACGCTGACGCTGTTCATCGACCGGTATGGTGATCATCGTCGTCAGTCCCTGCACCGTCTTGACATTCACGCCAAACAAACCGCCGCTGACTTGCTGCTCGTTCATTTCACTGAAATAGGCACTGGTGCCGTCTTGGCTGGAATAGGTGACGGTGCGTGCTATCGTTGGCTTATTCAGGCCGAGTTTCTCGTTGTTTTTGACTGTCATCTCTTCCATCGCAGGATCGTCAAAATGCGTCTCGTTACGCATCGTCATCTGCATAAAAAGTTTGCCAGCCTTGCCACGCTCACCCGCCTGTACGGTCATGTGGGTGCGCTGCAGGGTGTGCATGTTCATCAAGGTGGTGCCGTTGATGACTTTTTCTCCGCTAGGGATTTTCATCGTCGATTCATCTTTTTTGTCATAGATGACCAGCAATTGCAATTCGCCGGCCAGCTTGCCGTTGGCACATTCAGCCTTGAGCGGAATAATCTGAATATTGCTGAAAGTGCTCTTGGGGACCATCGCTGCTGACATGCCGCTTTCGCGGAAAGTCTTACGCATCAGCTTGTCATACTCCACTTTCAATTCAGGATGCGCCATGTGCAAGCCTGCGATCTTGTACTGCTCGATTTCCGGCACATTGCAGGGCCAGGCGGGAACCGGATTCGGAATTTCAAACAGCTTGGGCGAATCGATTAGCGGTTTGTCCTGAATGTATTGCGCCACCAGTGTTTTCGCAGCCGGATTGGCAGGCTCCGGATATTCCAGCGCGAACGCGGATGAGGACAGCAGACTAAGAACAAGAATACCTGAGGTGCGCATACGCATTCCTTTGATGAGATTGAGGGTAGAACTGAATTGTCGCCAGTTATCGAAAAGCAACTTTGAAACAATCAGTTACAAATGGAATATTGCAATATAGCACGGTGAATCAGGTGTTTGCCAACGCAACACAAAACATCCGCGCAGTTGTCGCTTTCCCCCCATCATTCGACGTTCAAGTCTCGGTGCTGACCTTATCCCAGTCGTTCTCTTCCTCATACTGGCACATCCAGTTGGCGGCCTGGTGCCACTCCCTGACCGTGTCAGCGTTCACGCTGGCGGGACATGGCCTGCCGGTAAGCTGGCTGTGGCGCACTTCCCAGTGCAGGCGGTACAGCAGGTCGGACCAGTCGAGCAGCAGAGCTTTTCTGCGCGGCTGCATGGCGGCGCGCAATTTTTCTGGCGCTTCCATTTCATGCGGAAAAATCCTGAGTATGTTTTTCAGACTGGAAGGCGCTGCAGCGACTGCGATTTTTTCGCTCAGGCCTGCGCACCATGCGAGAAAATACAGGGATTCCTGGCGCATTAAAAACTGCGGATACAGCTCTTCAGACGGTGCCTCCGCAAACAAAAAATCATGCTCCTGCTTTGACAAAAACGTGGTCATTTGATGCGCGTTAAGGTAGTCGCGAAAGCGCTTGCCATCGCGCGCCAGCGCCGCACCGCTGACCGCCCACAGAGCGATCAGGCGCTGGAATAATTCTTCGTCCTGGCGCAGCGTGACCTCTTCGTCGGACTCGATCACATGCAATTGCACATTGATGCGTATGCCGCGCTTGTGCAATTGTAATTCTGAGGCTTCCTTGCGTTGTTCTGGATTCATGATAAGTAAGCTAGGGTAAGGTGGGATTGCGCGACTTTGCTCAGGCCGGCATTATGCCATGCAGGTCGGCCAAGCTGAGGGCGGGCAACTCAGATGTCAAACCCGAATTCTCCCATCAGAGAGCTGTCCCCATGGAAAATCTGGGTTAGAATTTCGACCATATTTAATTGAAATAATTGAAAGAATACTCATGAACGTTGTCATTCTCGCTGCCGGTATGGGCAAACGCATGCAATCGGCTTTACCTAAGGTCTTGCACCCTCTGGCTGGCAAGCCGCTGCTGTCGCATGTGATCGACACCGCCCGCAGCCTGCAAGGCACGGGTGCCGCCAATATCTGCGTGATTTATGGCCACGGCGGCGAGCAGGTGCCGGGCGTGGTGGGCGCGCCCGATCTGCGTTTCGCCAAACAGGAACCGCAATTGGGTACCGGCCACGCCGTCGCGCAAGCCTCGCCGGTATTGGATGACAGCGTACCGACGCTGGTACTGTACGGCGACGTACCTCTGACCACCAGCGCCAGCCTGCAGCGCCTGATCGCCGCCGCCGGCAACGACAAGCTCGCGATACTGACTGCCGAAATGGCTGACCCGACCGGACTGGGGCGCATGGTGCGCGAGGGTGGCAAGATCGTGCGCATCGTCGAGCAAAAGGACGCCAATGACGAAGAGAAAAAGATCACCGAAATCAACACCGGCATCCTGATCGCGCCAACCGCTAAACTCAAGCACTGGCTCACCACGCTATCCAACAACAACGCGCAGGGCGAATACTACCTGACCGATATCGTCGCACGCGCGGTGGCCGACGGCGTGCCGGTAGTCTCGGCACAACCGGACGCAATCTGGGAGACTCTGGGCGTCAACAGCAAGGTACAACTGGCCGAGCTGGAGCGCGTTTACCAGGGCACAATCGCCAAGCGTCTGCTGGAACAGGGCGTCACCCTGCTCGATCCGGCACGCATAGACGTGCGCGGCACGCTCACTTGTGGCCGCGATGTCAGCATTGATGTCGGTTGCGTATTTGAAGGCAAGGTCACGCTGGAAGACGGCGTCAGCGTAGGGCCAAACTGCGTGATCAAAGACGCGCATATCAAGGCCGGCAGCAGCATCAAGGCGTTTTGCCATATCGACGAAGNNTCGACGAAGCTACGGTCGGCGCCAAATCGCAGATCGGCCCTTACGCCAGGCTGCGCCCGGGAGCAGAACTGGCGGAAGACGTTCATATCGGCAATTTTGTCGAAGTCAAGAACAGCCAGATCGCCGCCCACAGCAAGGCCAACCACCTCGCCTACATCGGCGACGCCACGGTCGGCAGCCGCGTGAATATCGGCGCCGGCACCATCACCTGCAACTACGACGGCGCCAACAAGTTCCGCACCATCATCGAGGACGACGCCTTCATCGGCAGCGACAGCCAGCTGGTGGCGCCAGTGCGCGTAGGTAAAGGCGCGACGCTGGGCGCGGGCACGACACTGACCAAGGATGCCCCGGACGGAAAATTGACCGTATCGCGCGCCAGGCAGATCACCATAGATAGCTGGCAGCGCCCGGTGAAGATTAAAAAATAATACCGGCGGCCTGCCCGCTCGCGCCTCGTCTGTAGCGCCCCGTTTGTAGCGCCCTATTCATGCGGGCTTCCAAGGCATCATGCCTGCAGCCCGCATGGGGATTGCGCGGTGGCCTGGTGCCATTATTATGCCCTGCAGATCTGCAGAAAATGTAAGAAATCTTAGTGTGCAGGTCATTCCCTGTCTTTACCTGGAATGACCTGTTCAAGCTGCGCTGATGCGACGCCTATCTGGGCGTTATTGGCACCGGATATCCGATACCATATCCTTGCGCAAAATCCACCCCGATGCCGGACAATATCGCCAATATTTCTTCGTTTTCGACGAACTCGGCGATGGTCTCCAAACCCATGACATGGCCGATATTATTGATCGCCGTGACCATCGCGGCATCCACGCCGTCATTTACGATGTCCTTCACGAAACATCCGTCGATTTTTAAAAAATTGACAGGGAGATGCTTCAGATAGGCAAACGAAGACATGCCGCTGCCAAAATCATCGAGCGCGAATTTACAGCCTTTTTCTCTTAACGCCACGATAAATGCGCGGGCATTCAATAGATTTGCGATGGCAGCAGTTTCTGTGATCTCAAAACAGATGCTGTCAGGCGGCACGCCTGATGTTGCCAGCTGTTCGCAGATGAAGAGCAGGGCTTTTTCATCGTTCAGGCTTCCACCCGACAAATTGATGGAAAAAAGTGAACGTGCCGCATGTGGCAACCCGGCGATATGGGCAAACGCCGTACGTATCACCCACCGGTCTATCTCCGGCATCAGGCCATAGCGTTCGGCCGCCGGAATAAATGCCATAGGCGGCACAATTTGTCCGTCTTCGCCCACTAGCCTGAGCAATATCTCCACATGTTCCTGATAGGGATCAGCTCCATTGAGCGAGACGATCTTCTGCACATAGAGCACCAGACGATTCTGCTCCATAGCGCGGTAAATTCGCGTGTACCAGTCCAGTTCGCCATGCCGCTTGTTCATCGCATTGTCATCCGCCTCATACACATGGATGCGGTTGCGTCCCAAATCTTTGGCGGTATAGCAAGCGGAGTCCGCGATCCTGAGAATTTCGGTCAGGCCCTTGCGCTCCGGTCCCTGGCCGCCAAAGCTGACCAGCCCGATACTGACGCTGATAGGAAAGGTTTTATCGTCCCAGACGAAATGAAAATCGCCGATAATATTCCTGAGATTTTCTGCAATCTGCAACGCAAAATAAGGCGGGCAAGTTTCGAGCAACACACCAAACTCGTCGCCACCAAGGCGGGCCAAGGTATCGTTGGCCCGCAATGTCAGCCGCAGCAAACCGGTAATCTGGCGCAACAGCTCATCGCCTGCGCTATGGCCACAGGTGTCGTTGACGATCTTGAACTGATCCAGATCCAGATAAGCGAGCGCGTGCTGATGCCCGTGCAAGGTGGCGCTCTGAATCGCCTTCTCCAGGCGCCGCTCGAATTCGCGCCGGTTGACCAGGTCGGTCAACGCGTCATGTGTGGCCTGATACGTCATTTCGTCGGCCAGGCGGCGCGCATCGCTGACATCGTGAAACACCAGCACCGCACCGATAATCTGGTTGGCTCGATCGCGCATGGGCGCGGCCGAATCTTCTATCGAATACACGACCCCCTGACGGTTGATCAGTGCACTGTGATGCGCCAGACCAGCGATCTCTCCGGTACGCAAAGTCACTTCAATCGGAGAAGGCGCAGCTTGCTGCGTTTCCTCGTTCATCAACACCAATATCCTGGAGATTGGCTGACCACAGGCCTCAGCCATGCTCCAACCCGTTTTCTCCTCGGCTACCGGATTCAGGTAGGTCACGTGACCGAGCTTGTCGGTAGTGATGACGCCATCGCCGATGGAATTCAAGGTCACCTCAAGGCGCTGTTTTTCTTCAAACAATTCCATCGCCCTGATTTCCAGCTCGCGCTTGCCCACTTCCATTTTTGCATAGGCAACGGCAAGCAGATTCTCACTTATTCTCAGGCGCGTCTCCACGCCATGGCGCTCCAATGCCATTTGTATGGTGGCGTGCAATTCGCGCTCCGAAAATGGCTTCACCAGATAGCCATACGGCTTGGTGGCCTTGGCGCGCTGCAGCGTCTTCTCTTCTGAATAGGCGGTCAGATAAATTACCGGAACGTCGAGTTTTGCGGCGGTGTCGATGCCGTCAATATTGCCGGAGATATTAATATCCATCAGCACAATATTCGGATAGGTTTCATTCACCGCTTTCAGTGCCTGATCGTGTGAAGCCGCTACCCGTGGCACCTCATAACCCAAACGAATCAGGCGGCGCTGCAGATCCAGCGCTACGATACTCTCGTCTTCGACAATCAATACGCGTGAGGGCATGTCATCCCCTTTTTAGTGATCAATCAATGGGAACTCAAGAGAAAATTGAGTTGGATGGCGACGTTGTATCGTTAAAGTGCCGTCTAGCTGCTGCGACAGCAAAGTCACCAGGCGAAGGCCTAGCGTATCGATCTGCTCAAAATCGAGATCATCAGAAATGCCCGACCCGGTATCGCTGACCACCAACAGTACCCGGTTTTTTTCCGGCTCAGACAAACTCACGCGGATCTCACCTTGCGGGCAATCCTGAAACGCATGCTTCAATGCATTGGTAATGAGTTCGTTGATCAGCAAGCCGCAAGGAATAGCGGAATTGATCGGCAAATAGACCGATCCCGCATCAATTTTCAAATTGATTTTCTCCACGTCGACGCCATAGGAATTGACCAGCGTCGGCACCAGCGCTTCTAGAAAATCAGCAAAGTCAACGCGGGCAAAATTATTCGACTGGTACAGCGTCTGGTGTATCAGCGCCATCGACTGAATACGGTTCTGGCTATCCATCAGCATACCCTTGACCGCCTCATCGCTGATCAGCGACGATTGCAGATTGAGCAGGCTATGCACGACCTGCAGATTATTTTTCACCCGGTGATGAATCTCGCCCAGCAGTAAATCCTTTTCTTTCAAGGCATCCTGAATGCGCCCCTCTTTTTGCTTGCGGTCGGAGATGTCGACAATCGACGATAGCACCATGATGCCTTCGTCTGTTTCTATCGGATTGAGACCTATCTCTATCGGAAATTCACTGCCATCCTTGCGCCGGCCAAACAGGTCACGGCCGGCACCCATCGGGCGTGATTGGGGATCGCCAAAAAACATTGCGCGCTTTCCCGGATGCGCATGACGGAATCGCTCCGGCACCAGTATCTCGACCATTTGCCCCAGCATCTCGGCACGATGATAGTCGAACAGGAGCTCGGCCTGGGTGTTGACCATTTCTATCTGGCCGCGTGCGCTGATCATAACCATAGCATTCGGCGCCGATTCCACCACCCGGCGAAAACGCTCTTCCAGCCGCTTGCGCTCTGAGATGTCGACAATCGAAGAGAGCACCATCATGCCGTCTTCGGTTTCAATCGGATTAAGCCCTATCTCAACCGGAAATTCGCTGCCATCCTTGCGCCGCCCGAACAGATCGCGCCCCGCTCCCATCGGGCGCGACTGCGGGTTGCATAGAAACATGTCCCGCTTTTCAGGATGTCCGTGCTGAAAACGTTCCGGCACCAATAGTTCTACAGTCTGCCCCAGCATTTCAGCACGCGCATAGTTAAACAGGCGTTCCGCCTGGGCATTCACCATTTCTATCCGGCCGCGTGCATTAATCATGACCATGGCATTTGGCGCAGACTCCACCACCCGGCGAAAACGCTCTTCCTGGCGCTTTCTTTCTGTCATGTCCTTGATTATCTTGCTGTAGCCCTGCAAGACGCCATTCTGATCCGACAGGGCGGTAATGACGGCATTTGCCCAAAACTCAGAGCCATCCTTGCGCCGTCGCCATCCTTCATCTTCAAAACGGCCACTGAGAGCGGCAAGTTTAAGCTCTGCGGCCGGCAATTGATCTTTGATCGCGTCTTCGGTGTAAAAAATTGAAAAGTGCTGACCCAGCACTTCTTCTTTGGAATAGCCCTTGATATGGGCGGCGCCCTTGTTCCAGCTGCACACCCGTCCCTCTACATCGAGCATGAAGATAGCGTAGTCTTCTATGCCGTCCACCAGCAGACGGAACCGGCTGTTATCAGCTGCACCCAGTTCCCAGACGTTCGTCGCATCGTCAGCCATATTGTCGACCCCAAGAGAGTTGACATTTATTCTAGCATTGAACCTGATCACCTGCACCGAGCAATTTTTTGCCCGGCCTGATCCGGTTTCCCCTGCTTTTTTATTTCCGTTTGTCGACAATAACGCTTAGGTGTTTGGCGGACTCTCGGATTGCGCAGAACCGGAAATCATCGCCGTTGCAGTCACGGCGAATCAAGATTTTTTGATGCCAGGAAGATGTTCCGCCTATGCCAAATCAAGCAACCAGTTCAGCGATCTTTTCTGTCGCGCCTGCAGTGGTTTTATCCGTAGTAGAGCTCGCGATAAAGCCAAACAGATTCTTCGGATTGCTCATCACCGGGATCAGCGACATGCTCTCGCCCATATTCAATTCCAGCGCGACATCGCGCATGAAGCGCAAGGCGGAATAATCTTCCAGCGCAAAGCCGACCGAATCAAATACCGTCACCTGGACGTCTGAAGTGCGGCCTTCTGCATGACCGCTCAACACTTGCCACAATTCAGTCACGGCAAAATCCGCCGGCATCTGCTGCATGTCGCCTTCTATGCGCGATTGCGGCTCAAATTCGCAGAACACCTTACCGTTTTTCAATACATCGCCGTGCAATTCTGTCTTGCCAGGGCAATCGCCGCCCACGCCGTTGATGTGCATGCCCGGCTCTATCATGTCCTGCGTAATGATGGTGGCATTAGTCTTGTCAGCGGTGACGGTGGTGATGATGTCGCAGCCCTTGACCGCCTCGCGGGTGCTGTTGAAACGCCTGGTCTTCAGGCCCATGCGTGTCAGGTTGGCGACCAGCTTGTCGGTCGCGGCCGAGTCGATGTCATACAGGTGGAACATCTCTATACCCAGCAGGTAGTGGAATCCCAAAGCCTGGAATTCGCTTTGCGCGCCGTTACCGATCAATGCCATGGTCTTGCTATTGGGGCGGGCCAGAGCGCGCGCCGCAACGGCAGAAGTCGCGGCGGTGCGGATAGCGGTGGTCAGGGTCAGCTCGCTCAACAGTTCAGGGATGCCGGTAGCGACATCGGCCAGCACGCCAAATGCCATCACGGTAGGCAAGTTGTAGCGGTGATTATTCGGGTGGCCGTTAACATACTTGAAGGCATACGTCGCCTCGTCAGCGATAGGCATCAGCTCGATCACGCCGTCATGCGAATGGTTGGCCACGCGCGCGCACTTGTCAAAATCCTTCCAGCGCAAAAAGTCTTGCTGAATATAAGAGGCGACGCCGCTCAGGCAGGCAGCGATGCCTTTCTTCTGGATGATTTCAGCCACGCGCTCGGCGCTCAGGTATTGCGTGTTGACGGGTTTGGCGAGGTGTTTTTGTGTGCTGATTTGATTCGACATGGCGGTCTCCAACTTTTTAAGTGTGTACTGAATGCGTACGATGGGGAGCATCTTGCCGTAACTCTCTGTCAAACAGAATCAGCAATTTTGTATCTATTTCGATAAAAAGTTAGCATAATGCATGACTATATTGACGAAATGTACAAAATGGATGCTCTAGATCAACAACTTATCGGCCTGCTGCGCAACAATGCACGGCTCAGTGTTGCCACCCTGGCACACAAGCTCAAGGTCTCGCGCGGCACCGTCACCAACCGCATCACGCGGCTGGAAGACGACGGCATCATCGTCGGCTACACGGTGCGCCTGCGCCCCGATGCGCAGCCAAACGAAATCCGCGCCTGGATGAGCATTGCGGTGGACGGCAACGAAACCCGCGCCGTGATCGCCAGCCTGCTCGGTGAGCCCGGCGTAGCGGAAATTCACGACACCAATGGGCGCTGGGATCTGATGGCCAGCCTGCGCGCCTCAAACTTATCAGAACTGTCGGCAGTGCTGGAAAGGGTGCGCCTGATACGCGGCATCCAGAGTACCGAGACCAGTAT
>CXWL01122317.1_pt2 | contig 59843 bp, 51 predicted proteins | sample 590931 | NCBI WGS metagenome assembly CXWL01 (sample SAMEA3498368, study PRJEB10139) | groundwater metagenome | biome: water well; material: biofilm material | place: Germany | collected 2015-04-27 | reverse complement strand
AGCGTCATGATGCGGGTGATTTTGATACCAAAACGCAGGACAAAGTGGCCAAGCCCGCCTGACTAGCGATCCTGATAGCGAGACCAATTTCAACGGAAGAGAAATTCATGATCACTTTTTATGACTGCAGCACCGCACCCAGTCCGCGCCGCGCGCGTATCCTGCTTGCCGAAAAGGGCGTCGTCCACGAGACCATCGAGGTAGATTTGCGGAGCGGGGAGCAACTCAGCGAGGCATACCAACGTATCAATCCACTTTCCACGGTTCCTGCGCTGAAAACGGAGAACGGAATCGTATTGACTGACAACGCAGCAATCTCCGCCTATCTGGAAGCAAGGTATCCGGAACCCCCGCTGCTAGGAATAACGCCGGAAGAAAAAGCCGAGATTGCGAGTTGGAACTGGCGTGTTGAATTTGAAGGCTTGCTGGCAATTGCAGAGGTAATGCGCAACAGTGCGCCATCGATGAAGCAACGTGCCTTGCCAGGGCCGGTGAACTACCCGCAGATTCCAGAACTAGCGCAAAGGGGCCTGGCGCGGATACAGCAATTCTTCATTACCTTGAACGCGCATCTGGCAAACCGGGACTATATCGCCACAGACAGATTCAGTATTGCCGACATTACGGCTGTCGTTACCGTCGACTTCGCCCGTGTTGTAAAAATAAAGCCTGACGAGCGCTATCCTCATTTGCAACGTTGGCGCGAAAGGATGGCAAAGCGGGAGACCATGTCCATTTAAGGTGGACTGCATGACGCCGGTAAAGCTTCTTAATTGCGTACAGTCGATCTGATATCGAATATTAAATGGCAAAAATCGGCCAATTCTTGTCGTTCACCGTCGCTGAATGTATGTCCGCTTTGTTTGCCTTTACGGACAGTCACGGTGATATTTTTAACGTTGTAGGTAAAGGGCGGCCCGCTTGCGGGACGTCCAGTGACCGAAGGGAGCGGCTTTGACCGGAATGTTAGACACCGAGCGAGGAGGCGAACTAATGGTTTGCAATTTGCTCAAGCTCAGTAGCTCTTGCAGCGCGCTCGGTGGTTGAGCAATTGGAAGCGACATAACGATCTAGTGTTCCGCTGAATTCCGCGTTGTCATAGTAAAACTTGCATTTTGCCTCTGAGTACTTGAGCCAAAGCCGTTGAACCTCTTGTAGTTCTTTTCGCTTTTCAGGCGGTAGTGCCCCCATGGCTTTTTTGTATGCCGTGTTGAGACGAATATCTTGGCGTTTCCATTCAGCTGAGTTGCACTCGAGCATAGCGGGATCGGAGCCGCCGGATTTGTTTATGCATTTATCAAACTCTGGGCTGAGCTTGATATCTGAGTCTGCAAAAGCGCTGGAGATGGATAGCAGTGCGGCGGCGAATAATGTGAAGAGGTTTTTCATGGTGTTGTCTAACTTCAAATAGGGTGAAAAAATTCCGCCTAACCTGGCGGTCCGTCCGACTATCCTAGCAAGCCAACCCGTCCGTAACGGTTGCTCTGTAACGCTTTCCGCAATATACTGTACATATATACAGTACTAAATAACCAGGAAAGGCAGATAGCTTCCATGGACACCGATCGTCTCACTTCCGAACTCAGTTCCAAACAACCAAAGTTGCTTATCCGCGTTAAAAATTGTATTCGTGATAAGCACTATAGCTTACGCACCGAGGAAGCTTATGTCTACTGGATTCGATGGTACATTCGCTTTAACGGTCTGCGCCATCCCCTAGAAATGGGCGCGGCTGAAGTCAAAGCCTTCCTGTCCTACCTGACCAATGAACGTAGCGTCAGCGTCTCCACACATAAGCAAGCATTGTGCGCATTGCTGTTCTTATACAAGCAGGTAACCACCCATACATTTCGGCATTCGTTTGCAACCCACTTGTTGGAATCCGGTTACGACATTCGCACGGTCCAGGAACTTCTCGGCCACAGCGATGTTTCAACAACTATGATCTACCTACATGTATTGAACCGTGGCGGCAAGGGCGTTGTATCGCCTTTTGATCGACTGAAGTAAAACGTACATAATTGTCTCCACTCGTGGGATGCTGAATCATTTTCGATGACTGATGTCTGCTCCTATGCGGACATTCGAAATGTTCATGTGAACGTCTGTTTTGGGGCGACTCCTGCCCTTCGTCGCTCGTCGTGAAATAACCTCGCGCAGGTAATAAAATTCAAAATGAGCAAGCCCAGCGCGCACTATCCATGCGGCTTTCCAGCCTATGTGCTTGTCAACCCGCATGGATAGTGCGCGCTGGCGGCATGCTTGTTTGAGAAATAAAACTATCTCAAACCAACGCCAGCTTCGCCGCACGATAACCCCACCAGGCGGCCTCTTCAAATACCGAGAAACCCGAGAGATCGGCGTGGGCGAATAGGATGGGGCCATCCAGTTCGCGCAGCGCCTTTAAGCCCGCGTTGCTGCGGAAGCCGGGCAGCGGCGCGGCCATCGCGTGGCCGCGCAGCGTGATGTCGACGCGCTCTACGCAGGGGGCGAATTTCCAGCCGTAGGCGGTCTTCAGATCGGCGCTGGCCAGCGTCAGCAATTCTTCCGGGCTGGCCTTGTCCAGCCATTTTCGCGCGGCTTCGGGGCTGCGGTCGGATAGCGCGATGTAGGCGCTGAAGACGGTCTTTGGCGGCGGTGTGACGCGGATGTCCTGGTGCGTAGCGACCACATAGCCGAGGCCGGGTTCCTGGTACACCACGTTATCCCATGACAGCGGCGCTTCCGGCAACTCCTGCGGGAAATCCTTCATCAGGAAGTTGGCCACCATCCACGGTGCATAGCTTGGCGTGTGAATCTTTGGGTCGAAACCGTATTGTTTGATCCCCTGCACCACACGCGCGGCGACATACAGTGGCATGGCGCAGATGGCCTTTCTGGCGCGCACGAGGTAGGTTTTTGTCACGCCATCGGCCAATACAAAGCACAGCGCCTCAACGCCTTTTGCTGTCGTTTTCAGCGAGACGGCGGTGCCGCCTTTACGCCGGCTGCCGGCTGCCTTGTCCATCGCTTCCGCCACCGGGTGCATGCCGCCCGGCCAGGTCAGCCAGGCGCCGTTGCCGGCGTTTTCTGCCTGGCCCCAGCGGCTGCAGTAATAATGCAAACCGGCCCAGGCCGAGACCTGGTCGTAGCGCGTGCCGTAGTCGTCGCGGCAGCAATAGTTCAGGTACCAGTGCAGGCTGGGCGAGCGGAAGCCGTTTTGCTCTAGCCAGGTTTTCAGCGTGATGCGGTCCAGCGCCTGCCATTCCGGATCACTCGACGAGAGCACGGTAGGGAAGACAAACACGCGCTTGCCGTCGCTGCCCTTTAAGTTGCGCAGGCGCTCGACTTCGGCGAAGAAGCGCGTGTGCTCGGCCAGCTCTTGCGGCGCAATGCCATGGGTGGGGATGAAGCCTTCCTGCCAGCTGCCGTTGATCAGCAAACGCTCTTCCGGCCCGTGCAGGATGAAGCGTTCGTCGTAGTAAGGTTTTTCGCCGTAGGGATTGCGCTGGATGATGCCGAGGTCGCTCAGGATTTCGCGCACATGCAGCGATTCCGGCGAAGGCAGCGGCAGGTAGTGGCCGCCGGTCGGATAGGCCAGATCGCCGAAATGCCCGCCCGCCGCGTTGCCATACAACTGCGGTCCATCGAGCATCAAAAAATCCTGCTTGCCTTCCTTGCTGAGTTTCCAGGCGGCGGTCAGGCCGGCGATGCCGGAGCCGAGAATCAGGACGTCGGTTTGTATCACTTCCGAGGGCGGCGGCAGGGCTTTCCGTTCACGCAGAAAATGCCCTTCGGCGCGACCCGGATAATTGAGGTGGGTGTCGATTTCCTGCCAGCGCTGAAACCCAGCCGCGCTGCCCAGCGTCGCTGCGCCAGTCGCGGCCGTCCAGAGCAGGAAAGAACGGCGCTTCATTTTCCGTCGTCCATCAGCGTATCACCTGACGCCAGTCCTGCTCAAACTCATGCACCAGCGACTGCGTGTTCAGGCGGTTCGGCGCCATCTGCTTGCGCTGCATGTCGGGCGGAAAAATGAACATCTCGCGTGTGGTATCGGCATTCAGGTAACGCATGGGTAAACGGTACTCGGCAGGCGGCGTGTAGACTTGCTGCGGTGACGCCAGCACAAAGCCCCATTCGCCGAACGAAGGCACATAGGCATGGTAAGGATAGGTGCGCAGGCCGACTTCGCGCAGCGTGGCATCAATGGTCCAGTAGGCGTGCGGCGCGAAGTAAGGCGAGGTCGACTGCACCACCATCAAACCGGTGGCGGCGAGATGTTTTTTCACCAGGCCGTAGAACGGCACCGAATACAATTTTCCCAGGGCGAAGCTGGAGGGGTCGGGAAAATCGATGATGGCGGTGTCAAACATGTCGGCATTGTTTTGCAGCCAGATCGCGGCGTCGGCATTTACCACTTTGACGCGTGCATCGCTGAACGAACCATGATTGAGCTTGACCAGCTCTTCGCGCCTGGTAAAGGCTTCGGTCATGGCCGGATCGAGATCGACCAGCGTGACATGCTTGATATTCGGGTAGCGCAGCACCTCGCGCAAAGCCAGCCCATCGCCACCGCCCAGGATCAATACCGATTGCGCCCATGGCAAGGCCTGCAGGGCCGGGTGCACCAGCGCCTCGTGGTAGCGGTATTCGTCACGCGATGAGAACTGCAGGTTGCCGTTGATATACAGGCGCAGGTCATCCTTCCAGTGCGTGATGACCAGACGCTGATACGGTGTATTGGTGGTGAAGACGATCTCGTCGCCGAACAGGCCGTGTTCGCCCCAGGCCACCATGCGGTCTGACATGGCAAAGCCGAATACCAGGAAACACATGACCGAGCTGGCGCGCAGGAAGCGGCTGCCGACATTTTTTAATTCGGCGCGAAACACATGGATGGTCCACAGCGCCACCGCCACATTGAGCATGCCGAATAAAAAGCCGGTGCGGGTCAGGCCCAGGTAGGGCGCCAGCACCAGCGGAAACAATAATGACACCGCCAGCGCGCCCAGATAATCAAAGGTCAGCACGCGGCTGACCAGCTCGTTGAAGGCGGTATCCCTGGCGTTCAGCGCGCGCATCACCAGCGGCACTTCCATCCCGACCAGCGCACCTATCATGAATACCAGCACGTACAGCAAAATGCGGAAGGGCGCGGCCATCCACGAAAAGGTCAGGAACAGCAGCGCCGCAGACACGCCGCCGATCAGGCCTACCGCCAGTTCGATATCGACGAAGCGCGACAGCACATCATCGTCTTTGACGAATTTGGAAAAGTGCGCACCCACGCCCATGGCGAACAGGTAGCAGCCGATAATGGTGGAAAACTGCAGAATGGAATCGCCCAGCAGATAGCTGGACAAGGCACCGGCGATCAGCTCGTAAGCCAGGCCGCAGGACGCGACCACAAATACCGAAAGGATTAAAATTTTTTTATTCATAGTCTCACTTTTCGACTAGTATACTTTCTTGATGCCATTTAGGTAAGTTTCTTTCTGCGAGGACACCGTGCAAGCTATCAGCAATTATCTATTACATATAGTTCTGGCCAGTGGCTTGATCGCCATTTTTTTGTGGGTCTACACCGCGGTGACGCCGCTCGACGAGTTTCGCCTGATCCGGCAGGGCAACAATGCCGCCGCGCTGTCGCTCGGTGGCGCTGTCATCGGCTTCTCCCTCACTATCGCATCAGCGGTAATTCACACCGCCGATTACCGCGAGTTTCTTGCGTGGGCCGCTGGCGCCATGGTGGTGCAACTGTTAGTGTATGCGGTGACCACCAAAATTTTAAGCATGTCGAAAGACCATATTGAATCAGGCAATGCTGCCTTTGGTGGTTTGATGGGGGCGATATCTTTAGCCGTCGGTGCGGTGAACGCGGCTTGTATTTCATAGGCAGCTGGTATTTCATAGACCCCCATCGGTTTGCTTACATCCTGGAAATTTCTCGACACCACCTTTCACCTCTCTGGAGAGCATCATGAGTTTCGGTTCATTTATCAAGAAGCAGTTTATCGATGTACTGCAATGGAACGAGGATAGCGAAGGCGTGCTGGCCTGGCGTTTTCCCATGCAGGATTTTGAGATCCAGAACGGCGGCATGCTGACCGTGCGCGAATCGCAAGTGGCCGTGTTCGTCAACGAAGGCGTGGTCGCCGACGTATTTGGCCCCGGCAATCATAAGCTGACGACCGCCAACCTGCCGCTGCTGACCAATCTGAAAAACTGGGACAAGCTGTTTGATTCGCCGTTCAAATCGGATGTGTACTTCTTCAGTACGCGCATACAGACCGGGCGCAAGTGGGGCACGGTGCAGCCGATTACGATACGCGATAAAGACTTCGACATGATACGGGTGCGGGCCTTCGGCATGTACTCCTACCGCGTCGCTGACGCCAGGAAATTCTTTACCGAAATCAGCGGCACGCGCGATGTCTACACGCGCGATGATGTGGAAGAACAGTTGCGCGGCATTACCCTGGCCACCATGGCCAATTCCCTGGGCGGCGCCAATGTGTCCTTCCTCGACATGGCGGCCAATCAGGCCTTGATGGCGCAACAGATCCGTGGCGAGCTGGTCAAATCCTTCGAAAAATACGGCCTGGGCCTGGACGAATTCAACGTCGGCAGTGTCAGCCTGCCGGAAGAATTGCAGGCCGCGCTGGATGAGCGTATTTCTGCCGGCATGAAGGGCGGCCTGAGCGCCGACAAGATGGCGGGTTTCACCAAATACCAGGTGGCAAGCTCCATCCCGCTCGCGGCACAAAACGAAGGCGGCCTGGCCGGGCTGGGTGCAGGTCTGTCGGCCGGCCTCGGCTTTGGCCAGGTGATGACGCAAGGGCTGGCCGGGGCAATGGCGCCGCAGGCAGCGCCTGCATCAACAGTCCCGGCAAGCCCGGCCGAAGAGTCGATAGAAGAGCGTCTCGGCAAGCTCAAGGGCTTGCTCGACAAGGGCTTGATTTCGGCCGCCGATTACGACGGTGCCAAAGCCGAAATGCTGAAAAAATTGATAGGCTAAACCCTTACCGTCCATGCAAAATGTTTCCTGCCCTGGCTGTGGTGCACAAGTTGTCTTCCGTTCTCATGCTTCTGTCATGGCGGTCTGCGATTACTGCAAAACCACAGTCCTCAAGGATGCCGATACCGTCAGGAATTACGGCAAGATGTCCGATGTGCTGGAAGATTATTCGCCGCTTCAGATCGGCACTTCCGGCGTCTTTGGCGGGCGCGCTTTCAGCGTCATTGGCCGTATCCAGCTGCGCTATCCGGCTGGCATGTGGAACGAATGGTATCTGCTGTTCGACGACGGCGCGGCGGCGTGGCTGGGCGACTCCTCGGGCTTGTTCACGCTGACTACCGAGAGGGTTGACGAAAACGCGGGCAACAGCACTTTGCCCGCCTTTGCCGATATCGCACCGGCGCAGACTTACCTGATTGCCGGCAAAAATTACCTTGCTGCCGAAGTGCGCAGCGCCGATTGCGTAGGCGGCCAGGGCGAGCTGCCATTTAAGGTCGGGCAAGGCTGGCAGGCGCACGTCGCTGATTTCCGTTGCGGCACGAGTTTTCTGACGCTCGATTATTCTGATGGCGCTGTCCCTGCGGTGTATACGGGCCAGGCAGTCACGCTCGCCGACCTCAAGTGCCAGTTGTTGCGCGACGAAGATGCCATCAAGGACAGCGCGGGTAAATTTCGCGGCAAGATCGCCCGCCTGGGTTGCCCTTCTTGCGGCGGCAATATTGATTATTTGCCCGGCCTGACCGCCAACCTGATCTGCCCTAGCTGCCATGCGCAGCTCGATACCGCCGGAGCGACCGCTGAGGTGCTGGCGACCAATGTGCGCATGGCCAATCTGCACACCACGCTGGAGCTCGGTGCCAAGGCCAATATCAATGGCGTCGCGCACCAGATCATCGGCCTGATGAAGCGCAGCGATGAAGAAAACACGGTCTGGACCGAATACCTGCTGTACAGCGCACGCACCGGATTCCTGTGGCTGGTGGAAACCGACGAAGGCTGGGCGCGTTCCAAAGTGCAGGACGACTGGCCGGCCTGGTCGCGCGGCGAGACTGCGACGATAGGCAACACCAGCTTTAAAAAGCTGTATGACTACAGCGCCAAGGTCATCTTCGCGGCCGGCGCCTTCAACTGGCGCGTGAACGTCGGCGACCTGGTTCATGTCACTGAATTTGAAAGCGGCCAGAACAAGCTTGCCGCTGAGATGACCCTCGATGAAATCACTTGGTCACAATCCTCGCCGGTGCCTGCCGACCAGATCCGCGCCTGGTTTGGCGAGCAGATCCAGGCAGATAAGGCCGGCGCGCCGGCATCCGATCCGCGCAGCCTGTCGCGCAAATTCATTTTCTGGATACTGGCGATCAATGCCATTCCGCTGCTGATGAATTTTGACAGCAGCTGGATCATCATCGGACTGGCGATCGCCGCGATTTATTATCCGGCTAAGTTCCTCGGGCCTGTCGGTAAAGGCGACGAATGAAAAATAAATTTTTTGTCTATGCGATGGCAGTGACACTGCTGTCGTCCGGCGTCAGCTGGACCAGGTTCGTCCGCTCGGCAAGCAATACCGGCGCCTCATCCGGCAGTAGCTGGAATTCGCATTCCGGTACGGGTGGCGGTTCCTGGGGCAGCGGTAGCGGCGGACACAAGTGATGCTGCCGCAACACCAGCCCGCCGGCGCGCATCTGCTGGCCGATATGCATGGCATCGCGGCAGAAAAACTGGGCGATGCCGGCGCCATGGAAAGCTTGCTGCGCCATAGCGCGCAGGAGGCGGGTGCGCAAGTTCTGTTCAGCCATTTTCATTCTTTTGGCGCCGGGCAGGGCGTCACCGGGGTCGTGTTGCTGGCAGAGTCGCATATCTCCATCCATACCTGGCCGGAATTCGGTTTTGCCGCAGCCGACATCTTCATGTGCGGCCATGCACAACCCCAGCTTGCGCTTGAGGTGATCAGGCTGGCCTTGCAGCCGGACACTTGCGAGATCCAGACCATCAGGCGCGGGCTGCCAGCGCATCCGAAGAGCGCTGCCGGCATGTACTGACATACTGACGCGCCTGTTGCGGTATTTTCCTGTTTCAGGCGTCGCGCTGCCAGCGCACCCGCAGCAGATATTCGCCCTTGTCATGATGAAAATCCAGATCGCCCTGATAGGCGTGGTGCAGCGCTTCGCCTATGCCGCGCGCCAGATGGATGTCGGTGGTGGTGATCGTCACCAGCGCATCTTGCTGATCAATCGCCATGATGCGCTGCAAAGGATGCTCACTTTTTTCTTTCTGTTCCAGATGGCGCACCATGCTAAGCAGTTCGTCACGATGTTTTTTGGCGAAGCTGCCGCTGATGGAGACATAGCCGGCAGGCAAATCGTCATGTATCCGTTGGCATGCCGAGCATCTGGTCAGCTCGGCCCCCGCCGGCGGCGTGGCCCACGCCCAGCGGCCCTGATGGTAGACGGCGCCGCAGTCACTACAGACGGTCGGCTCCGAAAGTTTCACCCTATCCTGATAGGGGTCGTGTATCGTCCCGTCGAAAAGTTGTAAATGACGCCCAGCCTTAAACGATGACGGGCCTGGTTGTATGGATTTCATTTGGCTTATCCTGAGAATGAAGAGTGATAAAAACTGCCAGGCTTGCCGACAAAAAACAGTCAGGCAGCCTCTCCTGCGCTAGCGCCAGTTCCCATTACAGATTGCACATTGCAGTCATCCAGACTAATGGCAAGGGCGCTTTGCCCTTTGATAAAAATCACGCTTTTCGAACCGGCATCGTCGATCTCGCCGGCATCCGGATCTGCCTGTTTGAAAATGGCCAATCGATGGCACAGCTGAGACGCCCTGTTCATGCGCCTGGTGGCGCTGCCATGCCCGCAAGGCGCATGAACAGGGCGTGTCGGGCTTGCCCATGTTGAGTTTTTATCGGGCGCAAACCTTGGGTTGTGGATATTTTGCTACGTTAACAAACTCATTAACGATATGTAACTGAATGTTACGGAAAAGGCATAGAATATATTTACGCAATTTTTTTACAAAGTAAAATTATCATGCATGCGCAAACACGGAATCTGATCATGGCGGCCAGCGTGGCACTGGCGATGAATGTGGATGAATGCCATGCGGCAGGATTTGGCGTCATACAGCTGCAGTCCTGGCTGGGCGAACCTCTCCGGCTCAATGTGGCGGTCATCGGCACAGAATCGAGCCCGCAATGGTATTCCTGCATCAAAGCCCGCGTAGAGTCACTCGACAGCACGGTGCTCATCACGCCCAAAATCAATGTCTTGCGCACTGCTCAGTCTCCGTCGATCCAGCTTACTACGCACCAGAACATCAACGAACCGGTAATGAATGTATCGCTTGAGCTTGGCTGTGAAATGTCGGTACGTCGCAGCTATCAGATCTTGCTCGATCCGGTCGCTTTTTCCCCCGGCGTCGACGATGCCGCCATGTCTGGAGCGGAAGCCGAAGCCAGGCGCGCCATACAGGTACCGCAAGCGAATATCCAGGTCACGCCCGCTGCCTTGCCGATAAAAAAATCGTCAGGCACGGCAAGCGGCAAGCCTCAGAACCGGGTGAAAAAATCACGCAATGGCGCAGCAATCAATGCCGGCACAGGGTCGGGCGGCGGCGCGAAACCGAAAACTGCGTCAAGTAACGTGCTGCGCCTTACCCTGCTCGAAGAGCCAGCCAAAGATCTAGCGGGCGGGAAGAAAGCGCCAGCCGCCGCACCGGCAGAGGTCTCTTTCGGCGCCTCGCCGGCGCTGAAACTGGCGGCCACCCTGCCGCCACCGGCGTTTAACCCCGGCGATCTGAGCAGCGCCACGCAACTCGCCCTGATCAAGTCACTGCAGGTGGAAATTGATACTTTACGAGGCGATAACGACAGGTTGAAACTGAAGGCCGCCACCGACATTCAGGCGCTGCAGACGGTGCGTAGCGAACTGTTTAGCTGGATAAAAAGTCTGGGTGTCGTCGTGCTGATGTGCCTGGCGGCGATCGCATGGCTGGCATGGCGCTTCATCGCCATCAGAAAGGGCGCGAACCAGGCGGCATGGAATGCGCTTTCCGCCGAAACCAGCTATCCCCCGAGACAGCAAGCCATGCGCCGCGACAATCAGGAAAGCGCGGCCAGCATTGAGCACATCTTCAAGCCAGTCAAAACCATAGATCCCCCGGCAGGGAGCGATGCAATGCCGGTTGCTGCGGATGAGGATGCCGATCAGAAAGAGGATGACCTGCTACGCTTGCACCACCTGTATAAACGCCATACCGAAATGTCTGCGCGAGCAGCCGAAATGGCGAAAATGCGCCAGCCGGAACCGGCCCTGGAACCTGATCTCGGCGCGGAAAAGAAAGAGCTTGCAGCCAGTAAGGCAGAAGAAATTTCAGACGTGATGGAACTGGTGGGCGCCTGGATGGCATTGCACAAGCCATTGGAAGTGCTCAAGCTTCTTGAGCCATTCAACCATGTTGATGCACCCGATTCGCCATTGCCATGGCTGTGCTTGCTCGATGTTTACAACAACCTGAACGACCAGGAAAAATACGAGGCGATAGGCAAAAGAATCGTGACTTTATTCAACGCCAAGGTGGCGCCTTGGGAGCAGCGGCTATCGATAGGACAGGCTAGCCTGGCCAATTTCCCGCATGTGGTCAATAAGATACTCGCGCTCTGGGATACCGATGAGATCGAGCCCTACCTTGCAAGCCTGCTGGTCAATGACAGGGATGAAAGCCGGGCCGGATTTGATCTGGCGATTTATAGGGACATAGAGCGCTTGCATACCCTGGCGAAAGACCCGCAACGCCCACGCCACATTGATCAGCTCAGAGATGTTAAGGCTGGCGCGATCTTGTTTGCCGCGCCGCCGGAGCTCGACGGGACGCCTGCGGCATCTGGCAAGGCCGCCACGCCGAAGCGCGATAGCCCGTATCAATATGGCGGACATTACAGCGGTTTTTCCGAAGACCGCTATCTGAACCTGAATGGCACGGAAACTACAGATTTCGCCAAGGCGCTCGATGAGCTGGTCTTGGATGAGCCTGCGATTTTGCTACCTGCTGACCAGTTGGAGGAAGTCCAGCGCAATGAAACAAATACAGCAAATGAAGCAAACGCCGCGGTAGTATTGGATGAACCGCTATTGTCGGGTGACAAGGCGAATGAGCATGCGGCTGCAAGCGAAGGCGCCGATGACAAGCCTGCCAGTCTCGCGGTATCGCCGATGAATATCAAGCTCAATCTGGCGATCGCCTATCAGGATATCGGCGACAGCGAGGGGGCGGAAATCTTGCTGCAAGAAGTCATCAAGGACGGCACGCCAGAACAGGTGGAGCAGGCTAAATCCATGCTGGAGCTGATGGGCTAGCTTCAAGTCATCAAGTCATCAAGTCATCAAGCGCTGATGACTTGACACTTCCTGCAGGACAGCGTCACCCAGGTGATGTATCGATACGGCGCCAGAGATTACATGCCGGCGATGCACCAGTACTTAATCACCAGGTAATCCTCTATCCCGTACTTGGAACCCTCACGCCCCAGGCCAGACTGTTTGACGCCGCCAAATGGCGCGACTTCGCTCGACAAGATGCCGGTGTTGATGCCGACCATGCCGTATTCGAGCTGCTCGGCCACGCGGAAGATGCGGCCGATGTCGCGGCTGTAGAAGTACGATGCCAGGCCAAATTCGGTATCGTTGGCCATCGCGATCACTTCATCGTCGGTCTTGAAGCGGAACAGCGGCGCGACCGGGCCGAAGGTTTCTTCGCGCGCGACCAGCATGTCTTGGCTGACGTCGGCGAGGATGGTCGGCTCGAAGAAGGTGCCGCCCAGAACATGGCGTTTGCCGCCCATCAATATGCGTGCGCCTTTGTTGGTGGCGTCGGCTATCTGTGACTCNNCCGTTGCCGACCTTCAGGCCTTTTTGCACGGCGGCGACCAGCTTGGCGCTGAAGGCTTCATAGACTTCATCCTGCACATACAGGCGGTTGGCGCAGACGCAGGTCTGGCCGGAGTTGCGGTACTTCGAGGCCATTGCGCCTTCGACGGCGGCATCCAGATCGGCGTCGTTGAAGACGATAAACGGCGCGTTGCCGCCCAGCTCCAGCGAGAGCTTTTTAATACTGCCAGCCGACTGCTGCATCAGCAAGCGGCCGACCGCGGTCGAGCCGGTAAAGCTGAGTTTGCGCACCAGCGGATTGGAGGTGAACTCGCCACCTATCGCCACCGGGTTGCCGGTGACGACGTTTAACACGCCAGCGGGGATGCCAGCGCGGATGCCAAGTTCGGCCAGCGCGAGCGCCGAAAACGGCGTCAGCTCCGCCGGTTTCACGACCATGGTGCAGCCAGCGGCAAGTGCCGGGCCAGCCTTGCGCGTGATCATCGCCGAGGGGAAATTCCACGGGGTAATGGCAGCGCAGACGCCGATAGGCTCTTTGCTGACCATGATGCGACGACCCGGCATAGACGGCGGAATCACGTCACCATAGATACGCTTGCCCTCTTCGGCAAACCATTCGATGTAGGAAGCACCGTAGGCGATTTCGCCACGCGCTTCGGTCAGCGATTTACCCTGTTCTGCGGTCATGATGGCAGCCAGATCATTGGTATTGTCGAGCATCAGCCCGTGCCAGCGGCGCAGGATGGCGGCGCGCTCTTTGGCCAGCAGCTGGCGCCAGGCTTTCCAGGCGGCGTTACCGGCGTCAATCGCCCGCTTGGCTTCTGCCGCGCCCATCTTGGGCACGGTGCCTAGCAAGGCACCCGTGGCGGGATTGAACACCTCGATAATGGCGCCATCATCGGCGTCACACCATGCGCCGTCGATAAAGGCTTGCTGCTTGAGCAGGCTAGGGTCATTCAGTTTCAATGCGTTCATTGCGGCTGATGAAGTTGACATGGTCGTTCCAATAGAAATAAGAAGGATTATGCGCGCAAAGCGGCATCAAGTTTCGTCAAGGCTTCCGCCATGATGGCGTCAGGGATAGTCAGCGGGAACAGGAAGCGGATCACGTTGCCGTACACGCCGCAGGTCAGCAGCAGCAAGCCGTTTTTCAACGCATGCGCCTGCACTTTTTTGGCGAATTCGGGATTCGGCGCGCCGGTGTCGGCGTGATGGAATTCCACCGCCAGCATGCCGCCCAGACCACGGATATCGGCGATCTGCGGCACCTCTGCCTTGGCTGCCTCAAGACGCGCCGCCAGTTGCTGGCCCAGCTTGTCGGCGCGGGCGCAGAGTTGCTCTTCTTCGATCACGTCCAGCACCGCCAACGCCGATGCCACTGCCAGCGGATTACCCGCATAGGTGCCGCCCATGCCGCCTGGCGCCGGAGCGTCCATCAGTTCGGCACGGCCACACACGCCGGAGAGCGGCATGCCACCCGCCAGGCTTTTTGCCATGGTGGTGAGGTCGGGCAACACATCAAAATGCTCCATCGCAAAGATCTTGCCGGTGCGCGCAAAACCGGTCTGTATCTCGTCGGCGATCAGCAGTATGCCGTGCTGGTCGCAGATGGCGCGCAGCGCGCGCATGAATGCCTTTGGCACGACATAAAAACCGCCCTCGCCCTGCACCGGCTCGATGATGATGGCGGCGACACGCTTGGGATCAATGCTGGCCTTGAACAGCATCTGTATCGCGGCAAGCGATTGCTCTACCGTGACATGGTGCAGCTCGTTAGGGAAAGGCGCGTGATACACCTCGCCCGGGAAGGGGCCGAAACCCAATTTGTAAGGATCAACCTTGCCGGTCAGCGCCATGCCCATCATGGTACGGCCATGGAAAGCGCCGGAGAAGGCGATGACGCCGGCGCGGCCAGTTGCGGCGCGCGCAATCTTGATGGCGTTTTCCACCGCCTCTGCGCCGGTAGTGAAGAAGGTGGTTTTCTTGGCATGTGCGCCGGGTGACAGGCGGCTGATTTTTTCCGACAACTCGATATAGCTGCCGTAAGGCACGATCTGGTAGGCGGTATGGGTGAAGCGGCCAAGCTGCTCGGTGATGGCGGCGACAATTTTCGGGTGACGGTGGCCGGTATTCAAGACCGCAATACCTGCCGCGAAATCGATGTAGCGCTTGCCCTCGACATCCCAGATTTCAGCGTTCTCGGCACGATCGGCGTAGAAGTCGCACATGACACCGACACCACGTGGTGTCGCTTGGTTTTTACGGGCTTGCCATTCTTGATTGGTGCTCATGATCGTCCTTAAAAATAATCGGGAGGGAGAAGTGGAGCTATGGTGCTCCTTTTTGGTTCTATTAAATAGTGCCAGTTATAAGTTTTTGATGGTGCCAATTTTTTAGATGTGACTATAATGACCCAGATCAAAATTCGATTTTTTCTGTCTTGTCCGGTGATCTGCGATGCAAACCTTTAACTTATCCGATTACTTGCTGCAATACCTCGACAAAAGTCATGGAAAGCCGCGTAACCGCCAGATTTACCAGCTCATGCGCCAGGCGATACTCGACCATGTTCTGCCCGCCGATACGCGCCTGCCATCCAGCCGGGATTTGGCCACCGAGCTAGGCATTTCGCGCAATACCGTGCTGTATGCATATGAGCAATTGCTGGCGGAAGGCTATGTCGAAGCGCGTGCCGGCAGCGGCACCTTTGTGGCGGACACCGGCGCAGAACACATCCATCTGCCTACCACATCCCGGCAAAGAACAAGCAAAGAGACTGGCAGCGATCAGCTATCGCAGCGCGGTCACCGGCTGGTGCAACAGGCCGGTGCCGCGCCACAGCAATGGGGGGCTTTTGTACCGGGCGTGCCCGACGTGACCCAGTTTCCGCACAAGATATGGAGCACCATACAAAGCAAGATCTGGCGCAACCCGCCGATTGCCGCGCTGACCTATGGCCATGGCGGCGGCTATCAGCCCTTGCGCGAGGCGGTGGCCGATTACCTGAAGGTCTCGCGCTCGGTCGCCTGCGAAGCCAGCCAGGTGGTCATCACCAACGGTATTCACCAATCGATCGACCTGTGTCTGCGTCTGTTAAGCGACCCCGGCGATGTGGCATGGGTGGAAGACCCCTGTTACTGGGGCGCGCGCAACTTGCTGTCGGCCTCAGGCGTGACGATACGTCCGATTAAGGTCGATGCCGAAGGCATCGCACCCGACGCCGCCGATCTGGCTGCCGTGCCGCACTTTATCTTTGTCACGCCTTCGCACCAGTATCCGCTGGGCATGGTGATGAGCCTGGCACGGCGGCGCAGCCTGCTGGAATATGCGCGCCAGCACCAGTGCTGGATCATCGAAGACGATTACGACAGCGAGTTCCGCTATGGCGGGCGGCCGCTGGCCTCATTGCAAGGCATGGATAGCGGCGAGCGCGTGCTGTACATGGGCACCTTCAGCAAGACCATGTTCCCCGGTTTGCGCCTCGGCTATCTGGTCCTGCCGCAAGCCCTGAGCACGCCCTTTGTCACCGGCATGGAAGAGCTGCACCGCTCTGGCCAGGCGCCGCTGCAGGCGACCATGGCAGAATTTATCGCGCAAGGTCATTTCAACTCACACGTGCGACGTATGCGCCTGCTGTATGGCACCCGGCTGGAGATGTTGCGGCACGCCATCGCCACGAGCTTTGACGCGTCGCAAGTGCATGCGGTGGGCAGCGACGCCGGGCTGCATCTGGTCCTGCGTTTGCCACCACACTGCGATGACCGGGCGATAGCAAAAGAAGCGCAGCAACGCGGTATCGCCGTGCGCCCGCTGTCCAACTATTATCACGAGGCGGCACATGCGCAGGCCGGTCTGGCGCTCGGTTATGCCTGCGTGGCTGAGGCGGATATCGCGCCGGCCTTTGCGCTATTGGCGGAGGTGATCAGGCGCCATCTGTAGCGCTGGGAGCGCGCTTGCCGTTCCCGGCGCCTAATGAATTATCGGGGGAGTATCGTTATTTTTCTTGTGAAACACGCGGACGGCAAGCGCTACGCCCATGCATAGCATGCATACACCTACCAGTATCTGTGGAGCGGGGATGTTGCCGCGCAGGATGAAGGTGTACAGCAAGGCGGCCAGGGTTTCAAAGACGATCAGGGTGCCGGCCAGGCTGGTGGGCAAGCGTTGACTGGCGATATTCCATAGCATCGTGCCCAGCCAGGAGGCGGCAAATCCAAGCAGCAGCATCCCTGCGATAAATTTCAGCGGTTGCGATCCCAGCGGATATGCATACTCGGATCCAGTCCAGCCCAACCCGCTGACTGCGCCGTAGATGGCAAATCCCAGCAACGCCAGCGGCAGGGTAGCCAGCCCCTGTGCGGTCGCCCAGGTGCTGGAGCTGATTTCGCGATGCACCAGCAGGTAGCGTCCGTTGACGATCGGATACCAGGTCCATGCCGCCACTGCCAGCAGGGCAATCAGGCCGCCGCGCAGATAGTCTGCGGTGCTGCGCAGGCCATCCAGATGGCGCAGTTCGGCCGCATTGACCAGCATCAGCCCGATAAAAATGATCACCAGCGGCAGCGCCAGTTTTTTCCAGGCGATGCTGTCGGACGGATGCTGCGGCGACCAGTTGGAACAGATCGCAATCACCACCGGCAAAGTGCCGATCAGCATGGTAGGCAGCGGCGCGTCGGCCAACTGTATCGCCGTCGATAAGGTGGCGTAGTAAATGATATTGCCGACCAGTGAAAGCTTCAGGGCCACACGCCAGTCGGCGCGGCTCAGGCTGGCGATGCGGCGGCGGTCGAACCAGGCCGGGATCAGGGCGATCAGGCCAAACGCGGCGTAACGCCCGAAAGACAAGATGGCGCCCGGATAATCAGGCAGCAGCAAAGGCGTGACGAACACCAGGCCCCAGACCGCCCCCGCCCCCAGTGCGGCCAGAATACCGTTCAGCATGCGAAGCAAACGCCAAGAGTTGGCCAGATTTTAGTCACGAAGAGCACCCCAGATGAGTCAAGCCCGCCATGATAACTGATTCGTTGCCGTTGCCAGAGGTGAGCGCGTGTTGAGAAAAGAAGAAAGACTGAAAAGCCGCATTGTTCCAAAGATGGGCACGGCTATTTCCCGTCTATACTGGCTTCTGTTACCATCCAGACTCTCTCCATTAACTGGTGTGCCCATGCGTTCCTTCTTACTCCTGCCCCTTGTTTCGCTGGTCTTGCTGTCCGGCTGCGATCGCCTCGGCATGCCTGATCCTGTTGCGGAGGCGGCGCGCAGAGACGCGGACGCACGCGCTACCGGCAGCGCCTGCCGGCATGCGGGTCGCGGCATTGAAGATTGCTACGCGCAAAACCCGGAGGCATCCCGCGCTCCCGTCTATGCAGGCTGGAAAGAAATGAACGACTACATGCGTGAGAACAATATCGCAGAGGTGAAACCGGCCGACAGTGCGGCAGCTTCAGCAGCTTCGGCGGCCTCAGCTGCCGCAGCCAAAGAAGCCGCCGCCGAGGAACACAGCAGCGCATCGGCCGATAGCGCCAGTGCAAAAAAAGGCAAGAAAAGCCGCTGAGTTCAGGCCGCAGGCGCCGACGGCATCTCTGCCGCGGCGCCTGCTGAGCAATGGTCTCTATAATGCGACTTATGTCACTTAGCCACTTCCCCCCCCCGCAGATTCAGATGAGAGCGACCCCATGCATGCCAATGAAGAATTGATCAACACGTTCTACCGCGCCTTTCAGGCGCTGGATGCCGAAACCATGGCCAGCTGCTATGCCAGTGACGCACAGTTTTCCGATCCGGTGTTCAGCAACCTGCAAGGAACGGAAGTGGCCGATATGTGGCGCATGCTGACCAGCAAGGCGCAAGACTTTTCAATCACATTTGATGGCGTTCGCGCCGATGAGCAAAAAGGTGAGGCGCACTGGATCGCCACGTATACCTTTTCCCAAACCGGAAGAACGGTGGTCAATGACATACGCGCCAGTTTTGTTTTCAGAAACGGGAAAATCATCCGCCATCAGGACCAATTCAGCCTGTGGAAATGGGCAGGGCAAGCGCTGGGGATGAAGGGGCTGCTNNAGAAGCAAGAACAGGGCAGCTTGAGCAAGAAGCGGCAGGGCTGGCGCCCCGGCGCTTCCTTGCCGCTGAAATTCGATTACTCCGGCGTTTTTTCAGTAGGTTTTTCCGCCATTTTTTTTGCGCCAGACTTGGTATAAATAATTTTTTTACTGCCGCCTTCGCAACTGCCGACTACGCGATTTTTTGTTTCTACGTCTTTCGCCACTACCTGCAATTGGTAGTGTTTAATGCCTTTTCCTGCGAGCTTGGTCTCTATCTTCCCTTGTATATCTTCACAAGAAGTTTTGGCGGCCCAGCTAGTCGCTGATATCAGAATCAGACTGCTTGCCAACATATACTTTTTCATCGCGCATGCTCCTCTGCTAACTGATTTATAAAAAATGAATGACACCAATCCGTGAGAAAAATCCCGCTTGCCTGCACGCGGTTCACGAATAATTATTGACGACTACTATTGATCAGTAGCTGGTGATAAAACCTTATCATCTCTGCGTAATTCTTAATAGAGATTCTTTCATTTGTACCGTGAAAGCGTGGTAAATCGTCTGCAGTGGCGCGCACCGGCGAAAATTGAAAGATATTGACGTGGATGATGCCAGCGCGAAGCAGGATGATTATCAGTAAAAAAACCTAGTCCGCGTCTGACCATTTCATCACTGCTTTTTATTTGGCAGGCCCGCTGTTTGATCGTAGCGGTTCGCAGTGCGGGCGCGACCCGTCTGTAGCAAAAATGCGATACATTCACGGTGATTAATTTTCCGGGTTGAACTTTCCCGAAAGTAACAGTGTACGATAGCAAACTACCCCTTATTACCTCTTACTACCTCTTGATAATGGCGAGTTATTCCAGTTAACCATGAAGCAGACGACCGCAAGCAGCCGTTCATCATTCAAGGCCGATAGGCTTTCTATCGGTTTTGGCGCAATTCTGATACTGATCATTCTGATCACCGCAGGGATCTCGATCTGGAAAGACCGCAAAGGCGAAATCGCCAAGTGGCAAAAGCAGGCCGAGATCAGCTCTATAATCCTGGCCGAAAATACCTCGTACCAGATGAACGCCGCCTACCTTGCGGTCGACAGCGTGGTCGAGAGCATACAGGCTCGTACTGGGCAGGATGCCAGGCTGTCGCCGGAAAAATTAAGCACGGCAGAATTCCATCGTATGCTCAAGGATAAGCTTAAGGTATCGCCACATATCGATGTCTTGTCGGTCATGGATGATCAGGCTGAACTGGTAGTATTTACCCGGGCTTTTCCCGCGCCCAAAGTGAATCTGTCCGACCGGGATTATTTTCAGACACTTAAAAATAATCCTGAATCGGGCATTATCGTCAGCCCTTCGGTGCGCAGCAAGATTTCGGGGAAATGGAATTTTTATATCGCCAAACGCATCGTCAACCACGACGGCAAGTTTCTTGGCGTTGTTTCACTCGGCATTTCGCCCGATTTTCTGACTCGCTTTTATGAAAAAATCAGTGACGCCAGACGCACTTCAATTGCCTTGATGAAAGATGATTTCTCGATTCTGGCGCGCTGGCCACAGCAAGACGAACTGATGGGACAGAAAAACCTCACCGGCACTAGCTTTTTGCTGGTCCACGAACAAAGGAAAAAATCGGGCGTACTCATTTCTGATGCGCCACGTATGTCCAAGGGCGGTGCGCCAGAGTTGCGCATGGCGGCGATTCAGGTGCTCGATAAATATCCGCTGATCGTTAATTTCAGCATCACGGATGACTTGTATCTGGAAGAGTGGCGCCGGACCAGCATGATCACTGCCGCCATTGCGGCCGGTAGCATCCTGGCCGTGATTGCGGTGTTCAGTGTCCTGGCTTATCTCATGAAGCGGCGCGAAGAAGACCTGCAAACCACCACGGCGTTAAAACAGCAGGCAGAAATAAGTAACCGGCATCTGGCGCAACTGCTGGACAATCTGACGAAGAACCAAAACGAGCTGCAAGAGTCTTCAGATCGCCTGCAAGCGGTGTTTCAGAATGCCGCCGACGGCATTATGCTGATAGACAGCCAGGGCTTGCTCGAAGCGATCAACCCGGCCGGCCTCAAAATCTACGGCTATGAGGAGGATGAAATTATCGGGCGCGGTGGCCTCTCTTTTGTTTCGCCCGGCCAGCAAGCGCTGCTTCAGCTGGCGATGAGTCATGAAGAATTTATCCAGACCGGCCGTATTCATCTGGAAGAAAACCGCATGCGCAGGGACGGCAGCCTGTTTCCCGCTGAATTGTCCATCAGCGAATATAAGCTGTCCGGCCAGCGCAAACTATTGGTCATCGTGCGCGATATCACCGAACGGCGCCGTATGGAAAGGATCAAGAGCGAGTTCATCTCTACGGTAAGCCATGAACTGCGCACGCCGCTGACCGCGATACGCGGCGCTCTCGGTCTGATAGGCGGCGGGGTATTGGGAGAATTGCCGGAAAAAATGCTGCCGCTGGTCAAGATCGCCTATAAGAACAGCGAGAGCCTGACCCGCCTGATTAATGACTTGCTCGATATTGAAAAATTTGAAGCCGGCATGATCGATTTTATTTTCGAGCTCTTGCCGCTCGATGCGCTGCTGGCCTCGGCGGTGGCCGACAACCAGGGGTTTGCGCATCGATATGGGGTGAATATCGCTTTGGAAAACCGCACGGCAGAGCTTGCGCTGAAGATTGATGCCGGGCGTTTTCAGCAAGTGATGGCTAACCTGCTCTCGAATGCCTGCAAATATGCGCCGCAAGGCTCTACCGTGCGCTTGGTGGCCATGCCTGTCGCGGCAGACAGGGTCAGAATTGAAGTGATTGATCTGGGCAGCGGCATACCGGAAAATTTCCGTGATCGTATCTTCCAGAAATTTTCGCAGGCCGACTCTTCCGACACCCGCGCCAAGGGCGGCACCGGCCTGGGCCTGGCGATCACCAAGGCGATCGTCAAGCAGATGCAGGGTGAAATCGGCTATTTTCATGGCGAGGCCGGGCAGGGCGGCACCCATTTTTACGTCGAATTTCCCGCCTCCAGGATCTCTCCTGCCGGACCTGGTTCTAGTCCTGGGTAAATGTTCAGTGGATGGCGCTGCAGCTGGTCTTCCCTGCGGCCATCAGGCAATCGGCGATGCGCTTGCCGTGCTGGTTCCATGCCTCGATCTTCCAGCTGTTGCCGATTCTTTCCATCGTCATGAAACCGACTTCATCTGAATTGCTGAAGTGCGCCACCCGTGCGCCAGAAAAAGGCGTGGCACCGGCGGGCAAGGGGTCGGGCACCAAGAGGCTGAGCGAGGAGCCGCCGTTGCCCGATACAAACTGGGGCGGATGATCGGTCTCAAACGTGATGGCCTCGAACAAATGGACGTGCCCGGCCAGGGTCGCCTGCACTTTTTCGGGAAACAGGCGATTCGCGTTGAGCGTCTGCATCACGTCCTGCAACGGGGCGCTGCCGCCAAACAGCTTGACGCTGCCGTCTTTCTGAGGGTCGGCACCAAAACCGAGTATCGGGTGGTGATTGATGAAGAAATTGACCTCGGCCCGTTCCGCCAGCTGATTGACGGTCTTGAACTGCTCCATGTAAATCTGGTAGGCGGTATCGGTTTTTGCCAGCACTTTGTAGGGCACTTTGGATGAGTCGAAGATGATCAGTTGCGCCTGCTCGCTGCCTATTTTCCCGAGCGGAACGGCATACGGCGCACTGTAGTCGCCGCTGACATCGTTGTCTTCGCGGTTGCAGTCACGCCCGGCCTGCAGCGGGCGCGGGTCCATGAAGCGCCACCAGCCTTGTCCGGCGCGCAGGCAGGATTCGTGATTGCCGCGCACCATCACCCAGGGTGCCGCCGCCAGCAAAGGCGCCGCCGGGGCAAAAAAATCCGCCTGCCAGGTATCCCAGCCGTAGCCCCAGGCGCTGCCGGAGCACAGTGGCTCGCCGCCGGGGCAGGCATTTTCGCGATAATGATAATCGCCGACATGAATCACCAGGTCAGGCTTGAAGCCGGCGGCAGCTTTGGCCACCGCATGAAACGCCCATTTGCCGGTGTCATTGCAGCCCTGGAAATACGCGCTGCTTTTTTGCAGCCGGCAGCCGGTATCGCCGATCACGACAATTTTCTGCGCTGCCGCTTTCGGCAAGGGCAGCGCGATGCCTTCAATGCTGGCAGCGCGGGTCGTGGCACTGATGGCGCTCTCGCAGGTGAGCACATTAAACACCGAGGCCTTGGAATCTTCCGGCCGGCTGACGCTCTTGCGTTGCGCCTCGGTCGCTGCCGCCGCGCGCAGGCTCATGCGCCGGGAGACGCCGTCCTGCGTGATGGCCGGGCATAGGGCGTCGGTGGTAATGGCCCGCGCCACCGGTTGTCCCTGTTCGCCCAGCACCACCCAGGCCGATTGCAGCTTGCCGGCGCTCACCGGCCCGGCGCTGTCCATGGTGGAGCAGGCGGCCAAAGTGCTGATGCAGGCGATCAGGCCCAGTTGTTGCAGAACATGGTGACGCATCGTGAAATCCCGATATGAGTGAGGGTTTATTTGAATCAATGGCTAATTTTGCCATTGATTCAGCCATTTCGCATCGCGTCAGGTGGTATACCCGCTATGCCTGTCAATGGATGAGCTGCAAAGGCGCCCTGGCACTTTGCCCCTTAGCTGGCGCCGACCGCCTGATACGCCAGCTGTTTGAACTCGAACGAAAACGGGTGCCAGAAGCTCATCTGGCGCTGCGTCATCACGATGCCCGCCAGATTATGCCTGGGGGATATCCACCANNGCAGGATGACCGCGCCGCCGTAGCCATAGCCCTTGCCGGGCAGGCTGCCGAAACCGGGAAAGCTGATCCCCAGGCCCGCAGGCAGGTGATTGCGCATCATCAGCGCTATGGTCTGCGGCTGCAGCAAGGCCGCGCCGCCCGGCATCAGGCTGCGCAGCAGGGCCAGCATGTCGGGCAGGCTGGAGACCAGGCCGCCGCCGCCGGACAGCCGGGCGACGGGCTTGAGGTAAGCCTCGGGATACGGTGAGTGGTCGACGCGCTTGAGGCCGCGCTTGAGCAGGTTGAGCGGGTCGCTGCCGGCATAGTAGGCGGTCAGCCGCTCGCGCTTGTGTGCGGGGATGACAAAAAAGGTGTCCGGCATGCCCAGCGGGTCAAAGATGCGGCTTTGCAGGAAGGCGGCAAAATCTTGCCCGCTGATGACCTCCACCAGCCGCGCCAGCACATCGCTGGCGATAGAATATTCCCAGGCCGTGCCGGGATGAAACGCCAGCGGCAGATCCTGCAAGGCATCGACCATCTCGGACAAAGGCGTGAACGATTGAAACACCTGGCGCTCGCTATAGGGCTCGTAGAGCGGGCTGTTCCTGTCCATCCAGCCGTAGCTTAAGCCCGAGGTGTGGCAGAGCAGCTGATGGATGGTGATCGATGATCTGGCGGGTTCGGTGTCGTTGATGTCGCTGGCGCCTGGCTTGAGCACGCGGCGCCCGCCCAGTTGCGGCAGATAGCGTTCTATCGCCTCATCGAGCCTGAGCCTGCCCTCTTCGGCCAGCAGTAGCACCGCTATCGAAGTGATCAGCTTGGTGTTGGAAAATACCCGGAACAAATGGTCGGGACGCAGCGCGATGCCGCTTTCCTGGTCGGCCCAGCCTACGCAGTCGAGGTGAACCAGGTCCTGGCCCAGCAGGATGGCGGACGATACGCCGGCAAGGATCTGCTTATCCACATAGGCCTGCATGGCGGGACGGATAGCGCCGAAGTCATGGGGGCTTTGGATGATTTTCATACGCGATTCTCAGGAGATGTCAGCCATCACAGCTGTAAAAATAAAAATGTGGCAGCGCCACAGCGCCCACCCCATGCGGGTTTGCGGGCAGCCCGGCCTGAAACCCGCATGGGATATGCGCTGCGGGCCTGCCTGTCGGTGGTTTTCAATATGCTGGCGCATGCATCCTGCCGCCATTATTGCTCGCGCAAGGCGCGCCGGTACTGGATCGCTTCTGCCACATGCGCCTGGCCGATCTGATCGGCTTGCTCCAGGTCGGCAATGGTGCGCGCCACCTTCAATACGCGGTGATAGGCGCGCGCCGACCAGTTCAGCTTGAGCATGGCGTTGCGCAGCAACTGCTCTGCCTGCGCATCGGGCTGGCAATGCAGATCGATCTCTTTGGTGCTCAGCAGGTTGTTGGCCTTGCCCTGCCTGGCCAGCTGCCGCTCGAAGGCCTGCTCCACCCGCTGCAGGATGGCGGCGCTGGTTTCGCCGTCGGCCTGTTTCAGCAAATCCTCATGCGGCAGCGCGCCGACCTGGATCTGCATGTCGATGCGGTCCAGCAGCGGCCCGGAGATTTTTCCCTGATAGCGCGCGATGTTGTCCGGCGTGCAGCGGCATTTGCCGTTGCTGTGGCCAAGATAGCCGCAGGGGCAGGGATTCATCGCCGCGATGAGCTGGAAGCGAGCCGGAAAATCGGCCTGCCTGGCGGCGCGTGAAATGGTGATGTGGCCGGATTCCAGCGGCTCGCGCAAGACTTCCAGCACGCGCCGGTCGAATTCGGGCAACTCATCGAGGAACAATACGCCGCAATGCGCGAGCGAGATCTCGCCGGGGCGCGGCGTGCCGCCACCGCCGACCAGCGCCACGCCGGACGCCGTGTGATGCGGCGCACGGTAGGGCCGCATCTTCCACTTCGCCATCGAGAAGCCGCTGCTCAGCGACTGCACCGCGGCAGATTCCAGCGCTTCCTGGTCTGTCATGGTCGGCAGGATGCCGGGGAAGCGCGCCGCCAGCATGGATTTTCCGGTGCCGGGCGGGCCGACCATCAGTGTGCTGTGGCCGCCTGCCGCCGCCACCTCCAGCGCGCGTTTTGCCTGTAGTTGCCCTTTGACTTCACTGAAATCGGGATAGGCCGGGCGCGCTGGCGCGGTCTGCGCCAGATGCCGGCCGATGCGTGTATCGACGCCGGCGAAGTGGGCGCAGACCTGCAACAGCGAATCGGCCGGATAAATGATGGCGTCGCCGACCAGGGCGGCTTCATCGGCATTGCTTTTCGGCAGGATGAAGGCGCGCGGTGTGGCCGCCGCTTTCCGTGCGCTCTGGCAGATCGCAAAGGTCATCGCCAGCGCGCCGCGCACGGGCCGCAGTTCGCCAGATAAAGATAGTTCGCCGGCAAACTCGTACTGGTCCAGCGCATCGGCCGGTATCTGTCCCGACGCCGCCAGTATGCCCAGCGCTATCGGCAGGTCAAAGCGGCCAGATTCCTTGGGCAGATCGGCCGGCGCCAGGTTCACTGTGATCCTTTTTGCCGGGAAATCGAAGCGCGCGTTTTGCAGCGCTGCGCGGACCCGGTCTTTCGATTCCTTCACCTCGGTTTCCGGCAGCCCCACTATCGTGAAGCTGGGCAAGCCATTCGCCAGATGCACCTCAACGGTGACTTCCGGCGCGTCCATCCCATTGAGCGCGCGGCTTTTCAGTACGGCGAGCGACATGCCGGCTTATTCGCCGGCTGCAGGGTTTTCCAGCGCAGCCACACGTTCTTCCAGCGCTTCCAGCTTGGCGCGTGTTTTCGCCAGCACCTGGGCCTGAATATCAAATTCCTCGCGCGTCACCAGATCCAGTTTGGCAAAGCCCTGGCTCATCATGGCCTTGACGTTTTTTTCTATGTCTTTGGCGGGTGAGTTTTCCAGCACCTGATTGATCTTGGCTTGCATGTCATTGAAGAAGTTCTGTTTGTCCATGATTTTCCTAAGGAGGCTCCCGTTTGCGCACGTTAATGGTGCGGCCGATGACATCGGTGAAAGCTGCCCATGCATTCATGTGGTGCACTCCAGTCCGGCTGCACCTTTTTGAATAACAATTGACCACTTTTCAGACACCGTCCGTGACCAGAATAGTAACGCATTGCGGGCCGGATGAAGTTGATTTCTTCCCAGAAATATCCGCTGTTTCTCCTCTTGAAAGGCGTCGATGACAGCCTGCATGCCAGGCCTTGCCGGCGGACTTGGCACGACTCCTGCTAATAAGCCATTGAAGCAACATTTTTACTCGGTTCATCATTCAATCAAAAGAGGGAAGCGCAATGAAAAAACTATTACTCTGTGCCGCAATTGCCGCAACATTCACGACCAGTTTTGCCTTTGCGGAAGAAGCTAAGCCTGATAATGAGGTGAGTTTCAATATCGCCGGCGTGAGCGATTATCGCTATCGCGGCATCTCCCAATCGCGCCTCAAGCCGGCCTTGCAGGGCGGTGCCGATTACGTGAATAATCCTAGCGGTTTTTACGCCGGCACCTGGTTGTCCAGCATCAAGTGGACTAAAGACGCCGGCGGCAGCGGCGACGTTGAAGTCGACCTGTACGCCGGCCTGCGCGGTGAAGCCGTCAAGGATGTGTCCTACGATGTCGGCGTGCTCGCCTATGTTTACCCATCGAACGGTCTGGGCGAGCTGCCAGGCTTTGCCAATGCCAATACGACAGAAATCTACGGCCAGCTCGGCTATGGCCCTGCTTATGTGAAATATTCACATTCTGTGACCAATCTGTTCGGTTTTGTCGACAGTAAAAACAGCGGCTACCTTGATATAGGCGCTAATTTCGAAGTGGCGCCCGGTTACACCCTGGGCTTGCACGCGGGCCGTCAGACCATCAAGAATAATTCCGCCTACGCTTATACCGACTGGAAAATCGGCGTGACCAAGGAATTCTTCGGCGTGAATTTCAGCCTGGCTGCGGTCGGCACCAATGCAGGTAAAACACTCTACATCACACCGGCAGGCAAGTTCACTGGNNCTTTCTGCAGTTAAAACATTTTAATCAATTGAGGCCAGCATGAAACTGATTACTGCCATTATCAAACCCTTTAAGCTCGACGAGGTGCGTGAAGCCCTCTCCGCTATCGGCGTTCAAGGGATTACCGTGACCGAAGTCAAAGGCTTCGGTCGCCAAAAAGGGCATACCGAGCTGTATCGCGGTGCCGAGTACGTGGTGGATTTTTTACCCAAGACCAAGATCGAGGCGGCTGTCGATGACGGCATCGTTGACCGTGCCATCGAGGCGATAGAAACCGCAGCGCGCACCGGCAAGATCGGCGATGGCAAGATATTCGTCTACGCGCTGGAGCAGGTCGTCCGCATCCGTACCGGCGAAACCGGCAACGACGCGCTTTAATCCGCCACAGGGAGCTCACATGAAAAAGCTATTGACTCAAGTATTTGCGGCCAGCGTTTTGCTGGCCTCGGCAGGATTGTTTTCTGCGGCGATGGCGGCCGATGAGGTCGCCGTTGCCTCCGCGGCCGCGGCACCGGTCGCCGCATCCGTCGCCAGCGCAGCGACAACTGCAACAGAGGCGCCTGCAATTGAAGCGGCGGCTTCAGCCACCTCGGCCACCTCAGCCCCTGCCCCCGCTGTAGCGGCTGACGCTGGCGCAGCATCGGTCGCGGCCGTTGCTGCGCCGACGCCAAACAAGGGTGACACTGCCTGGATGATGGTCGCCACCTTGCTCGTCATCCTGATGACGATTCCCGGTCTGGCGCTGTTCTATGGCGGCCTGGTCCGGTCGAAAAACATGCTATCGGTATTGATGCAGGTTTTCATGATTTTTGCCGTGATTATCGTGCTCTGGTGTATCTATGGCTATTCGCTGGCGTTCACCGAGGGCGGCAGATTCATCGGTTCATTTGACCGGGCCTTTCTCAATGGCATCTGGGACCCGGCCAAAGCCAGTTTCAGCGTTGCCGCCACCTTCAGCAAGGGTGTGGTCATTCCCGAGTTTGTGTATGTGGCTTTTCAGGCGACCTTCGCTGCCATCACTTGCGGACTGATCATCGGCGCCTTCGCCGAGCGCGCCAAGTTCACGGCAGTGTTGTTGTTCGTGGTGCTGTGGTTCACTTTCAGCTACCTGCCGGTCGCCCATATGGTGTGGTTCTGGACTGGCCCTGATGCGATCAAGGATGCCGCTACGCTGGCGACAGAAACTGCCAAGGCTGGTTTCCTGTTCCAGAAAGGTGCACTTGATTTCGCTGGCGGTACCGTGGTGCATATCAATGCCGCGGTGGCTGGCCTGGTTGGCGCTTTCCTGATCGGCAAGCGTGTCGGTTACGGCAAGGAAGCCATGGCGCCACACTCGCTGACGATGACGATGATAGGTGCGTCGCTGTTGTGGGTGGGCTGGTTTGGTTTCAATGCAGGCTCGGCGCTTGAAGCCGGCGATATCGCGGCACTGGCCTTCATCAATACCTTGCTGGCAACCGCTGCCGCTACCGTCTCCTGGGTGTTTGGCGAGTGGATGTCTAAAGGCAAGCCATCGATGCTGGGCGGCGCTTCCGGTGCCGTTGCGGGTCTGGTGGCGATTACCCCGGCCTGCGGTTTTGTCGGCCCTATGGGGGCCCTGGTGATCGGTTTGCTGGCGGGTGTGGTCTGCCTGTGGGGTGTGAATGGCCTGAAGCGCCTGCTGGGTGCTGACGATTCCCTCGACGTGTTCGGCGTACATGGCGTCGGCGGAATTCTGGGTGCCTTGCTGACCGGTGTCTTTGCTTCTCCGGCGCTGGGCGGCCAGGGAATATTCGACTACGTGACCAACAAGATGTCGACCGATGCTTACTCCATCGTGGCTCAGGTGACGACGCAGGCAACTGCGGTAGGCACAACGATCATCTGGTCTGCGCTGGTCTCGGTCATCGCTTACAAACTGGTTGATCTGGTGATAGGCTTGCGCGTTCCTGAAGATGAAGAGCGCGAAGGCCTGGATATCACCAGCCATGGCGAATCTGCTTATCACTCCTGATGCATCATTCCTCATCCATTGCCGCTATCCGACGGTGGCAATGGATGCCGGAGGCTGATGCTGGCAGCAGTTCAAAACACCTCTGCGGAGGTGTTTTTTTTGCGCGCCAGCATCTGCACAGGGTGTGTTGATTAGCAAAAGAAAAATGCCGGCACGCCAGCACGCAATATCCGCGCGCCTTACCGGAACGACAGGTCCAGGATGCGCATGGACAGGGCCTTGCAGGCCTATGCATGCAACGGACAGGCCGGCCTGTTCGCATTAAGGGTGGGGGAGGCTCATGCCATAAAAAAAGGGACGCATTGCGCGTCCCTGGTGTCCCTGTTGTTACTGATGACAGGAAATCCTGCGGTTTAGCGCACCATCAGCCAATATCTGCCCAGGTCTGCTGCGCCATCTTTTCCCTGGATGGTTTTAAATATTTCTGCGGCTTTCTCTTTATTGCCCGCTTGCAGATAAGCCATGCCTAAATGCAGCTTGGCTTCTTCCGGCGCTTTCAGGCCGCCCTTGGCGATACCTTGCTCGATCAGGGCAATGCCTTTTTCAAACTGGCCATAGACGACATAGTTGTATCCGGTATTGACCAAGCCAATGCCAGTCTTGGACGCTTTGGCGGCAGCATCGCCTGCTTCCAGTGATTTTGCGTCGTCAGCCGCTTGCTTGTTGATCTTATCCTGCAATGGTTTGTGTTTTGCCGCATCTTTTCCTGTGCCTAGCAATTTTGCGGCATAGCCAGCTTCCACCACTTTTTTCGCTTCGTGTGGCAAACCTGCCAATAAAGCGAGTTCCGCCATTTCCACATACTGCGCAGGCTCTTCCAGATTATCCGTTGTCAGCAGCAGGCGATACCAGTCCAGTCGCAGGCGTTCGGCAAAGCTAGGGTTGCCGACGACACGGTATAACAAATCACCCCAGTATTCTTTCTTCGGATAATGGGTCACCATGCGCTCTAGCGTAGAGGTGTAACCGGCCATATCCTTGGTTTTCAAATAGCAGCTGATTAACAGGTGCAACATGTCAAAGCTAGGGACGGTCTTGGCTTGGTCTGCAGCTTGCAATTGCAGGTTCAACTCTTTGGACGCGCCGGCGAAATCATCTTGCAAATACATGATGCGAGGGAGCAAATCGATCATGGATTTATTGTTTTTATCCAATTCAAGATTACGCAAGGCCCATTTCTTGGCCTGATCGTATTTTTTCTCGTTGTAGTAAGTGCCTGCCATGCCTTCCGAGAATTTGATTTTTTCAGCTTGGGATAAAAAACTGCTGTTGATCATGGCATCAAAAGAGGAGGCCAGCAGCTCAGTATTGGCAGTGTTCGAGGCGACAACCGCAAGCATTCTCTGGATAGAAAATTCCTCGTAAGGTGTCTTTTTCTCGAACGCGTTGAGTTCCTTGATTTTTTCCAACGCCTGTTGAAATTGTTTGGCCGTGACCAGTTTTTCGATTTCAGAAAATGGCTTGCCCATTTCCGAACGTACCGTGTTCTGTGGTGCAGATGCTGCAGCCGATGCGGAGGCTTGCGCAAATGCCTGCTGCGGCATTGACGATAGCGTCGCCGTGCCAACACAAAGGAGCAATGCAGCCAGGGCGATAGGTGATTTCTTTTTCATGGCGGTATAAATAAGTGAATGCTACTGGAACGGTTGAAAATGGAGCCGGGTACTTTTACAACACAGCACACCGCTACTGGTCTAAATTCAATTTAATACGTGGCAACATTATATCTGAGCTTGTGGAAGAATCCAGCCTCTATGGACGTGGCATCCGTTTTCGCGCAAGAAAGTCGTGAGCAGGATNNGGTTTATCCAGTCTATCGTCCATTGGCCGATTTGTTCGCGCCAGCGGCGCTGGGAGAAGGTATGGTTCGCCCCTGCCAGATCATGTCTTGTGACCAGCGGTGACGCCAGCAGGTTTTTCCATGCCGGGGATGCGCCTGCCAGATCCGAGAACTCCTGGGCGGTAAGGTCATCACTGCAGAGGATGAACAGTGTTCGTCCCTTGAACAGTTGTAAACCCTGAAGCATTTTTTCCGGCAGGCTGGCAGGGACCGTATGTTGCTCCCCAGGGCTGGCCTCAGCCGGGCTGCGCCGCAGTTTCCTGATTTGCCCGGCGAAAGAGCGCATCGCGGTAAGAAAAGAGAAGTTGCCGGAAATAATTTTTTTCCAGAACTCCGGCTCCAGCAAGCGCTGAAGGTAATAATGCTTCAGATAGGCTTTGGCGACACCTTCCTCGGTTCTGACCCAGGGATTGAGCAGCACCAGGCCGGTAACGCGGCTATCTCCATGCGCATAAAACAAGGCGGCGGAGGCACCGTCACACAGACCCCACAGCAGCACTTCGGTCATGCCCGGCACTTGCTGAAAAAAAACGTCCACGGCCGCCTGAATATCCTGATCGACACAAGTGAAATCCCTGGGTTCGCCCTCACTGTCACCCATGCCGCGATAATCGAAACGCATCGCGGCTATTCCCTGCGAGGCAAACTGCCTGGCCAATAAGGTGAACTGCCGGTGGCTGCCGGCGCGATACTGCGGGCCGCCGACCATGAACAAGACTCCTCGTTTGCCAGGCTGCTGAGGCAGGCTCAGTATGCCAAGCAAAGGGCTGCCCTGGCATGAAAAATTCAGGGCGCGTTCCTGGTAGCTCATGCGGCGCCATCCTTAAATAGGCTGGTGGTCAGCTCAATGAGCTCAGGGCAAACCGCAGTTTCCTGTGTTGCCCAAAATTCNNCTCGATAGTCTGTTGTTTTGCCGGCGCCAGCTCAGTGAGCTCATGCTGGATTTCAATCCACTCAACGGCAACATTTTTTGGCAAAAAATCCCCCGCTTTCAGTTTTTCAATGGGAGAGCTTAATTGGGATGAAATTTCATATCCGGCGATTTCCACGATTTCGCCCGCGCTGAGCAATTCACGGATCGCCTGAGTGCCGCCGTTCTGGACTGCATTTTTAGCCAGTAAATCGCTGGCGAGGCGCAAACGGAAAAATTGCGTCAAAAATTGCTGGCCGTGCAGTACCGGTTGCCACAGCACAAGTTGATGAACCGTATGCAAGCCATCGCGCATGAAATCGAGTGCGAGCAGCGCGCCCAGCCGCAATCCCAGCAGGCTGACCGGCGCCTCGCAGCGCTGGCGCAACCAGGCATGAGCAAGAGCCAGGTCGCTTTTCCATTGCTGCCAGCTGGCGCCCCGATATTCGCCTTCGCTGTCGCCACAGCCGGATAAATCCATCAGCAACACGGCAAAACCCTGTTGCGCCAATGCCCTTGCCTGCATGGAGATCATCCGGCGTGACTTGTTCATTTCCTCACCGAAAGGTGGCACATATAAAATGGCGCCACGGCATACGGCCCCGGCCGCCGCGTGATAAACGCAAAACAGCTTCCCCTCTTTAGCGTCGAGGAAAAATCCTTCCGCTGCGCCAGGCTTCATCGCATTCTGCATCAGGCCAGTTTGGCGTCAACAAATGCACTCAGGCTGCCCAGCGTCTCAAACACCTGGCCGCTGATTTCATCGTCCTCAATACTGAAGCCAAAATGCTCCTCAAGTCTGGCGATCACGCTGACAACCGCCATCGAGTCGAGCTCGGCCAAGCCGCCCAGCAAGACGGAGTCTGCGTTGAGTTCCTGACCTGCCTGGCCGAGGTTGAGGATGTCGATGAGAATTTTTTTTACTGATTCAATGGAAGTCATGGGGGGATAGGATGAGGCTGGGCTAGGGGTGAATTCAAGTCAATGCCACAAATATAACAAAAAACCAAGGGCTCAGGATCTAAACTGGAAGAGTTTTATCGTCCGTTATAATGAAATGCAGCAATTGCATCTATCATACTCGAAGCCCAAAAGAGGGAGGGCATTGGATATCCGCCTGCGATCAGTTTGCGAAAACCCATTGCTTTTTATACTATAGGACTTTCAGCGGACAGGACAGAAAAAGCGCGATAGGCGGCGGGTTTAGTTGCTGATTTTCCATGTCGATTTTTTTTACACTTTTTCATTTTTATGAATTATCATAAATAAATATGCTGGAAAATCAATGGCTTGCTTAGTTTGGCATAAATTATGCTTGCAAGCTATTGTATATAACTGTCAATGCCTTGTTGGCATATGGCGAAACGAAAGAACCGATATGAGCAATGAGATAAACGAACAAGCGGATCAGGTTAGTGCAGAGGCGCTTTCTTCTGCGGCTATTGCTCGCCGACACATTTTGCTTAAAGGCTTAAGCCGAAGCACCGTGGTATTGGCGGCGACCATGCCTCTGCAAACACTTGCATCGGGCTCCGTTTTCACAAATCCTGGCAAGAATGGTGCGCCCGTTATTCGCTGCGGCATCTCAGGCATGACATCCGGCGTGCGCTCACAAGACACGACAACCACGGTTTGCAGTGGATACAGCCCTGGCTATTACAAGAAACGCGAGCATTGGCCGAGGAATCTCAATCCGGATGCGCCTTGCGTGAATTTATTTTCGCGCTGCACTCTCACCATGGCCGTTGGTGGCGGGACTGGAAAAAATTCCAGCAATGAGCCTGCTGCCGGTGTTCTTCAGCAACCGGCCAGTCTGATCTGGGTCATGAATAATGCGGAAAACACGGATTACTTCCACTGGATCGCGGCTTGGGTCAATGGCATGGGTGGCGCGGCTGCCGGTTTCAATTTTCCCTATACCGGGGACGAAGTTCTCGCCTTTTACAAAGGGACGGGTAAATATCCGGCAGAAGACGCATTGAAATTTTTCAAAACCTACATGGAAATTCATGCCTGACGGCGTGCAGATCGATTGCCGCCTCGTTTTGCTGACCTTACATTTATTTATTGAATCCGAATCGTGTGGCGTTTGAATCCCAGAAGTTCCTTGCACTACAGGCACTGGGGTGACGAATGGGCGGTTTTCGATATAGGCTCAGGGCAGACCCATGAAATGGAAACGATTTCTGCCGTGGCGCTGATGCACTGCGAGAACGGCTGGATAGGCTTGCCACAAATTGCCGAAGGAATCATTTCAGATCTGGCGTTGCCGCCCGACGCGATCCCCTCCATCTTTCTGGAAGATTTGCTCAGGCAATTTACCGGCATAGGCTTACTCGAGTATATGACTGAATGAAATTGTCAGACCTGACCGACAGCGATCTGCGATATCGTTTGCGCGGCAAGGGCTTGGTCATATGCTCGGGCCCATTCAAATTTCGCATCTCTTCCCCTATCGCAACAGTTGAACAAGGGATCCGCTTGCTCTACGCCGATTATCCAGTCGGCGAGGAAGGCGAGTTCGTTGACTTTAATGTGGCGCTGGAGCCAGGTTCCGGACTGCGCCGCCGGTGGGGCAAGCAGGTGAATTTTTGCTATAACGGCGCGTATCCGTTCGTACCTTTGCCCATCGGCCATGCCTACCCCTTGCTTGAATGGGCAATGAACTGGTGTATCTCTACTCAGGCGCATCATTTTTTGATGTTGCATTCCGCCGTCATTGAGCGCGATGGCTGCGCTGTCATTCTGCCCGCGCCGCCGGGTTCGGGAAAGAGTACGCTATGCGCCGGATTGGTTAGCCGCGGATGGCGGCTCCTTTCAGATGAAGTGGCCTTAATTTCGCTTACCGATCGTATGATTACCCCTTTGGGACGTCCGATCAGCCTGAAGAATCAGTCGATACAGGTGATACAGAAATTTGCACCGGGTGCGGTGTTTAACCAGCTTACGCACGACACCTCCAAAGGTACCGTAACGCATATGAAAGTACCGGCAGAGCAGTTGCAAAGGATAGATGAGCGGGCCGTTGCGCGCTGGGTCATTTTCCCCAAATATGTACCGCATGCCAAAGCCGAACTCACGCAGAGATCTAAGGCAAACAGCATGTTGGAACTGGCGCGCAACTCGTTCAATTACATCTTGCTGGGTTTGACCGGATTTGAAATCCTGAGCGATGTCATTACTGACTGCGATTGCTATGATTTCAGCTATAGCTCGCTGGACGAGGCCGTAGAGGTGTTCGATGCGCTGCTGAAGGCGAGGGCAAATGAATCCTGACCGCTTGTCCGCCATTTGGGCGCAGCAAGACAGAAGGCCAGAGTTCAGCCTGCCCGAATGGGAGCTGGTGCTTGGTCAGGCTATGCAGGCCCGGGTGATGGCAAAACTTGCGCAGCACATGCTTGAGCGCGGATGGTTGCCCGGGGTTCCGCTCCAGGTGCGTCAGTATCTCGAAGGCGCTCTGCGCTTATCTGATCGCCAGCATCACGAGGTGCAATGGGAGATCGATTGTATCTGGCGCGCTTTGCGCGAGGTTGACGGGCCTATCGTGCTCCTGAAAGGAGCCGCATATCTGGTCGCCGGCTTACCTCCAGGGCGGGGTCGCTTGTTCTCCGATATCGACATCATGGTTACGCATAAGCAGCTAAACAGAGTTGAGTCTGCGTTATTCCGCCATGGCTGGATCGCTGAAGAGCGTGATGCCTACAATGACCGTTACTATCGCGAGTGGATGCACGAAATTCCCCCGATGAAACATGTGCAGCGCAACACTGTCATTGATGTGCATCACACCATCACGCCACCCACTTCACATTTCAAGGTCGATGCGGCCCGCTTGCTGAATGCACTTGTGGCGATCGACGCAGATCGTAAGTTGTATGTGCTGGCGCCACCCGACATGGTCTTGCACAGCGCAGTCCATCTTTTTCAAGAGGGCGAGTTTAATCACGGCCTGCGCGACCTGCTTGATCTCAATGATTTATTGCGACACTTTGGGAAAAATCCCAATTTTTGGCCAGCATTATTTGACCGGGCCAGAGAACTGGGTTTGGGTGAACCTTTGTTTCATGCGTTGTTTCATATTCGGCGTCTGTTTGGTCTTACCCAGATTCCCGATGTAAAGCGCGAATTGCAAAGTATTCAGCCAAATGCCTTGAGCCGCTCGATGATGGCAGCTTTACTCAGCCAGGCCTTGCTGCCAGATCACCCTAGCTGCCGCAGTGCGCGCAGTGATTTTTATCGCTGGCTGCTGTATGTGCGTTCGCATTATCTGCGCATGCCCTGGTATTTGGTGTTGCCGCATTTGAGCAGAAAGGCTTACATGCGTTTTTTTCCAAAAAAAACACCATAAAATTTTTTTAAATTTGGCAGATGTTGAATTCAGTGTAAGACGTCTTGTAAAAAAACGTACAGTGACGGGCGCAGTATTGACAGCGATGATGCAGTTTTTTCTTCATTGAGAATTGACTATGGGGTTCTCGAAAAAAACTGCAAATGCTTGATGGATGATGGTATATCCTAATGGCAAGGATTCACAATTGCATCAGTATCTTTTGCAATGAAACGTGACTCGCAACATTGTTGCCGCAAGGAAATCATCGTCTTGTTCATTGATGCGCAAATACATCGGGAATGACATATGTTAATTCAGAGATTATTCGGTAAACAAGACATTCTTATTCCTTACTTTAAATTTAGTAAGGAGATGCGCGACAGCGTTGAGTCCTCTCTGCTCAAAGATATTTTTAAGCTTCGTTACGAAGTGTATTGCCTTGAGTGTCATTACCTCCCTTCGGAGGAATTTCAAAATGGTTTGGAAAGCGATGAATATGATGTGTGTTCAACGCATTTTGCCGCGTTCACGTTAGACGATCTGATTATTGGCACGGTCAGGCTGGTGCAGCCAAATGACGGTCAGGTTTATCCATTCGAAAGCCACTGCAGCGTTTTTGACGATTATCAAATGCCACCCAGAGAGCTGGCCGGAGAAATTTCCCGCCTGGTAGTAAAAAAATCGCATAGGCGTCGCCGTGGCGATTCGATGGAGGGGGTATCGAGCGACTTTATTGAAAAAGGCAATCCTGCGTCCATCAAGCCACACAGCGGAGGTAAAAAGCGTGACGGGAATAGCCCGATGCTGTTGCTTGGCTTGTACCGCGAAATGTATCGATATAGCCGGCAGAATGGAATCCGTTATTGGTATGCGGCGATGGAGCGCTCGCTGGCGCGCTCACTCGATAAAATGGGTTTCCGTTTTGTTCCGATAGGGCCGCAGACAGATTATTACGGACCGGTTACGCCGTTCATTGTTGACCTGGATGAACTGAACGAGCGGCTTCACAAAGAAAATAAATTTTTGGCTGCATGGTTCAATGACGAACCCATACCGCTGATGGTGTTGCTGCGCGCATTAAGCGAAAATGTCTTGCGTGAATTTTTCAAAAAAATGAAGCGTTCCTGACATCCGGAGTCGAGGAGCCCCGGTTTCCCCCGGATACTTTGCATAATTTGTTTTTGAAAAATGTAGCGGACTTGATAGCCAGAAAAATCATGTCAGCGATCACGTCGCGCAGTTTAGAAGGAATCAGCAGACGCGTTTGCGAAGCGCGTCACCATTGCAGGAATTTTCAGTTGTTCTGCGCTTTATTGAGCCAATATGAGAGCAAGAGATGAAGAATATTTTCGCCAAATTGATGAGACGCTTGATACGCGCTCAGCTGCAGAAAACATCGCCGGAAAAATTACACAGGCTGGGTGAGCGCAGGCTCCTGCGCGCGTTCCGTCGCGCATCCGGCAAATCGCCAGCCTATCGGACATTGCTCGCCGAGAATAAAGTAAGCGTGCGCTCAGTCTCCAACGTAGCGGACTTTGTCCGTCTCTGCCCGATTCTGGAAAAGAGCAATACGTTTCTGCGCTTTCCGTTAAAGCACCTGATCGCTGACGATGTCAGCGTCGATCAACTGGCTTCCATCCTGACCAGTTCCGGACACGGAAGCGGCGGATTTGCATTGGGACTCAGCACGCGCAATCAAATGAAGGCGAGTCCTTCAGTCATCGATCTGGGGCTGGAATTGGCATTTGATATAGACAGCTATCGCACGCTCTTGGTCAATTGCCTGCCGATGGGCGTAACCTTCCAGTCCAATGCAGTCTGCGTCGCAAACGTCAGCGTCAGGGAAGATATGGCATCTGCCATCATCGCGCAGGCCGGCGACTTGTTTGACCAAATTATCCTATGTGGCGATCCTCTGTTTTTAAAAAAACTATGTGATTATTCACAAGCAAAAAACCTGGATTGGTCTAAATACCGGATGAACGTCATCGTCGGTGAAGAGACCTTTACCGAATCATTTCGTGACTATCTTGCGGGTGTGCTGCATATCTCTCCTGACATTGCCGATGGTGGGCTGATCGGCAGTTCTATGGGGGTAGGCGAGCTGGGGCTGAATCTGTTTAATGAGACGCGCGAGACAATTGCCTTGCGTCGTGCATGTGATAAAAATCCGGCGCTGCTGGAAGGCTTATTTGGTTCCGGGGCAGCCAACTACACGCTGCCAGCTTTCCTGGTATTTAGTCCCCTGCGCGTATTTGTGGAAATCGATGCTATCGATGAATATGGCGCAGGCGATTTGCTGGTGTCTGTGCTCGATGAAACTGTTCCCATCCCATTGCTACGCTATAAAACCGGGGATCGCGCTAGCCTGATGAGCACGGCGCAGCTTGAGGTGCTCTGGCAGAACAGCGGAATAACTTTGCCTCTTCCAAGATTGCCGATGATTGCCCTGCATGGCCGCGCCAAAGATTGCCTGCCAAATCAAGGACATGTGGATGAGTATAAAAATGCCTTGTATCAACATCCAGAAGTCGCGCAACATCTGAGCGGCGCTTTTCGCCTGACACGTCAGCCAGACGGCTTACTTTGGGAAATACAGTTGCGACAGGGTGACGACTTTTCACTTGCTGAAATTGCCTCTAGACTGCAAGAAAATACCTCCGGCCTGCAAAATAAAACTAAGCTAATTTGCTATACGTATGAAAATTTTCCATACGGAAAAACTTTGGAGTACGAGCGTAAATTCAATTACTGGTTTGCGTAATTGTTGTTGCCTAATGGTATTTATTTATTGCTTCATTTGTTTACAGCAGGCGCATAAAAAAATATTTACAAAGAGATTTAAAAACTGTCGGCAAAAATTGCAATGAGCAAGACTATCCTTGTTAAAATGTCAAAAATAAATTAATAGATAAAAACTTTTATAAGATCTTTTTATACAAGTCATTATGTAAACCCTGGGGTATCGATGTTAAGGATTTCTAATCACCATGTTTCACGGATAACATCCATTTTGTTATTTTTTGAATTTGGCATTGCACTTGGTTCAGTGTATCTGGGGACTTTCCTCAGGCTGATGGGGCGGCGCGAAACTTTTGAGTCCGTGACAGACCAATTCTTTTTGACTGCCTGGGTACTTGCGGTGACTATCGTGTTCAGTATGAGCGCCTTAGGCATGTATCAAATTAATTTCCGTGAGGGGACCAAAAATACTTTCCTGCGCTTGATGCCGTCGATGACTTTGGCGCTGGCTATCGTCAGCCTGGTTTTTTACGTTTTTCCGTCCTTGTATCTGGGGCGTGGCGCGATAGCTCTGGCATTTCTGATTGCCGCCGTCGGGATACTCATCATTCGGGTCTTGGTTTTTAAATCCTCTGAATCGGGTTTATTGCGGTCGCGTATTATTTTTCTTGGGTCGGGTGCGATGGCCCAGGAATGCCATGAATTGGCGATAAGCAATATTGGACATCATGATTACGATGTCATAGGATTTGTTCCTGTTGAACAAGAAGAGCGCAAGGTATTAAATAAATACATACTTCCAGCTGACCAGAGTATGTCTTCGCTTGCGGCCAAGCATAACGCCGACGAAATTGTTGTCGCTGTGCAAAACAGGCGCGGCGGGCAATTTCCCATTCAGGACCTGCTCGATTGCAAGTTGCGCGGTGTCCGTGTTATCGATGCCGCCGCTTTTTTTGAACGCGAGGCAGCGCAGTTACGTGTGGAGTCGCTGCAGCCGGGCTGGCTGGTTTTTGGCGATGGATTTAATCAAAGCTTTATGCGGCGGCTCGGCAAGAGAGTCTTCGATATGTCGGTAAGCGCGATTATTTCCATACTCACTTTGCCTGTCATGCTGCTGACGGCCATTTTCATCTTCCTTGAAGATCGCGGTCCTATCTTTTACCAGCAAGAACGGGTCGGGAAAAATGGCCGCACCTATATGGTGCTTAAATTTCGCAGCATGGGAATCAACGCCGAAAAAGCCGATACCCCGCAGTGGGCGAGCGCAAACGATCCCCGCACCACCCACATAGGGAAAATCATCCGGAAATTACGGATTGATGAGTTGCCTCAGATTATCAATGTTTTAAAAGGCGAAATGAGTTTTGTCGGGCCGCGTCCTGAGCGGCCATTTTTCGTTGATCAGTTATGTAAAGACGTACCTTTTTACAATATGCGGCATAGCGTCAAGCCGGGGATCACCGGGATGGCGCAGGTGCGGTATGCCTACGGCGCTTCGGTTGAGGATTCGAAGCAAAAGCTGCAATATGACTTGTATTACGTGAAAAATAATAGTTTGTTTCTGGATATGATGATATTGCTTGAAACCGTTCAGGTGGTGTTGCTGGGAAAAGGTGCCAGGTAAAATGGGCTTTTCCGACAGTCTTGTTTCCTCGGCATAATTTTATTGTGTCTTCGCTTGGAATGGACCCCTTGCCTTACCTGATTTGCGTCCATGAAAAGGCATACAGATGTTAGTCAATGTTGTGTTTCTGAGTTATGCCGTGGCCGCCACGGCATTTCTATTGCTCTCTCTGCTATTAATAACAAAGTGGCGAGGCCGCTTGCATTGGGCGTCGTTGCTGGCCGCCTGTTTGGCGACTGCCGTATGGGCCGCAAATACCGCCTGGCACGCTTATTTCGATACGCCTCTTTCCATCTTTTCCCATTGCCTTGAGATCGTCCGCAGCGCCGGCTGGATAGTATTTCTCTTGATACTGCTGGATCCCTCTCAGCAGCTGCAGTTTTCCCAAATCATGAAAGCCAAGCCCTATGCATTGGGTATTCTGGCATTTTTATTCATGCAATTAGTTGCCACGGTATATAGCAACCTTGGCTTGCCAGATTTTTCCAACGGCATGATAGCTTTGCTCAGTAATGCCGGAGGGCGTGTTGCCATTGCCGTGATAGGGATGTTGCTGGTCGAACAGTTCTTCAGAAATATGTCAGAAAAAGGCCGATGGGGAATCAAATTTGCCTGTCTCGGCCTGGGCGGGCTATTTGTGTTTGATTTTTACTTATACAGCGATGCCATGCTGTTTCGTAAAATTAATATCGAAATCTGGGCCGCCCGAGGTCTGGTCGATGCATTCACGGTTCCATTGCTCATCATCTCTGTTGCGCGTAACCCAAAATGGTCGCAGGGGATTTTGGTATCGCGCCGCATTCTTTTTCATTCCGCGACGTTATTCGGCACGGCGTTTTACCTTTTGGCAATGGCCGCTGCCGGGTATTACCTGAAGTTTTTTGGCGGCAATTGGGGCACTGCAATGCAGGTTGCCTTCTTGTTCGGTGCCGTGATTCTCCTGTTGATCCTGCTGTTTTCCGGCTCTGTCAGAGCATGGCTGAAAGTTTTCATTAGTAAACATTTTTACAACTATAATTATGACTACCGGGAAGAATGGATACGCTTCACGCGTACACTTTCAATTGACGCCGCAGACTTGGGCGAACGTTCCATCATGGCGCTTGCAGAACTGGTGCATAGTCCGGCCGGCGCCTTGTACGTGCGTTCCGAAAGCGGATATTGCGAGCCTGTCAGCCAATGGAATATGCGGGTAGACGGGCGGGGTGAGCCATTGAATAGCGGATTTTCCCGCCTTTTGGAAGGGAAGCAATGGGTGATCGATTTGCAGGATTTACATACGCATGCCGATATCTATGAAGGGATAGAAATGCCAGAGTGGTTGCGTGCGGAAACCCGTGCCTGGCTGGTATTGCCGCTCATTTTGCACGGGAAGCTCTTTGGTTTTGTCGTGCTGGCACAGGCCAGAAGCAAGATTAGCCTGAATTGGGAAGTGCTGGATTTATTGAAAATTGCAGGCAGCCAGGCAGCCAGTTATCTTGCTCAGCAACAATCTGCGAATGCCCTGATGGTAGCGCGTCAATTTGACTCGTTTAACCGCATGTCCACCTTCATGGTGCATGACCTTAAAAATCTGGTGGCTCAGTTATCCCTGTTATTGTCGAATGCAGAAAAACATAAAAATAATCCTGAGTTCCAGAAAGACATGATAGAAACGATAGACCATTCGGTACAGAAGATGAAAGTGCTGCTGCAAAAGCTTAGCCGTGGCGCATCTGCTGACGATGCCTCGGCCATATTGCTGGACCAATTATTGCAGCATGCGGTTGAGTCGAAATCCCCGTATGAACCGACGCCTTTGCTGGAGATATTGCAGCCACGACTGCGGGTGAGTGCAAACCGGGAGCGCCTGGAGAGAGTGATCGGGCATATCATCCAGAACGCGATCGAAGCCACGCCAAAGAATGGGGAAGTCCGCGTTATCCTGCGCCAGGAAAAAAATCTCGCGGTCATCGAAATCAAGGATACCGGCGCAGGCATGAGCGAAGAATTTATCCGTGATAAATTATTTAGCCCATTCGTTTCGACTAAAGTGGCGGGCATGGGTATCGGTGTTTTTGAAACCAAAGAATATGTTCAGGAACTAGGCGGCAAGCTCGAGGTAAGCAGTCATCCGGCGACGGGAACTGTTTTCACGATCAGCTTGCGCATCCATGATGCCGAAGTTCAAGCTGCCGATGTTCATCTGGTGAACGCGGCCGCTCAATCAGAAGAAGGTGTGCTGTGAGCCAAGAAAAGAAGAAATTATTAATCATTGAAGACGATTTGGGATTGCAGAAGCAATTGCGCTGGAACTTTGATGGATATGAGGTGCTGGTGGCGGGCGACAGGGAGAGTGCGCTAGCCCATGTGCGCCGGCATGAACCTGCAGTCGTCACCATGGATCTCGGCCTGCCGCCAGACCCGGATGGCGCTTCCGAGGGATTTGCCATCCTCCAGCAGATTTTGTCTCTGGCGCCGGATACCAAAATCATCGTCCTGTCAGGAAATCAGGATAGAGAAAATGCCGTCAAGGCGATAGGCCTGGGTGCCTATGATTTTCATCAGAAACCATGCGACCCGGAGATGCTGGGCCTGGTGGTCGAGCGCGCCTACTATCTGCAGGCTTTACAGCAAGACAATCGCCGTATGTTGCAGGTGCAGGCAGCCTCGCCGATGTCGGGCGTGATCAGTCGTGACCCCGGTATGCTGAAGGTGTGTCGCAATATCGAAAAAGTCGCGCCTTCATCGGCTTCCGTCATGTTGCTGGGAAACAGTGGCACAGGCAAGGAAGTGCTGGCGCGCGCTTTGCACCAGATGAGCCCGCGGCAGGATAAGCGCTTCATGGCAATCAATTGTGCCGCCATCCCCGAAAACCTCTTGGAGAGCGAGCTTTTCGGTTACGAAAAAGGCGCGTTTACCGGCGCAGTGAAACAAAATCTGGGCAAGATAGAGCTGGCGAATGAAGGCACTTTCTTCCTCGATGAAGTCGGCGATTTGCCGATGGCGCTGCAGGCAAAGCTGTTGCGGTTTTTGCAGGAACGCGTGGTCGAACGTATAGGCGGGCACAAGGAAATTCCTGTTGACGTGCGCATCGTGTGCGCGACCCATCAAAACCTGAAGGAACTGGCCGCCGCTGGCCGTTTCAGGGAAGACCTGTATTATCGGCTCAGTGAAATCGTCATCAATATCCCGCCCCTGGCGGATCGCAATGGCGATGCCGCCTTGCTGGCGCACCATTTCAAGAATAAGTTCAACGCCAAGGAGGGGCGCCCCGGCTTGAATTTCAGCCAGGAAGCCCTGGCGCTGATAGAGAACCACCCTTGGCCGGGCAATGTGCGCGAAATGGAGAATGTCATCAAGCGCGCCGTCATCATGGCCGACGGCCCGCAGATCACTGCCGAGGATCTCGGTTTATCCACTGCCGCCAGTGATGAGCAGCCGATTAATTTGCGTCAGATCCGTGATGAGGCAGAGCAAAAAGCGGTGCTTAAGGCCTTGGCCAGAGTCGATGGCAACATCGCCAAAGCGGCTGAATTGCTGGGCATCAGCCGCCCTACCTTATACGATTTAATGAGCCGCCATGCGATCAAATGATGTTATTTTTAGCTGCGCCGTGATCATGTATCTTGACCACATTGCGTGAGCGTGTGTGATGAGCGAGATGACCGCACATAAGCCTGATGATTGATCTGATCCATCAATTAATTTTTCAGGCCGCGCAAAGAACGCCTGACGCTGAAGCATTGTCCTATCGCGGGCAAGGCCTCAGCTATGCCAGCTTGGCGGAGCAGGTGGAGCAGATCGCCGGCGCGTATCTGGACGCCGGTGTCGCGCGCAATGACAGGATCGCCGTGTATCTGGAAAAACGCCCGGAAGCCGTCATCGCGATGTTCGCCGCCTCTGCCGCCGGGGCGGCGTTTGTGCCGGTCAACCCTTTGCTCAAGCCTGAGCAGCTTGGCTATATTCTGGCCGACTGCAATGTCAGGATTCTGGTCACCTCGGCGGATCGCTTGCGCGCATTGCAGACGATACTGCCCTTATGCCCGGATCTGCATTGCATCATTTTGCTCGATGCCGGCGGCAAGGCCGTGCCGGAAACTTCAGCGCAACAGCTGCCATGGGAGCAGGCGCTGGGCGTCATGACGGCTCGCAAGCAGCCACTTATGCCGCATCGCTGCATCGATGTGGATATGGCAGCGATACTTTACACCTCGGGTAGCACCGGCAAGCCCAAAGGGGTGGTGCTATCGCACAGAAATATGCTGACAGGCGCGTTTAGCGTTGCCGGCTATCTGAATAATTCAAGTAGCGACAGGATACTGGCCGTGCTGCCCCTGAGTTTTGATTATGGCTTGAGTCAGCTGACGACGGCATTTAGCGTCGGCGCATCGGTAGTCTTGATGAATTACCTGCTGCCGCAAGACGTGCTGCGCCTGATCGTCGAGGAAAAAATTACCGGCCTGGCTGCAGTGCCGCCGCTCTGGATACAGTTGGCGCAGCTGAAGTGGCCGACACTCCATGCGCTGCGTTCTTTGCGCTACATCACCAATTCGGGCGGCGCCATGCCAGCCTCAACGCTCACTGCCTTAAGGGGCATCATCCCGGACGCACAGGTGTATCTGATGTATGGCCTGACCGAGGCCTTCCGCTCCACTTATTTGCCACACGCCGAGGTCGATCTGCGGCCAGATTCGATAGGCAAGGCGATTCCCGGAGCCGAGCTGATGGTGATCAACAAGGCCGGTGCTCCATGCGCGCCGGGCGAGGCCGGCGAACTGGTGCATAGGGGCGCGCTGGTGGCCATGGGGTATTGGAATGACGCCCAGAAGACCGCGGAAAGGTTTCGTCCTGCGCCCGGCACTTTGCCGGGTTTGCCATTGCCTGAAATAGCGGTGTGGTCGGGCGATACGGTGCGTATGGACGCCGACGGCTATCTGTATTTTTTAGGCCGTGACGACGACATGATCAAGGTTTCAGGCTATCGCGTCAGTCCCTTGGAAGTGGAGGAAGTGGTAGACCGTTTTGAACACGTGACCGAGCAGGTCGCGGTCGGTGTTCCGCATCCGTTGATGGGNNGCCGGAATCCGGCAGCAATGTCAGCTGCATCTGCCTGCGTATATGGTGCCGGCGCATGTCGAGATCATGTCCGCAAGCTTGCCGCGTAACGCCAATGGAAAAATCGACCGGAAATTACTGCAATCGCGTTGGATGGATTTATTTCAGGCGCAAGAATAAAGTGTCACTGTACCGGCTGACGCACTGGAATTGCTGTGAAATCGGTAAAACGTAATAATGAGCAAGCCTGTCACAATTTGAATTTCCAGAATGAACGCAGGGGCGTGAATNNAAAGCCTGTCACGCCCTGTCCATGCGGGTTTCCAGGTCATCTGGCTTGCGGGCCGCATGGGCAGGGCGTGACAGGCCTGCCACAATTTGAATTTCCAGAATGAACGCAGGGGCGTGAATTCTGTCACACGACGTGCCATATGAAAAAACCTGTTCACCTTCCGCCATCGCAGTTTCAAGTCAAGGACAACTGCCTGCAAGTCGGCGGCATCCCCCTGACGCGGCTTGCCCAGAGGGTGGGCCGCACGCCTTTTTTTGCCTATGACCGCGCAGTGTTGCGCGCGCGGGTGGCGCAACTGCGCGCAATTCTGCCGGCGGAAATCCGCCTGCATTATTCGATCAAGGCCAACCCTATGCCAGCACTGGTCCAGCTGATGGCAGGCCTGGTGGATGGTCTGGATGTTGCATCCGGCGGTGAACTGAAAACGGCGCTCGATGCCGGCGTATCGCCGCAGCACATCAGCTTCGCCGGTCCCGGCAAAACCGATGCAGAACTGGCGCAGGCCCTGGCGGCAAATATTCTCATTCATCTGGAATCAGAAACCGAACTTGAGCGCATCGATAGACTTGCCATCGCGATGGGCCTGACGCCCAGGCTTGTCGTCAGGGTGAACCCGGCTTTTGAATTGAAATCTTCCGGCATGAAAATGGGGGGCGGCGCGAAGCAGTTCGGCATCGATGCCGAAGATGTGCCGAAAATCTTGCAGAGAATCGCGGAACTGAGGATGGATTTCCATGGGTTTCAGATTTTTTGCGGTTCGCAGAACCTTAAGCCGGAAGCGATCGTCGAAGCGCAAGCTAGCACCTTTCAGCTCGCGATCGAGCTGGCGCGGCATGCACCGCAAGCCGTGCGCCTGCTGAACATAGGCGGCGGCTTTGGCATACCGTATTTCCCCGGCGAGCTGCCGCTTGATCTGGGCCCCATCGCAGCGAACCTGCGAGAGTGGATGCCTAAGTTGAAGGCCGCCCTGCCAGAGGCGCTGGTCACGCTTGAGCTGGGGCGATATCTGGTCGGCGAGGCAGGCATTTATGTGGCCAGGGTGATCGATAGAAAAATCTCCAGAGGACAGGTGTTTCTGGTCACTGACGGCGGCATGCACCATCATCTGGCCGCTTCGGGAAATCTCGGCCAAGTGATACGGAAAAATTATCCGGTTGCCATAGGAAATAACATGTCCGGAACCGGGCGCGAGATAGTGTCGGTGGTCGGGCCACTTTGCACGCCGCTCGATCTGCTGGCCGATCAGATGGAGCTGGAACAGGCCGTGGTGGGAGATTTGGTCGTCGTGTTTCAATCCGGCGCTTACGGGCTGACGGCAAGCCCCAACGATTTTTTAAGTCATGCGAAAGCGCTGGAAGTATTGGTATAGGGCAATGTATGCATGGCGGCTGCAGGCCGCGCTAGGGTGAGTCACGTGATGCTGTTAATATCTATTTTGATGAAAATCAACCGGTGATCCAAATGATGAATAATTCGCGTTATATCAAAACTGTTTTGGTCGCATCTGTGATGGCAGGCGCCAGCCTGTTCCCGCTGGTGCCGCTGCATGCTGCTGATTTTTCCACTACAGTCAAAGCAGTCAAGCCATCCGTGGTCGCCATCGGCACATTTCAAAAGACCCGTAGTCCAGCCGTCAGTTTTTCTGGCACCGGATTTGTCGTCGGCGATGGCCTTACCATCATCACCAATGCCCACGTGGTGAATGGCGCCAGAACGGCAGACAGCAACGACACCCTAGGTATCCTGGCCGGCAAGGGCGATGCGGCGGAATTCAGGCCGGCAACCATCATCGCGGTCGATGAAGAGCACGACCTGGCCCGCCTGCGTATCGGCGGCGCGCCTCTTCCAGCGCTGGAGCTTGGCGATGCGGGCAAGGTGGTTGAAGGCCAGACCATCGCGTTTACAGGTTTTCCCCTGGCGATAGGATTAGGATTTCATCACGCCACGCATCGCGGTTTCGTCTCATCGATTACGCCGGTGGTAAAACCCTCACTCGATTCGCGCAGGCTCGATCCGAAAGTGGTCGCGCAGCTCAGGCGTGCGCCGTATTCGGTTTTTCAGCTCGACGCCACCGCCTATCCGGGCAACAGCGGCAGCCCTGTTTATGATCCGGAAACCGGGGCCGTGCTTGGCGTCATCAACATGGTGTTCATCAAGGGCCTGAAAGAAACCGCAATCACCAATCCTAGCGGCATCAGCTACGCCATTCCGGTGAATTTCGTCGAAGAGTTGCTGCAAAGGAAGATGTAATCAAAAGTCGGTAAATGACGTCATGTTGATGTCGTAAAGAGGGGTTTTGTTGGAAGTTCAGACTGCTTCTGAGTCTGCTTGTTGTGGCTTGTTCGGGTATCTGGTATATTGCCAATATAACATTTTTAGGGTGGGAATTTCATGAGCGTAGTTGGCGTAGTCGGACTGGGTTATGTAGGGATGCCTTTGGCCGTAGAGTTTGGGAAAAAACTGAAAACGATAGGTTTTGATCTTTCTGCAAATAAAGTGGCAAGCTATCAGCGCTTCGTCGATCCAACCGGGGAGCTGTCGACCGAAGAGTTGCAGGCCGCGCGGCATCTGACTGTCAGCACCGATCCGTCGCAACTGGCGCAGGCTGATTTTTTAGTGATTGCCGTACCTACGCCGGTCGACCTGGCGCACAACCCTGATTTCACCCCCCTGATCGGCGCCAGCGAAACCGTTGGCAAGCACATGAAGCGCGGCTCCATCGTGATCTACGAATCTACCGTTTATCCCGGCGCGACTGAGGAAGTGTGCATCCCGGTGCTGGAAAAACATTCTGGCCTGAAATGGAAAGAAGATTTCCATGTCGGTTTCTCGCCTGAGCGCATCAACCCTGGCGACAAAGAGCATACCCTCACGACCATCCTAAAAATTGTCTCCGGTGACGATGGCGATACGCTGGACAAGATCGCCGCACTCTACGAGAACATCATCGTGGCTGGCGTGCATCGCGCCACCAGCATCAAAGTGGCGGAGGCGGCCAAGGTCATCGAGAATACGCAGCGTGACTTGAATATCGCATTGATGAACGAGCTGGCGATTATTTTCGATATGATAGGTATCGATACGCTAGAAGTGCTGCAGGCAGCAGGTACCAAGTGGAATTTCCTTAATTTCCGCCCTGGCCTGGTTGGCGGCCATTGCATAGGCGTAGATCCTTACTATTTGACGCACAAGGCCGACATGCTCGGGTATCACCCGCAAGTGATCCTGGCCGGACGCAGAATTAACGATGGCATGGCAAAGTTTGTCGCCGAAAAAGTGGTCAAGGAAATTATCAAGGCAGGTCACCATGTCAAGGGCTGCATCGTCAATGTCATGGGGCTGACCTTCAAGGAAAACTGTCCGGATTTGCGTAACTCCAAAGTGGCAGACATGATTTTTGAGTTGCAGTCCTACGGCGTTGATGTGCATGTGCACGATCCCTTGGCCGATGCCGGCGAGGCTCAGCATGAATATGGTCTGAAGCTGGAGTCGTGGGATGACTTGCCGCGCGCGACGGTAACAATTGCTGCGGTATCGCATCATGAATTGATGCAGCGTCCTTTGTCTGACTATCAGGCAAAGTCATTGGAAAATGGCTGTTTTGTCGACATCAAATCAAAGTTTGATCGGGACGAACTCGATAAGGCCGGATTTAGCGTCTGGCGTCTTTAATCTTTACCAAATGAGCAAATGACACATTACGAAGATATCCAACAGCGTTTGAAGTCCAGCCAATCGACCTGGCTGATTACCGGCGTGGCAGGCTTCATCGGATCAAATTTATTGGAGACTCTGCTGAAGTTGAATCAGCAAGTCGTCGGTCTGGATAATTTTGCCACCGGCTACCAGCACAATTTAGACCAGGTTCGTGAATTGGTCGGTGAAAGTGCCTGGAAAAATTTCAAGTTCATTCAAGGTGACATTACCAGGCTGGCCGACTGCCAGGAAGCATGCAAGGGGGTCAATTATGTTTTGCACCATGCTGCCTTAGGCTCAGTGCCACGTTCGATTGAAGACCCCATCCTGGCCAATGACAATAATGTGACCGGGTTCCTGAACATGTTGACTGCGGCGCGCGACGCCAAGGTGCGCCGTTTCATCTATGCGGCCTCCAGTTCCACTTACGGCGATCATCCCGGCCTGCCGAAAATCGAATCCGTGATCGGGAAACCGCTTTCTCCGTATGCTGTGACCAAGTACGTGAATGAGCTATACGCCGATGTCTTTGCGCGTTGCTATGGCATTGATTCGATTGGCCTGCGCTATTTCAACGTGTTCGGCCCGCGCCAGGACCCGGATGGCGCGTATGCCGCCGTCATTCCGCAATGGGTCGCCGCCCTGATCAAAAACCGTCCTTTGCAAATCAATGGCGATGGCGAGACGACGCGTGATTTCTGTTTCATCGATAATGTTGTGCAGGCCAACATTCTTGCTGCACTGGCTGAAAATCCGGATGCGGTAAATCAAATTTACAATGTGGCGCTCAATGAGACGACCAGCCTCAATCAGTTGTACCAAATGATGAGCGCGCTGTTGAAAGACGCCTTCCCGCATCTGGAAAACCATCAGCCGAAGTACGAAGAGTTTCGTAACGGCGATGTACGCCATTCGCAGGCAGATATTAGCAAGGCCAGGACATTGTTACATTTCGCGCCAACCCACCGGGTGGATAGGGGCTTGAGAGAGGCGATGGAATGGTATAAAAAGAATTTGTCGGCAAGCGCAAATTAATTTTTCCTTCAACATGAATGGGCGTTTCATGCATGAGTACATCCGCCAGGCCCATTCATTGCAGGTGATCCAAGGTCTAAACGCATCGTCTTCGTCGTGATCAATGAAAAAAGTCTGTGTTTACCAAAGCCTGGACGCACTGCCCGATGCGTATCAGGCTTTATTCCAAGTGACATCGCAACGGTTTGGATTTTTTTCAAGCTTTGCCTGGTTTGATAACCTGATACACAATTCATTGAATATTGCCTATTCAGTGCGCCTTTTTGGACTGGAGGACGACGCGAATGGAGCGGTTCATGCCTTGCTGCCCATGTGTTTCGCTCACAACCGGCAACGCTGGTATTCGCCGCGCAAATTAGTTGCCGCCTCCAATTATTACACCTCCCTGTTTTCGCTGATAACCGGTGTTGACGAATCCAGGCAGCAGGAAGATATCGAGCTCCTGACGCAGGCCATCATTAATGAGACACCACGTTGGGATTGCATCGATCTGCATCCTATGGCATTCGATACCGAACAGTTCGATACGATGCAACGTGCATTCCGTGACTCCGGCGCCGGCATTCAAACTTATTTTTGTTTTGGGAATTGGTATCTGGAGGTTGGCGGCCGTAGCTTTCAAGAGTATTTTCAATCCCTGCCCGCTCGCTTGAGAAATACCATCGCGAGAAAATCGAGGCAACTGGAAAAGAGCCATGGTTTGCATATCAGGCTGATACAAAGCGAAGCGGAGCTGGACGCCGCCTTGGCCGCATATGAGCAGGTATACCAATCAAGCTGGAAACTTCCTGAGGCGCATCCATCGTTTATTGCGGGATTGATGCGAACTTGCGCCCAGCATGGATGGCTACGTCTGGGCATAGCTTATGTCGGCGATCAACCGGTCGCTGCGCAGCTATGGATCGTCCATCAACGGGTCGCATCCATCTATAAACTCGCCTATGATGAAAAGTTCGCCAGGCTCTCAATTGGCTCAATACTTACTTCGAGGATGATGGCGCATGTGATTGATATTGATCGCGTAGAGGAAGTGGATTACCTCACCGGTGATGATGAGTACAAACAGGACTGGATGTCAGGCCGGAGAGAGCGTTGGGGGATGATGGCTTTTAATCAGCACACGATGAAAGGCAAGTTGTCAGCGATCTGGCATTTAGGAGGCCAGCGGTTAAAGAAGCAGATCAAGGCGGTCAGGGCTAGATTCAGAGGAGACTGAGTTCAGCCTATAGTCGTACTGATGCTTTGACTATGACTGCGGATGAATAGGGTTGCTTGAGAGTTTTTTACGCTAGTTTTTGAATTTGATTTTGTGAAGATGGGAAACCTTCTTAAAGTGGTGTAATCTTGAAAAAATAATTTTTTATTAATAAAAACAGAAAAATTTAACTAAGTAAATGCATGCTCCATCGGACAAACATTTATGTTTAAAAGGAATAGATATGCCAAGTATGATTAAGAAACGCACATCGGTTGCCATGATTTCTGGCGCTATCGCTCTCATGCTTGGATTGGGCGCATGCAGCAAAACCCAATCAAGTGAAAAATTAATCGCGGATGCTAAGCAATATCAGCAAAAGGGCGATAACAAGGCCGCTGTCATCCAGTTGAAGAATGTGCTGCAGAAAGATCCGGACAATAAAGACGCCAGATATCTCCTGGGTGCCATTTACAATCAGGCAGGCGATCCGGTCTCTGCTGAAAAAGAGTTACGTAAGGCGGTGAGCCTTGGTGTCAGCTCCGCATCAGTGCTCCCTGACCTTGCCAAGGCATTACTGGCGCAGGGGCAATTTCAAAAGCTGCTGGACGAAACCGGCGGTGATCCACGAGCTAATACCGATGCCAATATCGCCAGCCTGCGCGGCAATGCGTTTTTGGGTTTGGGTAAAAAAACCGAAGCAAAAGAAGCATTCGCAACAGCACTGAAGGCGACAGCAGATTTTCCTGATGCCTTAATTGGCCAGGCCAAACTCGCGGTAACGGAGCGCGATATGGAGGCGGCAAATCGTTTTACTGACCTTGCCGTGACTAAAAACCCGAATCATGCACAAGCCTGGCTGTTTAAGGGAGATCTGTTGCGCGTGCAGGGCAAGCTTGACGAAGCTCTGGCTGCCTACGACAAAACAATAAAAATCGAGCCGGATAACTCAGGTGCCTTGCTAGTAAAAGCCAATCTCGAAATCGGGATGAAAAAATTTACAGAGGCCAAGCAGGATATCGATGCGGCGAAAAAACTGTCGTCGAATACCATGCTCGCTTTTTATACTCAGGGCTTACTGGAATACAGCCAAAATAATCACGCTGCGGCATTGGAGTCTATGCAGCAGGTTCAGAAAATTGCACCCGACTATCCGCCTGGCCTGCTGTTGTCCGGAGCTATACAATATGCTCTGGGCGCCACCATACAAGCGGAACAAGATTTGAAAAAATATCTGGAGAATAATCCGGGTAATGTCTACGCGCAGAAACTCATGGTTGGCGTCTTGTTGAAAAATGGACAGCCTGACAGAGCGGTTGCTCAACTTGAGCCCTTGCTTAAATCAGAGACCGATGACAGTCAGGTGTATGCCTTGGCGGGTGAAGCATACATGCAGACAAAAAAATTCGTCAAAGCGACCGAATATTTTGACAAGGCTAGCACGCTTGCCCCGAAAACAGCTGAATACCATACTGCGCTTGGAATGAGCAGGCTAGGCCAAGGTGATAACGGTCGCGCAATTGCAGAGCTTGAGAAAGCTGCGGATCTTGATACCAAATCTTTCAGGCCTGGGGTCTTGTTGATCATGACTCATGTACGCTTAAATGAGCTCGACAAAGCCATGACTGCAGCCTTGGCAACGGAGAAGGATCATCCCGATAATCCATTAATCCACAATCTAAAAGGGGGCATCTATTTAAGCAAGAAAGATGTCTCCAATGCGCGCGCCAGTTTTGAAAAAGCGCTATCGATACAGCCGACCTATTTTCCTGCCGTGGCAAATTTAGCACGCATGGATATGCTGGAAAAAAAACCGGATGCGGCAAAAAAACGGTTTGAAATGGTGTTGGAAAAAGATAAGAAAAACCTGCAGGCAATGACGGCTTTGGCGAGCCTAGCGGCGGCAAGAGGAAATAACGAGGAAGCAAAAACATGGTTGGAACGGGCCATTGCCGAGAATCCTGAATCTTTACAAGTAACGCAGTTACTCGCGCAACATTATGGGCGTATGGGTGATAAGCAAAAAGCGCTTGTGCTGGCGAGGAAGGCGCAAGCAAGCAATCCGAAAATTCCAGGTTTTATGGAAATGCTGGCGCAAATTCAAATTAGTCTGGGGGACAAGGCTGGTGCGCTCGACAGTTATAGTAAATTTGCAGCCATGTTGCCTGAGTCGCCATCGGCACAGTTCAAAGTGGCGGCGACTTACATGACAATGGAAAACGAATCCGCAGCCATCGACGCCTTGAAGAAAACATTGAGAATGGATAGTAAGTATCTGGATGCGCAACTGGCGCTATCAGGTTTGTTGGCAAAAAAAGGAAGCTTTGACGAAGCCTTGGCGATGAGTCGGCAAATACAGAAACAGGATGAAAAATCGCCGGTAGGTCTTATCCAAGAAGGCGATATTCTCCTCGCGCAGAAAAAGACTGCTCTGGCAATTCAAGCGTATGAGCGTGCTCTTAAGCTTGGCAAAAGCGGTCAGTTGATCACAAAAATTCATCGTGCATTGACGCTGGACGGCAAAACGAAGGATGCGGATGTCAGGATTACCCAATGGCTCAAAGAAAATCCGGACGACAAAAATGTTCGGATGTATTTTGCGATGAGCAATTTAGCGAATCAAAAAACAAAACAGTCAGGTATAGCGCAACTTCAGATCATATTAAAAACCGATGCCAATAATGTCATGGTGTTGAATAACCTGGCTTGGGCCTATGGGGAAGAAAAGGATCCAAAGTCGCTTGAGTACGCAGAAAAAGCATACAAGCTTGCTGCCGATAATCCCGCAATTATGGATACCCTGGGTTGGATTTTGATTGAGCAAGGTAATGTCGTCCGCGGCCTACCTTTAGTTCAGAAAGCGAGCGTTCAGATGCCTGACACGCCTGACGTTCGTTATCATCTGGCAGTGGGGCTCATGAAGTCGGGTGATAAGCTCAAGGCCAAGAAAGAATTCGAACAACTGCTCGCGAATGGAAAAGACTTCGCAAAAAAAGAAGAGGTGAAGACTCTGCTCAAGCAGCTTTAAGGAGGTTCGTTCGAGTTAACATAAAAAAACCGGTCTAATTTAGACCGGTTTTTTTATGCAATATAAATCATCAAAAAAGAAACATTTGAATTCTTAGAAAAAGCTTTGTGGAATGACCAGTACATCGCCTGGGCGAACCGGTACGTTGGCTGAAATATCGCCATCTTTAATCAAATCATTTAAACGGACGTTCAGTTTTTGCTGCTTCCCATCAACGGTCCGGATAATGTCGGCTTTATTACCTGAAGCAAATTCAGTAATGCCACCAACTGCAATTAGCACATCCATCAAGGACATTCCTTTGCGATATGGCAGAGCTTGCGGTTTGGCCGCTTGCCCTATGACGCGGATCTGTTCCTCATACGGGCCGGAGAATCCGGTGACAATCACGGTGACGACTGGCTGTTGAATGAACTTGGCCAAAGCTTTTTCTATGTCGCGCGCTAATTCAGTGGATGTCTTTCCTATCGCAACTAGATCCTCGACTAGCGGTGTGGTGATCTTGCCATCCGGCCTGACTGGAATCGACATAGAAACCTCAGGATTACGCCAAACGATAATGTTTACAGTGTCGCCCGGGCCGATCAAGTAATCATGAACGGCTGCCTGTGGAGCAGCGGCGGTAGTCGCGAGCTCCTGAGTTGTAGAGCATGCGCTAAGAACGACAGCAAAAAGTGATGTGGCGATAACAGCCAGCCAAGAAGATTTAGTAGGTAGCGTATTCACATGAATTCCCTAAATGTGATATTTGAATGGACAGCGTATGGGTGAAAAGTTGGTACGAAGACACGATGTTATCATTGGCAATATAAAAATAGTCAAAAAGTTATTTTTATAGGGAGCATCTTTTTTCAATCAAAAATGAGTTTCTTAAAATAAAGGTCATTTTTTTTAATGAGTATAGTACAAGCTTTTAACTTTACCCCCTCTTTTTTCAGTATCAGGGTATCTCTTGAAACCGTAAAATAAAGTGTCTTTGCGGCAATGTTTTTGGAGGCCGTGGCGCATAAATTGGCTGGGGGAAATGAATTCATCCTGATCACAAACAGCACTATCTAGAAAACAAGTAAATAATTGTTTTTTTTACATTTATAATGTATGATGGGATACAAAAACTTAAGCCTTTTCGCGGATAAACTGTTAAGTTAATGGTTATATGATTTACCTCAAGTGGAGAATTTGAAAAGATGGAGGAACTGTTAACGCAGCTGCAGTCTCTGGTGAGGGGCGGGTGGAAATATCGATGGTATGCAGTCACGATCGCATGGATTTTTTCATTGCTGGGATTTATCGTTGTCTATAAATTGCCAGACAATTTTCAAGCGTCTGCGAGAGTTTTTGTTGATACGCAAAGCATTCTGAAGCCTTTGCTCGCGGGAATGACCAATATTCCAAATGTCGAGCAACAAGTTTCTATCATGAGTCGTACCCTTTTGAGCCGCCCTAATGTTGAGAGGGTGATGCGCATGGTTGATCTCGATATCAAGGCTAACTCAGGTAAAGATAGGGAGCGATTGATAGAGGAGTTAATTTCCAAGATAAAAATTGGCGGAACGGTACAGAACGATATCTACACACTCAGTTACAACGACGACAATCCAAAGTTGGCAAAAGATATTGTTCAAGCCTTGCTGACCATTTTTGTGGAAGGTAGTTTTGGAGATAAAAAACAAGATTCGTCCAAGGCTATTCTTTTCATTGACGGCCAAATCAAAGCGTATGAAGAAAAGTTGGTTATCGCAGAAAATGCGCTCAAAGATTTCAAGTTGAAGAATATGGGTTTGCTGCCTCGCCAGGGCGGGGATTCCGGCAGCAAATTTGTTGAAATGACCGATAGTCTTAACCAGGCGCGCCTGGAATTGGCGGAGGCCGAGCAGGCCAGGGAATCAATAAGGCGCCAGGTGTCGAGCATGGAGCTGTCATTAAGGCCATTGACTCCAGCAGCGGCACCTAATCCAGAAATTGACGGACGAATTCAGGTGCTCAGTAAAAATCTGGATGCACTGCGTATGCAATTTACAGAGGCGCACCCAGATATCGTTTCTGCGAAACGCCTGATTGCCCAGCTGGAGGCGCGCAAAATAGAAGAGGCCAAGGTAAGGGCTCCTGACGCCGAGATAGTCACGGCCAATCCTGTCTTGCAGCAATTAAAAATTTCTTTGTCGGTGGCTGAGGCCAGGGTCGCGTCTATGCGTGCCCGTGTCGATGAGTATGCGATGCGCAGTGCAAGACTGAAAACCATGACAGTCGCTGCACCAGAAATTGAAACGCAGCTTTCCCAGCTGAATCGAGACTATCAGATCAACAAAGAAAATTACGAAAAATTGGTTGCCAGCAGAGAGTCAGCAAAACTGTCTGGCGATTTGAATACGACAACGGAAATGATGACGTTCAGAGTCATTGATCCCCCTTCGGTTCCTCTAACGCCTGCCGGCCCGCATAGATTGAGGTTGTTCTCCGTGGTTTTTGCCGCCGCAGTGATGTTGGGGCTTGCGGGTGCAGTTCTGATGAGTAAGATTCGCCCGACCTTCCTTAGCCATATCGATTTGCTTGAGGTAACTGGATTGCCAATTTTGGGAAGCATTTCGATGAAATGGACCGACGAAGAGAAGGCAAGGCAAAAAAAGAGTTTGTACGGATTTGTTCTTTCTTCATTTGCATTGTTGATGTTTTATATTTCACTGATGATGTTTATGTATCTCAAAGCATGATTCTTGATCCGATTGGAAAAATTGGCATTTTTTATTAGTGACCAAATATGTATTTTGGGTAAACCTGGTATTTGGTCAGCGGAATGAAATTTTTGGAGTTAGCGTGAGCATTATTGAAAAAGCAGCTGGAAGACTTGATCAAACTAAAGGTGTTGTTCCGCCTCCAATCGAGCCGCGTGTTGAGGTATCAATCGAGCCGGAAGTGTTCGTTAAGACACAGAAAAAAAATGTTTCTGATGACTTAAAAAAATCGAACACCAATAAGGTTGAAATCAATATTGAGCAGCTGCATCGACTGGGTATGGTGACGCCAGACGCTGCACGTACCAGCATTGCCGAAGAATTTCGCCTTATTAAGCGCCCTCTGATAGAGAAAGCTTTCGGTCAAAAGGAAAAGCCAATAAAGCACGGTAACCTGATTATGGTTGCGAGTTCTTTGCCTGGTGAAGGCAAGACTTTCTGCGCGGTCAATCTTGCCATCAGCATTGCAATGGAGCTGGATCACACGGTTTTGTTGGTAGATGCTGATGTGGCGCGGCCATCTGTATCGCGTTACCTGGAAATAAATCCAGCAAGTGCATCTTCAGAGATAGGTTTAATGGATGTATTGCTCGACGATAAGCTTGATCTGGCAGACGCAATTTTAAGAACTAATATTGATACATTGAGTCTTCTTCGAGCGGGAAGGAGTCATGTGCGGGCCACGGAATTGTTAGCCAGCCAAAGCATGAGCGCATTACTCGATGAAATAGCGAATCGTTATCCCGACCGTATCGTTATTTTTGATTCTCCACCTTTGTTGTTGACGACTGAAGCGCGAGTGCTTGCAAGTCAGATGGGGCAGATCGTCCTGGTTGTTGAAGCTGAGTCGACCACACAGCATGCGGTGAAGGAAGTGTTGCGTCAATTGAAATCTTGTCCGAATGTGAATTTGATTTATAACAAAGCAAAGACGCTCTCAAACGGAGACTACTATGGCCGCTACTACGGTTGAGAATCCAGGCGTACTTATCGAATTGCGATCACCTTGGTTCCTGAGTGCTGTTGCTGCGTTATTGCTAGCCAGTTCAGGTCAATCGATCGCGGCTGACTGGAAGCTGGAACCAACTATCGGTCTAAACGAGACTTATACCGATAACGTACGATTGTCTGCTGATGGCAAGCAGGAAAGCGCGTATATCACTCAGGTTTCTCCTGGTTTAACGATCAGCGCTACAGGGCAGCGATTAAAGCTCCAGGCAAATTATGTGATGCAGAATTCGTATTATTCTGGAGATACAAGCGAGACTAAAACCAACCATCTTTTGCGCGCAAATGCCAATGTTGCGCTCGCACAAAACCTTTTTTTTTTAGATGCTAATGCAAACATCACACAACAGAATCTGACACCCTTCGGTCAGGTAACTGATAATGATTTTACTTTATCAAAAAATAGGGTCGAAGTAAGAACCTATAGCGTTTCACCCTATTTTCGCCGGAACTTTGATAACAAATTTACGGGCGAATTGCGTTACTCTTATGACTCAGTTGCCAGCAGTGCCCAAACTAATGCCGATAGTACATCCGATACTTTCCGTTTTAATTTAAATAGCGGGCAGGCATTCAAAACGACCAATTGGGGTTTGAGTTACAGCCAGCAGAATGTCCATTTCGAGAGACAGGCAACGCTGGAATCAGCGATGGCCACGCTGAATTTTGACTATTACATTTCACC
>CXWL01002263.1_pt1 | contig 59845 bp, 42 predicted proteins | sample 590931 | NCBI WGS metagenome assembly CXWL01 (sample SAMEA3498368, study PRJEB10139) | groundwater metagenome | biome: water well; material: biofilm material | place: Germany | collected 2015-04-27 | reverse complement strand
GGGGCAAAGCGAATCAACGTACAAACACGATAAGAAGAAGAGAGGAAAGGAAATAAAATAAAAAAGCAAAATCCATCCCGGTAAATAAATCGGGATGGATTTTTAGTTAAAGACATAAAAGAGCCTGGAAAAATTAATTACTTAAGAACAAGATGGCTAACGCGGCGCTGTAGTTTTACAATATTGCTTTAGCAATACACCCAGAGTTTAGGAAAGGTGTTTTTCCGGCCGCTTGAGTAATTTCCCCATGTATTTTATAAACGGAAACAAGAATAAGCGATTACAGGAGTTTTTTTCATTGCCAATGTTTATTTTCGTTAGTTGGTATATGTAATTTTTAAACCATCTCCTTTAAACACTCTTTATGAGGAAATTTCTATTTTTTTTCATTACTGCTTTTTCTTTTTCAGCAATTCATGCACAGGTTACTGATGCGGATGCTGCTCTTGCAAAACAGTTTGTAGCAAAAAACAGTACAGCAATCGGATTGTCTTCCACAGATCAGCAAAATATGCTGGTATCTGCAACGTATAAAACCAGGGATGGCCTGCGAATGGTCTATCTGCAACAAAGTCATTTGGGCATACCTGTTTACAATCAACTACAGGTACTGGCTTTTCAAAATGATAAATTAGTATCCAATTCAGGTGGCCGCATACCCAACATTCAAAAATCAACAAAAGGTAATAATGGAATGCCGGCGGTAAGTGTTGTTACGGCTTTGCAGACAGCTCTGCTTGATGTGAAAGCAAAAGCACTTGAAGCAGCAGTTCCTGTTTATACTTCTGCCGACGGACAAAAATTTGAATTTGGAAAGCTTGGTGCTACAACTGAAAATATTAAAGCAGATTTGTTGTGGTATCCGGTTGAGGGAAAAAATCAAGTTCTTCTTGTGTGGCAGATTTTTGTAACGCCCAAAAATACATCCGATTATCTGTTGATAAGAGTGGATGCCAATACCAACACAGTTGTTGACAGAACTAATCTTACGATTACCTGCAACTGGAACCATAACGGACATTCTGTAGAATCTCATTTAAAAGAAAATCATTCTACAGTCAGTACCAATAATTATATAATTCAGCAACCAAATAAAATATGGAAGATTCGTCCGGATGTTGTTTCATCAGCTTCATATCGTGTAGTGAAATATCCGGCAGAAAGCCCGACACATCCCGGCGGTACACCTTCCATACATGTAGATCCATGGACAATGGCCGGAGTACCGGCAGCATCACTTGGCTGGCATGATGACGGGACAACAATTCATGACAGCACAAGAGGTAATAATGTGTGGGCACAGGAAGACAGGGATGCAAGTAATGCCACTTTTGGAAGAGCAGCTCTTTCTACAACGCCACAGCCAACGCTTACATTAGATTATGTGTACGATTTTACAAAATCACCAACTGACCCTACCAGCGATAATCAAAAGGCGGCGATCACTAATTTATTTTACTGGAATAATATTATACACGATATATCTTATATCTATGGGTTTGATGAGCCCACCGGAAACTTTCAGAATAATAACCAGGGACGTGGTGGTGCAGGCATTGATTATGTAATTGCTGATGCACAGGATGCTTCCGGCACAAACAATGCTAATTTTTCTACTCCGGTTGACGGCAGCCGTCCAAGGATGCAGATGTTTTTATGGACAGCCCCAAATCCAGACAGGGATGGGGATTTGGATAATAGTATTGTTGTACATGAATATACTCATGGTATCAGTAACCGTTATACCGGTGGCCCTGCTACAGCTTCCTGCTTAGGCAATGCAGAGCAGGGCGGCGAGGGATGGAGTGATTACTTTGCTTTAATGTCCACACATAACTGGGCAACGGCTACGGTGAATGACGGGGTATTCAGAAGAGGGATTGGCACTTATGCTCTGAACCAAACGCCAACCGGAACCGGGATCCGGAGATTTCCTTATTCTACTGATATGTCTATTTATCCATTGACTTATGCCAATATGCCGGGCTCTGTGGTGCCGCATGGTACCGGCGAAATCTGGTGTATGATGCTATGGGAAATGACCTGGGAAATCATCAAACAGGATAATGCTATCAATCCAAACTTGTTTAATCCGGGACCCAATGCTACTATGATTGGTAACAGCTCTGCATTAAAGTTAGTTTCAGAAGGTATGCGCCTGCAACCCTGCAATCCTGGTTATGTGGATGCAAGAAATGCAATTCTCAGAGCAGATACTCTATTGTTCAACAATCGGTACAGTTGCTCAATCTGGAAAGCTTTTGCAAAAAGAGGATTGGGCCGCCTTGCTTCGCAAGGATCAACAAACAGTACTTCAGACGGTATTGCCGACTATACAGTAGATGCCAGTGCATTTAGGGTAACGGAAAGCGCAGCACAGGTACAGGAAGGGCAGAATGTTATCTATACAAATACCATCACTGCCGGTAATTGCAGCCCGGTAACCAATTTCTTTATTACAGACACATTGCCAGCTAATGTTACTTATGTAAGTGGCGGAAGCTATAATGCAGGGAACCGCACCATTACTTTCAGCCCGGTAACATTGGCACCAAATGCCACACAAAATTTTCCTTTTACTGTAACAATTGATAATGGAAGCTATTTTGCACCGGTAACACATTTTAATGAAACCGTGGCTAGTGCAGGAATCCCGGCATCATGGACAGCTACTTCTGCTTCGGCTACCGTGTGGACTACATCCACAACATTCAGTAACAGTGCCCCCAATGCATTTTTTGCACCAGACCCGGTTACAGTTTCTGATCACCAGTTGGCAACAACAGCTTCTTTTACCCTGCTTCCGGTTAATGCATCTCATTATACTACACTCAGTTTCTGGCATCGTTTCAATACCGAAGAAGGCTGGGATGGAGGTGTGGTTGAAATAAGTACAAACGGTGGGGCATCCTGGAGTGACCTGGGATCAAAAATGATCAGTGGAAAATATAACGGATCCTTAGGCGGAGGAAGTGCCCTAGCCAGCAGGCAGGCTTTTACCGGAAGCATCAGTTCGTTTATGAAAACGACTGTTAATTTATCTTCTTATGCCGGGCAGACAATTAAAATCCGTTTCCGCTTCGCCTCTGATAATAATACAGCCCCGGCCGGCGGTGGCTGGTATGTAGATGATATTATATTGTACACCGAGCCTGTTGTATATATTAAGTCAAACCTGTTCAACTCTTCATCTGTATTACAATCAGTTTCAGATACAATAACAAGGATATTATCGGTAGCCGGATGCACACCCGTATCAGTCACTGCTCAGCCAGTTAATGTTAATGCTTGTTCGGGTAGTAATGCCACATTTAGTGTAACAGCTAACGGTACTGCACCTGTTTATCAGTGGCAGGTAAATAACGGCAGTGGTTTTGTAAATGTTCCGGCGGCAGTCCCGTATTCAGGTGGTACTACAAATACACTTTCTATAACAGGAATTACTTTTGGCATGAATGGTTACCTGTATCGTTGTGTATTGGCAAATACTTGTACTGCTCCTTTTAATTCAAATTCAGCATCCCTGACTGTAGGTGCAACGGCAACACTTAATTCACAACCAACAAATGTAAATACCTGCATGGGATCTGCCATTACTTTCAGTGTTTCAGCAACAGGCGCTGCCAATTTTCAATGGCAGGTAAACTCAGGAAGTGGTTTTATTGATGTTACTAATATATCACCCTACTCAGGTGCAACTACGGCCACACTTACTATTGTTGGTGTAACCGCCGCGATGAATAACTACCAGTACCGTTGTGTAATTGGCAGTTGCCCGACAGCTATCACTTCCAATGCAGCTTTACTTTCTGTCTTTTCATCAGTGGCAGTTACCACCGAGCCGGCAGCTAACACAGCAGTATGCCAGGGAAGATCCGCCAGCTTTAATGTTGTTGCAACAGGGGCGATAACCGGGTATCAATGGCAGGTAAGCAGTGATGGTGGAACTACATTCAACAATGTTGTCGGAGCAACAACAGCTACATTGACATTAGCGAATGTAACACTGGCACAAAATGCAAACCGGTATCGTTGTATAATAACTGGTAATTGTAATACCGTCAATTCAAACAATGCAGTACTCACTGTTAACCCAACACCATCATTTACATTTGGAAGTATTCCATCCGTAGCTTGTATTTCAGACACAGCCATTAATCTTACTGCATCACTTAGTGGTGGATTATGGAGTGGTAATGGTGTGCAGGGCAGCCAGTTTGTTCCTTCTGTGGCCGGATTGGGTGCGGCTGTTGTAACTTATACTGTTGTCAACAGTTTTGGCTGTACTTCTGCTTTGTCAACTACGATACAGGTAAATGAATGTCCTGAAAGACATGTTACACTGGATAAGAAAAATTCTCTCATTATTTATCCTAATCCAAGCAACGGACGTTTTAGCATCAGGATAAAAACAGACCTCTATACAAAACTAGGGATGAGAGTGTATGCCAGCGATGGCAGGTTATTGAAAACACAACAATTCGCCGGCATCTACTATGACCGTGAAGTACAGGTTGATCTTTCAAGATTGTCAAATGGCATTTATCATTTGTTCCTTTATAATGATGAAACCAGAGCATTGATTAAAAAGACAATTACTATTGCTATTTCAAGATAATAACTATCGCCATTGTATTGATATAAATTGTCCCGCTGATAAGGCAGGACAATTTTTTATTGATCCTTTTTTATAAACCTGATCATAGCGCTGCTGCCTTCCGTACTGGCCAGGTAAGCATCGTAGCGTTTATCACCAACAATGGCAAGCATATAAGAAGTATTAGGAGGAATGGCCCCAAGATTTTCTGCCACCATGATTAATTCATTCGTTTCATTCATTTCACTGGTTGCCAGTTTGATGGTATAGGCATTTCCCGTGAGGCGGATATGCTGAAACAACAGTTTGTTATTGAGGAAAAGAGAAATTGAATCGCCGTCTATTTCAGCGTTATCATAAAAGTGGAGTTCCACTGAATCACCACTTAGCGGAATTTCTTTTATCAATACTTTTTTACGGCTGACAAATTTTTCTTCAATAGTTGGAGCTAATATCTTTTCTGTAACAATTCGTTTTGGTTCTTCCTTCGGTGCTTCTGTTTTAGGAACAGGATTCTCATCATTTTTTTTGTCAGGAGGTGAGATTGCAAATGCTTTTTCCTGCGGGGCAGTTAGTACAGTTTTTTCAGTGATAACGGGTCGTTGCGTCAGGTTGTCAATACTGTCAATAATATCAGGGTCATTGGCACCAACTGTATAGTTTTCAATTACAAAATCCCATTCGTCTTTGAATTCAGTGGTTCTAATTTTATCAAGATGCACTTCACCGGTTTGGTCAGTATTATTTTCTTTTTTAGACACTTTGCCATCCAACATCATCCTGCTTCCACCCGGACAATTAAAATCAGCCCTGGAGAGCATAGCGATTTTTCCGGGGGTAGAAATGCTGAAACGTCCTGATTTTTCTTCAAGCAGCCGGTCATCCCACCAAACAGCACTGTTGCTGTTGGGATCAAAATATCCCCTGATACTATAGCGGCGGTAATTGTTGGCCGACTCATAATAATAGGATGTGCCTATAAGGCTGTCACCAGCCTGGATGATTTTTACTTCTACCTTTTGCCGGTTGATTTTTCCTTTCCAGACGCCTGTTATCATCTGGGCATTCAGAATAACAGGAAACAGACAAACCAGGGGTAGTGAAACGGAAAGGCGGGTAAAATTTTGAAGATGCATTATTAATTATCAAACTGGTTACTGCATTAACGGCAGTAAATGCCGGATATTTCAGCCGCAGGTCGTTAAATTTGGCCTTTCAGTATAGTCCTGGCAATTTGCGGGTATGTCCGGGAACCGTTTCTTAGAAAAATAAACGGCTGAAAGGCTGCTGAAAAGAAAAAATACATACCTTACAAACTGAAAACCCCACAAGGGATTTTCATATTATTCAACCAATCAAACTTCGCTATGAGAAAGTTTTACTTTTCTTTCGTTGCTGTATTATTACTAATCGTTTCTGCCGTGACTCAAACTTCGGCGCAAAGTTTCCCCGGCGGTAATTTTTTAATCCCACTTGGTGCTCCCGGTTCAACCAGCGGTGTTGCCAGTGGTACTGCCACAGTTTCCGGAGTAGGGGTCGTTGCTAACGGAGCTGACATCAGTTTAAAAGTACAGTTTAACCATACTTTTGATGGTGACCTGGCCATGTGGCTGGTGGCACCCGGCGGGCAGGTTTTAGAGTTGAGTACCCGCAACGGTGGTGGAAATAATAATGGTGATATGACCTTTTCCGATGCCGCTCCTTCTTTTATTACAGCAGTAGCAGCCTCTACATCAACAGCTATTGGTGGCTGCCCTCCTGCTTCATTTGCTTACAATGGCAGTTTCAAACCCGAAGGAAGAAATAATGTTATACCTGCTTTCCCGACTTCACCATCCGACGTCCCTGCTGTTGGAACTTTTACTTTTGCCAATACTTTTTCGGGGCTTAATGCAAATGGTACCTGGACGCTTCATATTAATGACCATGTAGGTGGTGATGTTGGAGCAACTTGTATCTGGTCTGTTGAAATAGTTCCACCTGCTGCACCTTGTGCAGAAAATTTTGATGGAGTTGTTGCACCGGCATTGCCTGCAACCTGGACTGCAACAGCAGGTGCTACTTGTGCAGGTACTGCAAGATGGGTTACTGTCAACACAACATCTTTCAGTGCACCGAATTCAGCATTTGCTAATGATCCAAACTGTGTGTCTGATGAATATCTCGATTCAAGAATATTTCCAATTGTCTCTCCCACTGCACAATTGACTTTTAGAAGAAGTAATAATCTTGAAAACAACTTCGATGGTATGGTGCTTGAGATATCAATTGCTGCAGGTGCATTTCAGGATATTCTTACAGCCGGAGGTTCATTTGTTACCGGTGGTTACAACGGAACTATAAGCGGTGCTTTCGGTAGCCCTATCGCTGGTCGCCAGGCATGGACGGGTAATTCTGCTGGCTTTATCCTTACAACAGTAAATCTTCCCGCTGCTGCCAACGGGCAAAATATTGTGCTGAGGTGGCGTCGTGCCACTGATAACAGCGTATCTGCTACAGGAGTGTTTATTGATGACATAGCAATTGCCGGTTCAAACTGCGGAGGTGGTTGTGCAGGAGTACCAGTGCCAGGTGCAATTTCAGGAGTGGCAACAGCCTGTAACGGAAATTCAATTACACTTACTTTAGCCGGTCATACTACAGGTGCTGGTATCAGTATTCAATGGAAATCAGCCACTGTACCAGGCGGGCCTTATACAAATATTCCTGCTGCCACTAATGCCACTTATACATTTACCGCAGCTGGCGGAATCAGGTATTATATTGCAACAGTTACTTGCTCCAATGGTGGTGCATCAGCAAACACCGCTGAGCACACATTGGCAGTTGGTGCACCGGTTCATACTGCCATTTCATCTACTGTTACTACTGTCTGCACACCAGGTGTGGTAACAGTTACCGGAACAGTTAGCGGCGGTGTTTTACCTAACCCTGCAGTTTTAGGTTCGGCTACTCCTAACCTGGCAATACCTGATAATACCCCTGCAGGCGTCAATACAACAATAACATTACCTGCTACTACTTTAGCTGCCGCAGCAGATCTCAAAGTGAGAATAAATGCAAGGCATAGCTGGGTAGGCGATTTGAAATTTACACTCACCAGTCCTTGCGGTACTACATTCCTGTTTGACAGGCCGGGTGTTCCTCTTAGCTCATTTGGTAGTAGCAGTAACCTGGGAACAACTAATGCAAGTACACCACCGCCTGCAGTCTATACTTTTGACCTGGCAGGTGCCACCATCATTCCTGAAACTTCATTAGGTTCCGGATTTATTCCTTCAGGATCATACCAGCCATCAAATACAGCAGGAGCAGCCCATACATGGGCAGGATTGGCATTCCCTTGTTCAGCAGCCGGAAGCTGGCAGCTGAATATTTCTGATAATGCCGGAGGTGATGTAGGACTATTGGTTGACTGGCAAATTTTAGGCCCATCTGTTTATACTCATGTACTTACGGGTCCTGGAACAATAACTCAAAATGCATCAACAGGTGCGGGTAACAGCACCGGCAACTTCACTGTTTCAAATCTGCCGGTAGGTCTTCATACATTTACCCTTACTTCTACAGATGCCATTGGTTGTGCTGTTGCTTCAACTGTAACTGCATTAATAAAACAAACACCAATTATTACATTAACACCCGCAGCACCGGTTATCTGTAATGGTACTATTCAGCAAATTACAGCCAGTGTGGTGCCGCCAACATTGCAGACATTCTCGCAGTCGGCTACTACAATTGTTCCTGCTGGTGCTCCAGTTACGACTGCTGGTATTGCAGGACCTTACCCATCTGAGACTAATGTAGCCGGATTACCAACAACAGGAGTAACAGTGAAGTCGGTAAAACTTGGCAATTTCAATCATACATTCCCTGATGATGTGGATGTGGTACTGGTATCACCAACTGGTCAATCCGTAATTGTAATGTCGGATGCAGGAGGTGGAACAGATGTAATTGGGCTTGATTATACATTCGATGATGGAGCGGCTTCATTAATGGCCACTTCTGCCTTTAATCCACAAGGAACATATAGGCCAACCAATTTTGGAGCTGGCGATAACTGGCCCGCACCGGGACCTGGGACATCTCCATCTGCAACAACTTTGTCCACTTTCACTGGTAACCTAAATGGTAATTGGCAATTATTTGTTGTGGATGCCTTCGGTGGCGATGTTGGATATATTGGTAACTGGAATATTACATTCAGCATACCGTCGCTTGTAGTATTCAGCCCGATAACAAACCTGTACACCGATGCTGCTGCTACTATCCCTTATGCTGGTCAGCCTATAGGTATAGTTTATGCCAGGCCATCATCTAACACAACTTACACAGCTACTTCAACAGTTGATGGATGTACAGGTACTGCAACTGTTACTGTTACTGTAAACCAGTTACCAGCTATTACATCTCAGCCAACACCAGCTACACAAACGATCTGTCCGGGCTTTAATGTTACTTATTCAATAACTGCTACCGGAACTGGCATTACCTATCAATGGAAGCAGGGGGCTACCAATTTGGTTAACAATGCCCAGATAACCGGAGCCACTTCGAATACGTTAACAATAACGAATGTGAATTCATCGAATACCGGAACTTATACTTGCGTAGTAACTGGTGTATGTCCACCTCCGGCTACTTCCAACCCGGTTGTACTGAATGTGGCTACTGCTCCCGCAATATCTGCACAACCAGCCAATACAACTGTATGCGCCGGTGCTAATGCCAGCTTTACTGTCGCCACGGCAGGTAGTGTTCCTCCTCCCACCATTTATCAATGGCAGGTGAGTACGGATGGTGGTGCTACATGGACCAACCTGACAACAGGGGGTTCTTATACAGCTACCTTCACCATAACGGGTGCAACAACTATTTTAAGCGGTAACAGGTACAGGGTATTGGTTACAAATAGTTGTGGACAAACTACCACCTCGGGTGCAGCAATTCTGACTGTTAATCCATTACCAACAGTTACTGCGGGGGCTCTGCCATCAAGGATATGTATAAGTGATACATTGGTGCCATTATCAGGTTCACCTGTTGGTGGAAGCTGGAGTGGTATTGGTGTTTCAGGGTTCAATTTTGTGCCATCAGCTACAGCGGTAGGTACTTATAACCTGACTTATACTTACACCAGCCCACTTGGTTGTACTTCAAGTGCAACAGTAGTAGCCAGGGTAGAAGATTGCCAGGAAAGGCTGAGGCTGCTGAGGGATGATGCAGTGATACTGTATCCAAACCCGAACAACGGAAGGTTCAATATCAGGATCAACAGCACCTTGTATAATTATCTTGGCATGAAGGTGTACAATGCCCAGGGGCAATTAATGAATGGTACTGTTGTTAATGATGTGCTTAATTCACCAACATACACCGGATTGGTATATGGCCGTGTAATTCCAATTGACCTCTCACACCTGCCTGCTGGTGTCTATCTTGTTAAGTTCTACTATGATGATGGGGTAAGAACTTCTGAGAAAGGCTTTAAGGTAGTAATAGGAGGACATTGATAAAAAACAGAAACTAACAACTATACAAGGCATCCACCGGCTGGTGGGTGCCTTTTTTTATTGCTGTAGCCGATGGCTCAGGTTTATGCAGCCAAATCAATTTATCGAATTATAATTTTCATTCAATTGCTTATAATTAATTTTACGGCATGGCCAATCCCAACCTGAACAGTGAGCAACGAGATTTAACAGCTGCCGATAAGGAATTTGAAAATAATATCCGGCCGGCACATATAGCAGATTTTGCCGGGCAGGATCAAATCATTGAGAACCTCCGCATATTTATTAGAGCCGCCAGGATTCGGGGCGAAGCATTGGATCATGTTTTATTTCATGGACCGCCGGGTTTGGGAAAAACAACCTTGTCAAGAATTGTGGCGAATGAATTAGGTGTAAATATCAAAGAAACATCTGGCCCGGTAATTGAAAAACCAGGTGATCTTGCCGGGTTGCTTACCAGTCTTGAAGCTAATGATGTATTATTTATAGATGAAATACACAGGTTAAGTGCGGTTGTGGAAGAATATTTGTATGCTGCCATGGAAGATTACCGGATTGACATCATGATTGATACTGGCCCTAATGCAAGAAGTATTCAGATAAATCTCAATCCTTTCACTTTAATAGGTGCTACAACAAGAAGCGGTTTATTGACAGCGCCGCTACTTTCAAGATTCGCCATTAAATCAAGATTAGAATATTATACTTCAGCCGTGTTGAATAAAATTATCCAACGTTCTTCGGGAATATTAGGAACTAAAATTTCTAAAGAGGCAATAGAAGAAATTGGCAGAAGAAGCCGTGGCACTCCAAGAATTGCCAATGGATTATTAAGAAGGGTACGGGATTTTGCACAGGTATTAAATGACGGTCAAATCGATTTCGGCATCACCCAGCATGCGTTAAATGCATTGAAAGTAGATGAACATGGTCTTGACGATATGGATAATCGTATTCTTTCCACCATCATTGATAAATTTAAAGGTGGCCCGGTGGGTATTACTACCATTGCTACTGCTGTCGGTGAAGAAGCCGGCACACTGGAAGAAGTATATGAGCCATTCTTAATCCAGGAAGGATTTTTGCAACGAACACCAAGGGGAAGGGAAGTGACGGCAAAAGCGTATGAACATCTTGGCAGGAAGGGTTTGTCTGAATCCGGCCAGAAAGAATTATTTTGATGCAGCGGTATAACCAGGCCGGGTGTCAGTATTAGTGCATGAAACTTAATTTTATTATAATCCTTCTTTTCCTTTTTGCAATATCAGGATGTAAAAAAGCCCAACAGGATATTTGGTTTCATATTGAAATTAAGTCATCTTCTAATTTTGATTGTAAGGTTCCCGAAATATTCTTTCTTGACCGGCAGCAGGAAGCATATCAGATTATTGGAGATAGCCGGGGTGTTTATGTTGCTTCTGGTTTACCCAAAGTATTATATCCGGTCGGAACCAGAATGTTTGTATCAATACAAAGACCAGGTAATAGCCAATCATTAGTTTGTACAACTCAGGGACCATCTTTGGCGCAGGTACTTATAATAGCTATAAAATAAAAATGAGTGTCCTGTTTATAGACACTCATCTGCAGATTTTCAAATTATGTAAAGGGCACAATTAAGCCTGCACCACCAGCCGGAATCCATTCCCATGTATATTCACAATTTCAATCTTTTCATCATCTTTTAAATACTTGCGGAGTTTGGCAATATAAACATCCATACTGCGGCCATTAAAGTAGGTATCGCTGCCCCAGATTTTCTTCAGGGCTTGCTCTCTTGGCAACAGATCATTCAGGTATTCGGCCAGCATTTTCAGCAACTCATTTTCTTTTGGAGATAATGTTTGCGTAATGCCATTATGTATTAACTGCCGGAGCTTTGGATTGAAATGGTAACTGGCCAGATCAAACTCCTTGTTGTCGCTTTCTCTATTTTGCTCTTCGTTTCTTTTCAGGATAGCTTTTATCTTCAGCAGCAATACTTCACTGTCAAAAGGCTTGGTAATATAATCATCGGCACCGAGTTTGTAGCCCTGTATCACATCTTCCTTCATCGTTTTAGCGCTGAGAAAAAACAGCGGAATATCCGGATCCACATCCCGTATTTCTTCTGCCAGGGTAAATCCGTCCATATTGGGCATCATTACATCCAGCAGGCAGAGCTCAAATTTTTCCCGTTGAAAAGCAGCCAGGCCAAGACGGCCATCCCTTTCCAGCGTTACATCATAATCGTTTAATTCAAGATAGTTCTTCAGCACACTTCCTAAATTGGGATCATCTTCGCACAACAAGATTTTGTGTTTTTTTCCTTCCATGGTTCGTAGTTTTTAAAGTTCAAGAAACAAATAAAGTTAAAGCATTTCGGGGGTTAAAGAATCCGGGATGAATATTTTGTTAAAAGACCCTTTTTTACAACCCCACGTTTCTGCAATTGACGGATACTAACAAAAAACTGTGCCATACCTGTACGGGATGCCGGTTGAAACGGATGTTATAAGCCCATCAGCTTTTTATAGTCTTTCTCATTCATATACTCCAGCAAATCTCCCGGCTGGCATTCCAGCACCTTGCAAATATCTTCGAGAGTAGAAAAGCGGATAGCTTTTGCTTTACTGGTTTTTAAAATGCTAAGGTTGGCCATAGTAATATCTACCCGTTCACTTAATTCGGTAAGCGACATTTTGCGGCGGGCCAGCATTACATCAAGGTTTACTACAATGGGCATGCTAAATGGTTAAGTCTTGATCTTTTTGGATATAGTTCCCACTTTTTATTATGTTCCTGAAAATAAGTAAAAGGATAGTAACTAAATATAGAGGCGAATTGAAGAGAGACCTTTTTTCAAGGGTATATTTATTCTCAGTTATTTTTTCAATATAGTTAGTTATAAGAAGATGCCTTCCGTAATCAATTAGCCAGAATAAAACCACAAGTATGGCAGAGAATTTAATTGTATCTAATGCAGCATCGCCAAAGAGACTGGAATGATTTAGCCGGCTGATACGGATAAACAGCAATACACATAGTGATAAAACTAACATGCAATAAAGGTTATCGAAAATAAATATTTTATCAGGTTTGAAAAGAGAGAACAACAACTGAGGCTTTTCAAACCTGATAAAGCGAGTATTTTCTTTTTCGATGTATACATTTTCTCTTATTGTATCCACCCGCCAGACAGTAGTATTAAAGGTGCTGACAGATCTGAACTTTTTTTCAGGGACTGGCTTAACAAGTATGCTATCCGATATTCCGGGAAAAGAGATGTTCTCAATTATCGCATTTAAGGCAATACCTGCAACAGTAATTAACAGTAAATAGTTGTATAAATATTTCATTAAAAATGTTTATATGGTTAAGTTTTGCTCCTCTTGTAATTGGTATCCTCTTTTAAACATTTGGGCAAGTACATACACTATACCTGCGAGAAAAATAAACTCACCAGATATGTATGTTGTAACAAGTCCATACATCTTTTCAAGTATAGCAATATGAATATTATGTACCATAGCGACTACCCAAACACATAAAATAGAACAACTTATTTTTTGCAGCAATTTTACTACGTCTGCATTGAATGGCTTGGATATATTTACTCTGGTCAATAGACTTGTTAATAGAAAAGCAATATAAGCCTGCGTGATACACAGCATTACTTTATACCCTACGAGGAAAGTATAATTCCAAAAATTTTGATGTTTGTAGGCATATAAATCCATGCCTCTATATAAATTTTTTGCAGCCTCATCATTGCCGATGCTTACAAAATACGATATGATGACAGACCCCGCCTTAATCATTAACCCAATAAATACAACCCAGGCAAGGATATTCATTATCGTAAGTAACTTTTCTGTTTTCGATTTCATATTTATTTAAATTTGAGGCTATGCAAATATAGGTAAACATTTATTGATAAACAATAAAAAATATCCTTTTAAAGGAAATATTGATACCTGTTACAACATCTGGCAATCTTTGATTTTTTACTTTATTCTTTGATTTCCAGTATCTTTCCCTCAAATATTTTATGATGGCAGACAGTGCAAAATTTATCGAAGCAATCAAAGCAGGCTATACTTTTAAAGGTGAATGTTTTAAAATTGGATGTGGCGTATTGGATGGTAGTGTAGTGCCCGGTGCTGATGTATTGATTCCATTAAAAACAATGAACCGTCACGGTTTGATAGCCGGAGCAACCGGAACGGGTAAAACCAAGACCCTGCAAATGCTTGCTGAAGGATTAAGTGATGCCAGTGTGCCGGTGCTGTTAATGGACATCAAAGGAGACCTGAGCGGTATTGCCGCTGCCGGAGCGGTGAACGATAAAATAACTGACCGCTGCCAGAAACTGAATATTGAATACAAACCCACAGCTTATCCGGTTGATTTGCTGACATTAAGTAATCAAAAAGGAGCAAGACTGAGAGCCACAGTAAGTGAATTTGGCCCTGTATTGCTTTCCAAAATCCTTGGGTTGAATGATACACAAGGCGGATTTGTAGCCATGATATTTAAGTATTGCGATGATAAAAAATTGCCACTGCTTGATTTAAAAGATTTTATTAAAATATTGCAATTTGTCAGTGATGAAGGAAAGGTGGATATGGAAAAAGACTATGGAAAAATTTCCACTACTTCAACAGGAACAATCCTGAGAAAGGTAATTGAACTGCAACAACAAGGCGCTGATGTTTTCTTTGGTGAGAAAAGCTTTGAAGTGGATGACCTGATGCGTATCAGTGGTGATGGAAAAGGAATGATCTCCATTGTCCGTGTAACAGATTTGCAGGACAGGCCAAAGCTATTTTCAACTTTTATGTTGCAGCTATTAGCTGAACTCTATGCCACTTGTCCCGAAGAAGGCGATATGGACAAGCCCAAACTGGTGATGTTTATTGATGAAGCCCATCTTATTTTCCAGGAAGCTAATGATGCCTTGCTGCAACAGATAGAAACGATTATCAAGTTGATTCGTTCAAAAGGAATCGGTATTTATTTCTGTACCCAAAACCCCATGGATGTTCCGGCATCGGTACTGGCGCAATTGGGTTTAAAAGTACAGCATGCATTAAGGGCTTTTACAGCGGCTGACAGAAAAGTAATTAAACAAACATCAGAGAACTATCCCGAAACAGATTTTTATAAAACTGAAGACCTGATTACTCAATTAGGTACAGGCGAAGCATTGGTAACCATACTAAATGAGAAAGGAATTCCGACACCATTGGTTCATTGCATGATTCGTCCTCCGCAGAGCAGGATGGATATTTTAACTGATGTTGAAATTGATGGCCTTGTTAGTAAATCAAAAATAGCCGCTAAATACAATGAAGTGATTGACAGCAAAAGTGCTTATGAAATCCTTACGGAAAAATTAGAAGATGCCGCTAAAAGAGATGCGGATCAAAAGCAAGAGGATGCAGAAGAAAAAGCAGAAAAGAAACCCCCGGCTAAAAAAGAAAAAGGATTTTTTGATGACCCTGTGGTAAAGAGTATGACCCGGACTGCCGGCAATTCTATTGTAAGAACATTATTAGGAGTGTTGGGTTTGGGTGGCAGAAGCAGAAGAAAGAGTTTATTTTAATTTTACCCAGCCACCCGCATCCATCTCAATTATATTTTCAGTCTGGAGGAATTCAATCACCTTCCAGGCTTTTTCTTTTTTAACACCATTTAGTTTCATCAGAAGGTCTTTGGTATGCAGTGATTCATACTTTACCATATTGATGATGCGGTGATGGAGTGTTTCAAATTCTTCTTTAGTAAGGTTAGTTGCTTTTTGCCGCAGACAATTATCACAAATGCCGCATTGCCGGATATTGCTGTCGCCAAAATAAGAACCAATAATGCGGCTGCGGCATTCGCCTTCTTCTTTTACATAACTCATCATCTGTTTCATCCGCTGCTGAAATTGTTCCTTTCTTTTATTATAGGCCACCATATTGATGGAGATATCTTCAGCTTTGATACGGTTGCGGAGCAAAAGCAATTGCGGAGTATCTTTTTGCGGACGGTATTCAATAATGCCTGCTTGTTGCAACTGAGTTAGTTGTTTTTTTACTTCTTCCACATCTTTCTTCATTAGTCCGGCCATCATTTTTTCTGAAATGGAAGTTGGCTGGTCAAAGATTCCTTCGTAAGCTCTTAGCAGCGTCTTGATGGCAGGCTCCAGCAGGGGATTCTCTTTCTCAAACAAATACAAATACTCTTTATTGGTGGTAAACACAACAGAAGAAGGCAGAAAAACCTGTTCGTTAAATGCCAGCCAGCCTTCCTGCTCCAGTGCTTTTAATGAATACAAGGTGGTATGACTAACCTGTTTAAATTTTTTTAAAAAATCACTAATGTCAAAATCATAATACTGTCCTTCACCACCACCGGTTGGTATTTGCAGATAATTGGCCACGGCCTGGTAAATATTCCGGATGTCTTCCAAAGAAGGAAAACGAAGTGATGCCATTTGTTCTAATTCATGCAAATCCCTTTCATCATATAAAAGAACAGCATAAGATATTTTGCCATCTCTTCCTGCACGACCGGCTTCCTGGTAATAATTTTCCAAACAGTCCGGCACATCTGCATGGATAACTGTTCTTACATCAGGTTTATCAATACCCATTCCGAAAGCATTGGTACAAACAATTACCCGCACTTTATTACTTATCCATGCTTCCTGCCTTTTGCTTCTTTCTTCCTGTACCAAACCTGCATGATAAAAATCAGAAGAGATGTTTTGTAATTGCAGTAACTCACTTATCTCTTTCGTTCTTTTCCTGCTTTTGCAATAAATGATGGAAGATCCGTGAACTTTCCTGAGTATTTCAATTGACTTATTAATTTTCGAATCTACTTTAAAATTGCTATAAGAAAGATTGGGTCTTTCAAATGACTGACGGAATATTTTCCAGGCAATGAATGAATCTTCAGATTGCGGGGTCCGCTCCCCTCTCCACCCCGTGGAGTGGGGTTGGGGGCTCAGCTTTTCACAAATATCTTTTTGTACTTCCGGCGTTGCTGAGGCAGTTAATGCTAATATAGGAATGTTGGGAAGTTCTTCTCTTAATCCAGCTATTCGTAAATACGGGGGACGAAAATCGTATCCCCACTGAGAAATGCAATGGGCTTCATCCACCGCAACCAGATTAATGTAAAGCCCTGGCAGGTATTCTTTAAACAAACTTGTTTCCAATCGTTCTGGAGAAACATAGAGGAATTTACAATTACTTTCTGTTGCAACTTTGAAAGTATTGATGACTTCTTTACGGTTCATGCCGGAATAAATGGCAAAGGCAGTGATATTTTTCTTCCGTAGATTTTCTACCTGGTCTTTCATCAAAGCAATAAGAGGTGAGATAACAAGGCACAGCCCTTCTTTTGCCATTGCAGGAACCTGGTAGCATAATGATTTGCCACCACCTGTTGGCATCAGCGCCAATGTGTCTTTTTCTTCCAGTACAGAATTAATTATTTCTTCCTGCAATGGACGAAATGCATCAAATCCCCAGTATTGCTTTAATATAGAATGAATATCCTGCATTGTGAGGGGTGAATTTACACCACTTTCTTCACGAAGAGACGCACCGAGTTAATAGCTAAAACCACATCACTTAAACCCATTACCAACGCACCAAAAGTAGGGGTGAGTAATCCAAAAGCTGCAACGGGTATAGCAACAATATTGTAGGCAAAAGCCCAAAAAAGATTTTGCTTAATGGTGATATAAGTATGCTTTCCCAATCCCAAAGCAGTGGGGAGGTTTTTTAAACCATGATTCATTAATACCACCTGTGCCGATTGCACAGCTATTTGTGAAGCATCATTCATGGAAACACCAATACTTGCTTTTGCCAATGCAGGGGCATCATTGATACCATCACCCACCATAGCAGTAGGGGTTGTACTGTTGAGTTCTGTAATCTTTACCAATTTTTGTTCAGGTGTTTGTTCGGCTATCACCGTGTCAATACCTAATTGTGAAGCCAGTTCGTTGCATTTGGCCAACCGGTCACCGCTAAGTAAAATAGTTTTAATGTTCTTGCTGTGTAAATAATCAATAACAGATTTTGCCTCCGGTCTTATTTCGTCTTTTACATCAATCCATCCTGCCAGTGTATTATTTTTAATGATATAAACATTATGCGTCTCATTAGCAGTCATTTTTTCTGCCACCCTGAATGAACCGGCCCACCATATGTTACCCTCATTATCTTCTGCTTTCATACCCAGGCCTTTTACTTCTTCTATTTTTTTCCAGCGGATTTCATCTTTTGTTTTCCACTCTGTTGTAATGGCTTTTGCAATTGGGTGATTAGAATATTTTTCAAGGCTATAAATAATTTTTTTAAAATCAGGTTCTTCACTACCGCTCAGTATCCCGAAACCTGAAACCACAAACTTTCCTGTAGTCAGCGTACCGGTTTTATCGAATACAACTTGTGTAATGTTTTTGAAAGTTTCGAGGCTTGTTGCATTACGAAAAAGAATACCTGTTTTAGCAGCACGACCTAATCCAACAGCAATAGCCGCAGGTGTAGCCAGGCCCATAGCACAGGGGCAGGCAATGACCAGCACAGCAATACTCCGCATCAGGGCAGGAGTGAAATCTTTAATAATTACCCAGTTGATAAGTAAAGTCAGCACTGCAATGCCCAGTACAATGGGAATAAATATGCCACTGATTTTATCTGCTAATTGCTGAACAGGGGGCTTTTCTCCCTGGGCCTGTTTCACCATATTAATAATACCAGATAATACAGTATCATTACCCACTGCAGTTACCTGTGCTTTCACGGTTCCGTCACTAATGATGCTTCCTCCTATCAATTTGTCTTTTGCGATTTTATGTACTGGTGCACTTTCGCCGGTAACAATAGCTTCGTTTACATGAACATCGCCCCAGAGAATTTTGCTGTCAATCGGCACTTGTTCACCACTTTTTATCAGGATTAAATCACCAACCCGTAACTGGGTATTTTCTATCGGGAAAATTTGTTCTTTATGTTCATCATCAAAAGCAATCATATTGGCCATCACTTTTTGCGATTTAGCTAATTTATTCAATTCTCTTTGTGTGGAAGCTATCGAAGCATCTTCCAGGTAGTTGCCAAGAAAGACCAAAGTAATAATTGTTGCTGCCGTTTCGTAAAACATATACTGTTCCGGCTGCCCGCTGAGTGTGCCATACAAGCTATAAATAAAAGCAGCAGAGGCTCCGAGTGCAATCAGTACATTCATATTTGGCATCCGGTTGCGGAGGCTTTTCCAGGCACTTCTGCCAAAGAAATTCATACCAACAATATATACGGGGACAGTCAGGCCAAGCTGTAACCAGGGATCCATCAGCCAGTGAAAATGTACGCCGGGGATCATGTGTAGTGTAAGAAGCACAGTGAAGGGAAGACAAAACCAAAACCGCTGAAGGTGAGTAGAGAGAAATGGTTTGAAGTGTAAGGTTTTGGGTTTGAGGTTGCTTTGTATTTCGTTATTTACTATCGAATATCCAAGGCCTTTAATTCCGGCACTTATTTTTTCATTGGCAAAATTGTCTGTAGCATCAAAAATCACATCGCCGGTGGCAAAATTCACTTTCACATTTTTCATGCCCTGTTTTTCCAGGTATTTATGAATGTTGAGTGCACAAGTTGTGCAATCCATTCCCTCTACTTTCCATTGAATTTTTTCCATACTGCAAATTTACCAAAAGCCGACCCCCCTTTCTTACGGCAAGAGAAATATGTTTACAACATCGTTGTATATCCTGCTAAATTTGTACTATGGAATGGAGCTTTTCGCTTGATCATATCAACACAGTTGCGAAAGAATTTTTGAAAGCCACTGATGATAAAACTGTCTTTGCTTTTCACGGACAAATGGGTGCCGGTAAAACCACTTTCATCCATGCTTTATGTGATGCAAAAGGAGTGAAGGATGTGGTAGGCAGTCCCACTTTTTCTATTATTAATGAATATCAATATGCCCCGGAGCCTAACGGATGGGAGGGAACAAAAAAGGCACTGTATCACATAGACCTGTATCGCCTGAAAGATGAGGAAGAAGCCATTCGGGCAGGGGTGGAAGATGCTTTATTCAGCGGTAATATCTGCCTGGTTGAATGGCCTGATAAAGCTCCCGGCATTTTCCCTGATAATACAATCCATGTCTTTATAGAACTGGTTGATGCTATAACCAGGCGTCTGAAAATCGCTGATATTTAAGTACATTTGATAGGGTTAAAAAATTTGGGCTGACAAGCAACCCCAAACCCGAAACTGATAACCTTCAACTAACACATGAGCCAGCAGAAACCTAAAATAAGTACTTCTTTCAGCTACGAAACATTAGAAGAAACACTGGATATAAAACCAAAGGCAGAAGGTATGATGATTGGCATCCCGAAAGAAATTGCCTTCCAGGAAAACCGTATTGCATTAACACCCGATGCGGTGAGTGTTTTGATAAGCAACGGTCACCAGGTAATGATTGAACATAATGCCGGTGAGGCCTCTCATTTCCGGGATAAAGATTACAGTGAAGCCGGGGCAAAGATTGTATATGACAGGGAAAGTGTTTTTAAAGCACCGATACTGGTAAAAAGTGCACCCATTATTGATGAAGATTTGCCATTGCTGCAATTGAACCAAATCATTATTTCTCCTATTCACCTCTCCATAATGAAAGCAGAGACACTGGAGAAAATGATGGGAAAAAGAATAACAGCAATTTCATTTGAGAACCTGAAGGATGACAGTGATTCTTATCCTATTGTTCGCAGCATGAGTGAGATTGCCGGAAGTGCGGTGATGCTGATTGCTGCACAATACCTGGGTTCTGCTAATCATGGAAAAGGAGTGTTGCTGGGTGGTGTTTCCGGAATAGCGCCTACAAAAGTTATTATCATTGGTGCAGGCACAGTAGGAGAATATGCCGCAAGGGCTGCCCTCGCATTGGGAGCGTCTGTAAAAGTTTTTGATAACAGTGTATATCGTTTAAAAAGATTACAGAATAATATCGGCCAGCGGATGTGGACATCGGTGATAGAGCCAAGAATGCTGGCCAAACAATTAAAGACCTGCGAAGTAGCCGTTGGCGCATTGGGTTCAGAAACAGGAAGGACGCCGATGGTGGTAACGGAAGAAATGGTAAGCAATATGCGGCCCGGTTCAGTTATAATTGATGTAAGTATAGACAGGGGCGGTTGTTTTGAAACCTCTGAAATCACTTCTCATGAGCATCCCATTTTTATGAAATATGGGGTGATACATTATTGTGTGCCGAATATACCTTCGGGGTTTTCCCGTACCGCTTCCCAGGCCATCAGTAATGTGCTGATGCCGTTGTTACTGGAAGCTGGTGAAGAAGGTGGGTTTGAAAACCTGCTCTGGCACAAGATTCATCTTCGTAATGGTATTTATCTTTTCAAAGGTGCTTTAACCAATTTCTACCTCAGCCAGCGATTCGATTTGAAATACACAGATTTAAATTTGCTGATTGCAAGTCAGCGGTAACCTGTCTGACTGTCCCGGTGTGGCGGACATACCATAACAAAATCTTTTTCAAACTTTCTTGAAAAATTCCCGCTATGACTTCTGCCGGGAATTATATTCCGAAATTGACGGGTTAAGGTTTGTTGCCATTTACAGGAGGTTTATTGAGCTGCCTTGCATGCGGAAGGAGAGGTGGAAGAGAATGTTTAGCAAAAAGAGGATTTGAAGTTTATCTGCAATTGCTGATTGCGGGTCAGGGGTGATTAATCAAACCCAATTTCATCTCTAATGTCAATCTTCTTTTCTAATAATAGTTGTTTTAATTTTTTCCAATGACCTGTTCTCAGGCTACCAGCAGGATATATTTTTGATTTAAAACCTTTAGTAATTAAGCGTAGGGAATTGGAAGTTCTATGAGGACTTTCAAAAACAACCTCTCGTATGTCTTTTACCGGATAAATATGCTTTTTCCAAAACCAAAAATGATTTTTTATTATCAAATGGTTATCAGATAAAATAAAATAGTGTAATTGAAAGCCTAGCCCTAAATAGAAAGCAACAACAGGAATAATGAGGATTGGCAATCTTTCCGGATAAAGTCTGATAGTGTTTTTAGTAGCCAGAAACAATCCTGCTGCAAATCCAAAAAATAAAATTGCATTCAGATTAAAAAATGGATTGCCTGAAAACTTCAAATTCCAAAGATTTTCCTGGTCTGAGTATGATTGTTTTTCAGGTTCGCTTTCCTTTTTTGCAACTAAACTTATATCAATTATTTTTTTTTCTCCTCCTAAAACGGAAATTAATTTTTCAAGCGTTTGTCTTATTTCCGGGCTATTTTTATAACATTCAGTTCTTATAAAAATTTTTTCACCAGTAGATAAATTTAATGTAGATATTTCTTCGGAGTTAAGAGTTGCTGCAATTTCCTTTTTACCAGTCAGGTTGATTGAAGCTATTTCGTTTAGAGAAATTATTCTGGTTGAAAATATTGTTTTGAAAACAATACCACCGCTTTCAAAAATAATTTTCGGAATTTTTAAAACGTCATAAATAGAATATAGAAAAATAGGCCATAAAATAATTAATACAATAACAAAAAAACTTCCAACAGGTTCGCCTTTGGTAGTGTATGGGTCTATAAATAACTTTAGAATACCGCCAATTGCAAAAAAGGCCAGAAATAAGGCTCCTATATGCCCCCCGTGAAATCTAAACCGACTTTTTAGCACAACTTATTTTTTATAATCACTGATATTAATCCTCTCCCCGCAGAACTTATACTCCACTTCATCATTACTGCTCACCACTACTAATCTGTCTTTGCAATATTTATCAATCAAAGAATGATATAATCCAATACCAGCTGAGTCAAGATTCGTACAAGGTTCATCCAGCAATACAATAGCAGTATCAGAAAAGATACATTGCGCCAGCTTTACCCTTTGCTTCATACCTGAAGAATAGAAACGGATTTGTTTGTTCACTGCTTTTTCCAAACCAATTGCAGCGATTATTGAATCAGTCGTAATGCCAGATAAGAAAGGCTTAAACTCATTATGAAAATCTAAAAACTCTTTTAGCGTCATTTCTTCCACCACTTCTAAATAGGGAGCGCAGATAGAAACCTGCTGGTAAATGTTTTCAATTGAACATTCCAGCCCGACTGTGTCATTCAGGCGGGGAATATTGTCTATTGAATATTGAATATTTCCTTCACTGAGCATCATTCCTCCACTCAATGCCTGCAGCAAGGTACTTTTCCCCGATCCATTGGGGCCAGTGATGGCATAAGATTGGCCGGCTATAAAAGTGTAATTGATATGACGGAATATCCAGTCACGGTTAAACCGCTTTCCGGCATCAGACAGGCAGATCGTCATCGTTATTGCCTTTAGTGAACCGTTTGATAATACCTCTTCCGCTTTCACGGATAAAAGTTACTATTTCATCCCTTTCATCAGTGGCGGGCATCTCTTCCTCAATATATTCTACCGCCTGGCTGGTATTCATACCTTTATTATACAGCACCCGGTAAATATCCAGGATATGGTTGATACGTTCGATACTGAAGCCACGACGTTTTAAACCAATAGAATTTACCCCGGCATAGCTTAATGGTGTACGACCTGCTTTAATATAAGGAGGCACATCCTTACTTACCAATGAACCGCCCCCGATAAATGCATGGGCGCCAATTTTTACAAACTGGTGAACAGCACACATACCCGCCAGTATGGTCCATTCACCAATGGTAACATGTCCGGCCACCTGTGTATTATTACTGGTAACGCAATTATCACCAACCAGGCAATCATGGGCAAAATGGCAATAGGCCATGATCAAACAGTTTTTACCGATGACCGTTTTCTCCCTGTCTTTCGTACCACGGTTTATTGTCACAAACTCACGGATGGTAGTGCCGTCGCCAATAAATACATTAGAATATTCGCCCTGAAATTTTAAATCTTGTGGAATAGCGGCTATAACGGCACCGGGAAAAATGCGGCAATTCTTGCCGATTCTGGCCCCTTCCATAATGGTAACATTGGAACCAATCCAGGTTCCATCGCCGATTTCTACATCCTGGTGAATAACGGTGAACGGGTCAATTTTTACATTGGTCGCCAGCCTTGCATTAGGATGAATGTATGTATGTGGATGAATCATGCAGTAGATTAAAAAAATATCCCCGCCCTGCGGCGGGGACTGGCAAAGTTAGCGGATACAGCTAAAAATCGAATTTTTTTTGGCCATAGTTTGCTAAAACTCAGGACTTCAGCCTTTCAGTTTCAATTGATAGATTGAAAATCGATGTTGGCACAGTAAATTTGCAATTAATAATGCATAACCCCCCGGACATACTGACTTTAGCATATAAGCAAGCCCTGATGCAGGATCAATTAGTATTGTTACAGGAAAGAGAGCAGCAGATCCCCGGTTCCGTGCAATATACCATCAACCGCTACAGCCGGAACTCACAATGGAATATTGAAGATACAGGCATGTTGGTTTATCATTATGCCAGGAACGGGCCTGATGAAAATTACCTGGAACTCCGTTTTTGTGTTAGTGGCAATGTGTATTGCCGCAAAAAGGATACTGAATGCGACATGTGCCAGTTCAGCGCATCAAAAACCTGTATGGAAAGAGCAGATAGTGTTGATGTGGTGAGCTTCAAATTTTCACCCACTCACCTCAGCCAGTTTGTAAAACCAAGAAAGGGCAATACGGTACTCACCGATGATATACTGAATTTCAAACACCGCTCCTCTTTTACCAAGATTCTTCCTTTATGTGGCAAAACAAGGATGGTACTGGAGGGTGTGTTGAACCATACCTACAGCGACAGCCTGGAAAATATTTACATAAATGCCCAAACCCAGATGCTGCTGCTATACAGCCTCGACTGTATGCTGGGTGAAAAAGAAATTGATGTGGTGAACTGTAAATTTCTGGCCAATGAACTGGACCGGGAAAAAATTGTGAAAGCGAGGGAAGTCCTGTTGCAGCATATCGGTGAGCCTATCACGATTAAAGAACTCAGCCGTAAAGTTGCCATCAATGAATGTTACCTGAAAAAAGGCTTTAAAGAATTATTCGGAACAACAATTTTTGATTTTTATCAAAGCCAAAGAATGGAACATGCTAAATATTTGTTGTATGAAAAAGGCCTTAGCGTAACTGAAGTTTCACTGATGCTGGGTTATTCTTCTATTTCCCACTTCTCTACTGCTTTTAAAAAACACACCGGGCTAAAGCCATGTGAGCTATTGTTTCGATAAACTTTACTTTATATTTCAACTAACAGTTGTTTGTTTTAGGGGAATTGGAAATTTTTCTGGTAAGACTACTGCTTTTTTTTATGAGGGGGTGGGCAATAATACCCTATTTTTTCAGTTACAAATGAAAATGTTAGAATTCCCGTAATTCGACCAATATTTTTATCGTGAAAGAAGTATCGGCATTGTTTTTGACTACCCACTTCACCACTTATGCGTAATGTTTTGGTTATAGTACTGATTAGTGTACACCTTTTTGGTAATACCGAATTGGGTCAGTTGATAAAACTGCCACAATTAATTACGCATTATAACAAACATCATAGAGATGACCCGTCGGTAAATTTCATTCAGTTTCTTATAATGCACTATGCGGGAGATGATGGCACGACTGCTGATGATAAGGAGGATATGCAGTTACCCTGCCATGACTATCATAATACCGGATTGTTCTTTGTACTTGGACCTGCAATCAGCATGGAGCCATGCCCCGATCAGGTATTTTATTGCTGCGAGGTTTCCTATAGAGGCTTGTTGCTAACCCCTTATTCTTCCGGTCATATTTTTTCTTTTTTACAACCTCCCCGGATAGCATAGGGCAGATTACCGGGCACCTGACCTGCCCCGTTCCCGTGTCATTGATCAGGATCATTTTTTCTGCCTGCTAAATGACCCGGTACTATAACCACAGATTCTATTTCCACCAAGGAATAACTGAAAATTGCCAGGTTCAGAATTAGCTGAGCCAGATTGATACATGATTAAACAATTGTGAAATAATACTGCTGTTCACTTAGTGATTAAAATAAAAACCACACTTATGCGAAATAAATTTTTTTATCTGCTGCTGCTGCTTGTATCCAGCATAACATTATTTTATGCATGCCGGCATGAAATTCCTGATACCGGGAATGGCGGTGGTACTCCTCCGCCCACTTCAAGCTGCAGCCCGGATACGGTCTATTTTGTTAACCAGGTAATGCCACTCATATCTTCCAATTGTACCATGAGTGGGTGCCATGATAATATTACTCATGCCGATGGGGTGAACCTTACTACATACACTAAGATTATGCAGTATGTGGCTCCGGGCAATGCTGCAAGCAGCAAGTTGTATAAAGTAATCATTAAAACAGATGGTGACCGTATGCCTCCGCCGCCGATGCCGGCTTTTACAGCTGCTCAAAAAGCACTTATTCAAAAATGGATAAGCCAGGGGGCAAAAAATAATAACTGCATCGGCAGTTGTGATACCACAGTATTTACCTACAGTGGGGCAGTAAAACCGATAATGGATAACAAATGCGTCGGATGTCATAACCCCGGTAACCTGGGGGGAAACATAGATGTTTCAACATATAGTACAGTCAGGGCATCAGCTCTCAATGGAAAACTGTATGGCTCAGTTGCACATCAGCCCGGCTATTCTCCAATGCCCAAAAATTCAGCCAAATTATCAGACTGTGAAATCCGCCAGGTTCAGAAATGGATCAGTGCCGGGTCTTTAAATAATTAAAAAAATCCAATACAATGAAATTCATTCTTTCAATTTTAATAATCGCCTGCATCTTTTCTGTAAGCTCCTGCTATTATGATAAGGAGGATCTTTTGTACGGTGGGGCTAACAGCGGCCCTTGTACTGATTCAACAGGTACTGTGTCCTATTCACAAAAAGTGGTACCGATGCTGCAACAATTCTGTTACAGCTGTCATACCGGAAACTTTCCATCGGGAAACGAACTGATGGGCACTTATACCGCAGATAAAGCAATGGGCCAAAACGGAAAATTATTCGGGACAATTAATCATTCTGCAGGCCTGTCACCTATGCCGAAAGGGATGCCTAAAATGAGCAATTGCCAGATAGCCACCATAAAAAAGTGGATTGATACGGGTATGCTCAATAATTAAATAACTAAAGCCACGACAAATGAAACGAAAAAAAATCATCCGATATGTAGTACTTCCCCTGTTGCTGATACTGGCTGCAGTGGCCATCTACATATACAGAGAGTATAACCGTACTCATAAAGACACGGCGAAATTAAAGCCGGATTATTCAATAACTGCAACAGACCTGATAAAAGAGTTTGAGGGTAATGAAGACTCATCCAATAAAAAATACCTGGATAAAGTAATCAGGGTAGAAGGAATGGTAAAAGAACTTGCCCGGGATGATAAGGGATTCTATTCTATAGTACTTGGTGATACGGCTTCCATGTCATCTGTCCGCTGTAGCATTGACAGCGTTCATAGCGGTGAAGCAGCTGAAATACAAAAAAATAACATCATTGCAGTGAAAGGGATTTGCTCCGGTTTCAATGCCGACGAAATGCTGGGTTCCGATGTAATACTTATCCGCAGTGCTGTGGATGTAAAAAAATAATTCTATAACAAATAAAAACTTCAAACATGAAAAATCTATTGGTAATGGTCTTCACCGTTTTGGTTGCGCTAACCGGTTTTGGCCAGAAATTTTATACAAAAAGCGGCCAGATAAATTTTGATGCCACATCACCTTCATCCCCCGAAAAGATAGAAGGTATTAACAGGAGCGGCACCTGTGTGGTAGATACAAAAAGCGGAAATATGCAATTTGCTGCTTTAATGAAAGGGTTTGCATTTGAAAGGGCTTTGATGGAAGAGCATTTTAATGAGAACTATGTGGAGAGCCATAAATACCCAAAGGCAGAATTTAAAGGGGAAATAAAGAACAGCGACAAAGTGGATTTTACAAAGGATGGTAATTACACCGTAAAAATAAAAGGGAAGCTAACGATGCACGGGGAGTCGAAGGATGTGGAAACCGAAGCAAAAATTATTATTCAGAATGGTAAAATAAAAGCAACAGCCGATTTTAATGTATTACTGTCTGACTATAAAGTGTCCATACCGGGGCTGGTGGCAGATAAAGTTTCCAAAACGGCTAAAATCAGCGTTTCCTGTTCGCTGGAACCATTAAAAAGTTAACTACTAATTCAATTTACAAAATGAGAAAGCTATTATTTCAATCTGTCTTAGGGATAATAATGTTGTTTTTTAACAGCAGTTTATTTGCACAGGATGAGGACTTGCTGAAATTGTTGGGTGAAGAAAAGCCAAAAAAAGAAAGAACAAAATATGCCTTTAAATCGCCGAGGGTTATTAATGGACATTCAATGGAATTTTTGAATCCGGGCACAATGGATTTCAGGATACTTCATCGTTTCGGACAACTAGACCAGGGCTATAAAAACTTTTTCGGTCTCGACCAGGCCAGTATGCGAATGGGTTTTGATTTTGGCATTTTGCAAAACCTGATGGCAGGTATCGGAAGAAGCACTTATAAAAAAGAACTGGATGCCTTTATTAAATATGCACCAATAAGGCAGGCAACAGGACCCTGGGGTTCCCCAGTCACTTTTGCTTTAGTATCAGGTATTACTATGGATGGTTTGCCATGGGCCGATCCCAACCGGAAAAATTTTTTCACCTCCCGGCTGGCTTATTATTTCCAGGCTATTATTGGGCGAAAATTCAGTGAAGGGCTTACGCTACAAGTAGCACCCACCATGGTGCATAAAAATCTTGTTCAACAACAGACAGATGTAAATAATATTTATGCACTGGGCTTTGGCGGCCGTATTAAGTTGTCAAAGCGGATGGCTTTTACCTGGGATTATTCGCATGTCATTATCGGTATGCCTGATAGCGGCTACTATCATCCATTATCAGTTGGGTTTGATATTGAAACCGGTGGCCACGTCTTTCAATTGCATTTTTCAAATTCAACCGGCATGAATGAAAGGGCATTTATTACTGAAACAACAGGGCAGTGGGGAAAGGCAGAAGTGAGGTTTGGGTTTAACCTGTCAAGGGTATTTCAGATAAAGAAGACAAAAGCAGGAAAATAAATAGGCAGCACCATTCGCACCACCGTGGAGGTTATTTTTTTACTTTAAAATTTAATCTGCACTTATGAAAAAATTTATTTTATTAGCTTCAATTGGAGCTGGATTAGTTGCCTTTCTGTCATTGAATTCCTGCCGCCATGAATTTTCAGGTGATCGCTGTGCTGACAATCCTATTCGGCTTAGCCTTGTAAAGATTGATGCTGCACCGGCTGAAAATAATGGAACAATAATGGCCACTGCCAGCGGCGGAGAAGGATTTAAATTCAGCCTTAATGGAGCTCCTTTTCAGGATAGTGGATACTTCGCAGGCCTGCAACCCTTTCTTACATACAATGTTGTTGTAAAAAATTCATGGGGTTGCACAGATACAGCCCAGGCGGCTATTGGTATATCTGACCCCTGTAGTGGTATAACAGTTACTGTTACGGCTACTAAAACAGATGCTTCACCCGGATTGAACAATGGTACTATAACAGCAACGGCGACCGGCGGTACTGGTTTTACCTATAGCATTAATGGAGGGGTATTTCAGCCTTCGGGTACTTTCAGCAGTCTGGCAATAGGCAACTATACAGTAACAGCGAAAAATGCTGATGGTTGCACTGGTACTACCCAGGTAACAATTGTAACAAACGATCCATGTGCCGGGGTAACAGTTGTGGTATCAACAACACAGGTAAATCCTACCGGTACTTCGGCAAACGGATCTATTACTGCATCAGCTACAGGCGGTACAGGGTTTATGTATAAACTAAATAGCGGGGCGTTTCAAACATCGGGAACATTTACTGGCTTAGTGACAGGCAACTATACTATTACCGCAAAAAATTCAAATGGCTGTTTAGGTACAGCTACAGTTGCTCTTGGTGCTACAAATCCCTGTGCGGGAGTTACAGTAACCGTTACACTTACAAAGACAGACCCTACAACCGGTCTTTCAAACGGATCAATAACTGCAACGGCAACAGGAGCCACAGGGTTTACTTATAGTTTAAATGGTGGCGCATACCAAACATCAGGGACATTCACCGGTTTGGTAGCGGGTAGTTATACCGTCACTGCAAAAAGTTCAGCGGGTTGTCTTGGCTCAGCACAAATAACCCTTGTAGCAGCCAGTGCCTGTGCTGCTATTAATATTACCGTAACCTCTGTGATTGTAAATAATACACCATGCGTTACTCCTGCTGTTGGAAAGATAACGGTAACAGCAACTGGTTCTACAGGGTTTACCTATAATATTAATGGTGGTGCATACCAGGCAAGTAATATATTTTCTGCATTAGCAGCAGGAAATTATACGGTGGGTGTAAAAGATGCTAATGGCTGTACAAAAACGGCAGCAGCTGTGGTAGCCAATGCAGCATCAGGTCCTTTGTTTGCACAGATGAGGACATTGATATCCACCCGTTGTAACGGCTCTGGTTGTCACATGAATGGTGCCAATGCTGCCGGGTATAATTTTGATAATGATTGCAGTATCGTTGCCAAATGGAGCCAGATCAACCAGAGTTGTGTTACTTATACAATGGCGAGGATGCCTAAAAGCCCTCAACCATTTTTTACTGCGGCTGAAAAACAAAAAGTTACTGACTGGATAAATGCAGGGCACCGGTATACCGATTAAATAAAAATAATTAATCAGTAGTAGCAATAAAGCAAACCTATTTTATGGGTTTGCTTTATTTTTTGCATCTGGACTGCTTTAATGGAATGATGAAAACCTTACCTGGTCATTACCTTTAAATTAACTGTGAAAAACCGATTCGGCCTCATTATATAAAGGGGGGATATTTAAAATCACAGTTAGGCATTTAGGCTAGGGAAGTGAATGGCTATTGCCACCATTGTTTTTATTTTCCATTTTTTCTTTTACACCTGCGGCTACCATAAGTATAATAAATGACAGGATCATAAGCCAGCCCCAAAGGGGAAATATCGTTTTTTCATCTGAAGCATAACTATGCAGTCCTTTGGAGAAAAAATAATTTACACCAATAAAAGTCATCAGCACACTACCGAAGCCAATAATAGAGCTTACATTAAAAACATAGGATCCCTTCAGTTTAGGAACCAGCCTTAGGTGTAGAATAATGGAATACACGACAATAATTATTAAAGCCCATGTTTCCTTGGCATCCCATCCCCAGTAACGGCCCCAGGACTCACTTGCCCATACGCCTCCCAAAAAGGTACCTAGCGTTGCCAGAAACAATCCTATCTGAAGATTTTTTTCATTTACAAAAGTCAGTTCACTGATCAGTAAATCCGTTTTTGCCCCATTTTTTTGTGATTTGGACAAGTATAAAAACATATTTATGGTTCCAAGAATAAAGCCAAGAGCAAGAAAACCATAACTAATAGTAATGACTGCTACATGAATAATTAACCAGTAAGATTGCAGTACGGGCTGTAGGTTGGTGAGCTGAGGGTCGTAATTGCTGTGCCCGGCTGTCATTAAAATCATGCTGGCCAGAAATGCTGTGGCAGCCTGGATAATTTTCGAGTTTTTGATAAAAAAGAAACCGGCCATCACTGCACTCCATGCAACGAGTAACAAGACTTCATACCCGTTGCTCCATGGAGCATGGCCTGCAAGATACCAGCGAAGCCCCATGCCGTATGTATGATAAAGGAAAACGATAAGTAATAAAACAATACAAATATTGTGAGCCAACCGGAGCCATTTAAAATTTTTGGATTTTAAATTATATGTAAATCCAAAAATGAGCAGGAGCAGGCTAAGTAATCCATAATAACCTTTCAGCTTATTAAATATTTTTAACTTATTGTAGTGTATTTCCGCACTAATCTTTGCTTCGGAAGGAAATTTTTTCGCAAGTACGCTATTCTGCTGTATATTTTTAATATATCCAAGTATCCTGTCGGCTTTGTCAAAATTACCAGAATGAAACCCAGCCATCAGTTCCTGGAGATAAGCCCAAAGAATGCTGCTGTAATTAAAATCTTTTAGTTGCAGGTCATTATTGATAAGCCCCATGGTTCCAGTTAAAGGCCTTTTGGCTAAAGAGTCATTCCAGTCAACCCATTTAGCAGATGCATTATCTACAGGGAATATTTTCAATAAACTTCCCTGAAGAAGCATATAATAAAGATTCACCCGTTCATCAACTTTGATTAATTCTTTATCAAAGCGGTTTTGCTGAGACTGACTTTTCTGAAAAGCCTTTTCTACCAATTCTGCCAGTTTGTATTGTGACCCTTTGTCAAGAAAATCATTAAAAGACGCATAACGACCATCAATGCCAAGGATATTGCTGACTGATTTTTCTCGTATATATATAATTTTCTGTTGCTTCCAGTATTCAGGATCAGCTAACATATCAATCAGTACCATCATGGCATCCATAGGGGGCCTGTCCTCAAACCTGAATTTATCCTTTTTAGCTATTTTGTGCATTACATCATATGCAAGTGTATGCAGCGGCTCTAACCTGCCGTCATGGGTTTGGACTATAATATGCCCAAATTTTTCTACCTCTGCCGGGTCTATTTTGTGATTATCCTTGTGCTGAGACTGTGCTATATTTCCACAGAATAATACAGCCGCCAGCAGCATAACAGATTTTCGCTTTTCCCTCAACTTCCGGATAGCCACAGATAAAAAATGATATCTTGAGCTTTTACTGAACATTGTAATTGTAAAACCTATCAGTAAAATGAAATACGAAACATAGGATATCCACGTTCCCAAGAAGTCATGATTTACGGATAGAATAGTACCCCGTTCATCTGTATCATATGACGACTGAAAAAAACGATACCCCTTATAATCGAGTACATGGTTCATATAAATTCTTTTACCGAATGAACTGTTTTTTTGAGAATCTATAACCATCACTTCGCTTGCAAAGGAAGACGGACTCATAGAACCGGCATACCTGTCAAGGATAAAATCATTAAGTTTTACTTCAAAAGGCAGCTTAATCTCTTTAGCGCCATATCTCACATCTATTTTTATATCGCCAAAAGTTACTCGCTGTGCGGGATTGTCGACACCAATCAGGTTTACCTTTTTTTTCTGACCATTATACTCAATGTTGACTATAAGTACATCCATTCCTTGCTCATGATCATGACCGTCATCTATAGCCTTTTTAAAATCTAGTTCCGCCTGCCTGTAAAATTTAATTAACGTAAACATTACATCTTTGTATTGAAACAGGTTCTTTTCCCTGAAATCAATTAAAGTTCCTTTTTGAGTTGTATCAGGCTTTTCACCTGTCATGTCCATACCATATAATTCCATTTTAGACCTTGCAACGAGTTTTCCTTCTTCTGGGGTAATCAGAATATCATTATCGTTGAGTGTATCTGCAAAGGCAATAAACACTCCTCCGGCATTAATTCGTTCTCCTTTTTTAAGGTAAACTCCCTGGTTCGTTCCTCCTGATGAAATTTGAAGAGCAATCATATCCTCTCCCCCAGGAATGTTTTCGTTTACAAATTCTTCGGCGTTCTTAATATAACGATTGAAACTAGCTATTACCGGATGATCATAGTCGGATTTGATCTTATAGGAAAAATTATTTCTCTTTGAACTACTGAGATATAATTGATGCTCATTGGAAAAGCTGCCCCTGGTACCCGATACATTAACCTGTAAATAAGGCTCAGTGCTGTAAATCGTCCTGGAGCTTTCACCCTCCCGGATATGCATGGTCCCTTCAAAACCGAAATATCGGGTTACAGCCGCACCAATGATTAACAATATAAAGCCTGAGTGAAAAAGTAAACCACCTATCTTCCCCTTTGAAAGCAAATGGTATCGCCTTATATTGCCAATAAAATTGAGTGCCAGCAGTCCTATTATAAGTTCGAACCACCATGCTTTATAGATAAGCAATTGTGCCGTTATAGTATCATGCCTGTCCTCAACAAAAGTGGCCACCGCTATGCTTGCCGTAAATAGTAAAAGCAGTATTAAAGCAGTTTTGGGAGAGAATAAGAGGGAAAATATTTTTTTTATTGTTTTTTTCATGATAATTGACTTAACAGCGTAGTAAAAAATATATTTGTTATTTCTTAATTTTCAATATTATAAGTAACGAACTTACAGGGAAGTGTCCTGGAGAATGATGACTTAAATTAAACTGCAAATTGACTTTCGTCATATTTAATTTTGGCCAGGAGAATTTACTTTGGCTCAGGTCAGTATAACATTATTCCATTATTTAAAATTTTAAAAATGAAATTTACACTGGGGCTTATTCTTATGTTGTCAGTACAGGGGTGTGAGTCCGGGCAGAATAACAATACAATGAATTCGTCCCTAACAAAACCGGTAACAGAAGCTGCTCTCCCGGATAATAATCAAAACCCGCAACTGCATAGCGTATCTGTTGTGGAAGTAATACAGGTTGATAATTATTCCTATCTGAAAGTGAAAGAGGGAGCAAGTGAGATGTGGATGGCAGTACCGAGGCTTGATACAAAACCTGGTGATACATTGTATTATGAAAGTGGGATGCTGATGACCAATTTTGAAAGCAAAGAGTTGAAAAGGGTATTTGATAAGATTTTATTCGTGGATAAAATATCCAAAGACCCTTTAGCGCTGACACCAAAAAAAGATATTGCAGTTATCCCACCGAATAATCATGGAAACATACCGGATAAAAACCAAACAATTCCACCAACGGGTTCATCTAAAGATTCCGTAAAACGGCAGATTAAAATTGAACTTGCTAAAAATGGAATATCTGTTGCCACCCTTTTGAAAAACCCGAAAGCCTTTGAAGGTAAAACGGTTATTGTTCGGGGCGAGATTACAAAATACACCTCAGGAGTAATGGGCAAAAATTGGGTACACATACAGGACGGAACAGATTATAATGGAAAATTTGAAATAGTAATTACTACAGCAGCAGAGTTAAAGGATGGTGAAACTGCAACATTTGAAGGATTGATAACATTGAATAAAGACCTGGGGTTTGGATATTTCTTTGAAATCCTGATGGAAAACGCCAAAGTGATCAAATGAACCCCGGTATTTGTGTTACTTTTTTATTTAGGAACTACTCGTGAATATGTTTTAACAGCATGGCAGGCGGTAATACAACTTCCGCCTGTTGTTGTTTTAGTGAAAACCAGCGGCATATCCCACTCGCCGAATTTCACTTTATCAATTAGTAAAAATTCATTTGGCGCACTGTGAATCCCATGGCAGTTTACACAGTTTCGCCCCTTTCGTTTATTTATATGTTTAAAATGCAGGTTTTTATCTCCATCTCTAAAGCCTGTTCCATCCGTAATCTTATCTTTTTCCATCAACCGTGTATCATGGCATTGAAAGCATAATGCGATATTTTCCTTTGACCTGTTGGAAACATAAGTTTCTGATGTAAAAGCAGCCTTCAAAAGACTGGTTTGGGCAGCAGCATGGGGATCATGGCATCCGGAACATCCATTTTTAATTATGGCGCCATGTAAATACTTGTTCTTGGCCAGTTCGTTTTTAATGTTAGAAATAATGCGTTGTTCTTTCTGAATAGACTTGTCATGACATTGCAGGCACAGATCCCTTTCGGCTGTTATTAATAGTTTTGGTTGTGCAGACTGGTGAGGGGAGTGACAACTAATACAAGAAGAAGCGTTTTTGGTAATATGGTGAATGCTCCGGGCCGTATCCAGTTTGCTTTCCATATCGCTATGACAGAAAAAGCAAACATCAGGGGGTGAAGCAAATACAAGTTTCTTTTCTTTCGAACTATGTACTTCGTGACATGCAAGGCAATCCCCTCTTTTCACAGGAGGGTGGAGGGTCTTTTTTGTGTTTACCGGGTCGTGGCAGGAATAGCATAACTGAGGAACTTTTTCTGTTAGTTTAAATCCTTCCTCCTCATCAGAAGGGTGTGGTTTACCGGTAGCTTCATGACAATTTTTACAGGACTCTCCCGATGGTTCGTGAATAAATGCTTTTGCATTTGTTTTTGTATGACAATCAATACATTTTTTTTGACTTATTTTTTCCTGAGCAAATGAGGAAAATGAAAACATGAAGGCTATCGCTAACAGGAAATACCGGGTAGTTAATATTGTCATCGGATTAGAATTTTCTGGATACCTGAATATTAATAGCATTAAAATTAATTTTTTCATTATAAACAGCCCGATCGTAATAGTTATAATACACAGAAAAGCTTAGCTTTTGAACAGAGGCATTGAACTCGGTTCTGAAACTAAATAAATTCAAGTCATTCCCTTCACCTGACTGTTTGCGGTAATTTAAGGAAGACATTAGCGAAACTTTAGGATTGAAGCGATAAGTAGCAGATGCGGACAGATCCATAAATTGAATATTGCTGGTATTATTTAATTTTTTGTACTTATTCAAATTTCCATTTACAGAAATGAGCATCTTGCTTTTAAGCGCAGCTTGTATGTTAATGTAATAGCGAAACAATTGGTAGGGCAGAACTGTGCTATGCATATTATCAATTTCAATACCCGCATTTATGTATTTGTAGTCGAGTTTAGCGCCCAAAATATCCTGGTCAAAGTAATTCAAGGTAAGGAAGTCTGTTTTTTTTAAGCGGTGGTAGTCCTGGACAGATTTACGATAATAAAATCCAAACAGCCTGTTGAAGAATGACATCCCGGCGGTAAGAAGATAGTTAGTGCCGTTGTACTCATATGTTCCAGGTTGTACAGCAGTGTAATCAAGATAAACAGTACTGTTATTCGGAATCTGTCCACCGGGAATACGTTGTAATTGCATAAAATTATTTTGGGGTATTAGCAGGTAGTCCAGGTTAAGTTGATAAATAATAGTGCCAGTGGCATCCTTTACCCGAATACTGGAAGCCGTAATATAGGGACGGGTAAGAAGTGTTATCTGGGCGTCTTTCAAAAGGATAGATTCATTTATTACATTAATAAGTCCATCTTCACTGCGCCATTTTTGAGTCTGTAGGCTATGCCGGTAAGTAACATCCAGATCATGTTTTTTTAATACTTTTTTTGTATAGATCATATCCAGTGATCCTTGTCGTAGTCTATCATTGTAATGGCTATGGGTATTGGTGTTGTATTCATAGCTGATTTGTGAGTTCAGGCTTTGAAAAAGCTGATGATGAAGATTTCCTCCAACTCTATGCTGATAAAGAGACTGCAATGAACGCTGGTCTGAAAAAAACATATAGTTAGCGCCTAATCTAATCTGTTTGTTCAATTCCCAGTTGACATTTTCGATGGCCTGATAGCGACTAAAATTTTCATGCCCGGTTTGCCGGGTACCGGTTAAGAATGTATTCAGGTTACTTCGTTTCCCGTTTCCCCAAAAGGCAATACTGTTATAGCTTATTGTATTTATTTTATTTGATACTTCAGATTGGTCATTATCTTTTCTGAAAAGTTCATTATGCGAAACCATTAGTTCTTGCTTATCTGTTTTTCCAAAAGAAGTATTTGCCCTTCCCTCCAGGTTGTTCTGGCGGTTCTGGAATCTTCTGCCGGTCTGGATTTCCGCTTCATCCAGGTTTAAACTGGTATAACCTACTGAAAATGGAATTTTTTTGGTGCGATAAAAAATTGAACTTCCCCAATTATTACCGGTAGTTTTGATGCCCGACAGGTTTTCTCTGTTATTATATACCCGGCCGTAATTGAAATATGAAGCAATAGAAAATTTATTTTGTGGAAATAAGGTAAGCCGGGCATCAAATTTTCTTGTGTCCCTGCTTTCTGCCTGGTCAGGGATAACGAGATATTTATCATCAGCTTTAGCAGGTGTATATTCCCCGTCAATATCAATCATCAGGAATTTGGGATGCCATATATAATTTTTGGCTCTCAGCAGAAGACCTGCAGAGAACAAAGTAGATTCCTGCTTTTCATCTATCTGATAGCCTTTTCGCTCCTGTTGACGATAAAATCCATTTAGCCTTGCTTCTCCGGAAAAGGAATATAGTCTCCAAAAGGCTGTTGTTGGATTTACTGGTTGTGAACGAATGGCTTCATGTATCACCAGTATCAATAAGAGTATTATAGGTAGTCTTTTTTTCAATTTTAAATCAATTTGATAAATACCTGTCACTTCCTCCATGAGGATTATGACATTCTGTACAACTTGTTCTTCCTATATCTGCGTGGGTATCATTTTTCATCACCAGGTTTTTGGAATGACAATTCAGGCACATATCCTGCCCCCGGCGTAGCAATAATTTTTTATTTTCACTATAATGAGGTGCATGACAGGCTGTACAAAATCCACCTGCTACAGGGCCGTGAACTATAGGATATTGTTTTTGAAAATCTGTATGGCAGGTATAACATGCCTCATCCTGGGAGTAAGCTGTTTTACCGTGTACTTCTGAATTATGGCATTTGCTGCAGGCCCTCTCTTTGTATGGTGGATGATAATATAAGCCTGGATTTGCAGGTTGAACGGGGATTAGTGTATTCTTCTTTGAAGAATCGCTGGCAACTGTCAGTATAGCAGAATCCTGTTTAGTTTTTTCTGGTACGCCATCGAAAAAAAATTTGAGAACACCTGACCCGGTCTTTGGCGAGCAGGCAACTAATACGATAGTAAAGGCAAAAATAAACCCTACCGCAATCCATTTTTTGTTTATGGAGCTTCCAAATAAATTTCTATTTAATTTTTCCTTAAGCATGATATGTCATAATGGCCGCCATTTCTTTTTTACTTATTTGTATTTAGCTGCAGTGCCGGAGTAATAGCACCATAAACACTGATTTTATCCGGTCCGTATTGATTTGAAACAAAAATTAAATAGTTGAGTTCGTATTCAGGCGATACCCATTTTTTATAATACTGCAGATTTTCATAATCAATATGCACTTTGGCAGGCAACCACATATCTCCCGGGGCTTTATAAGGCCCGCCAAAAAACATTAATAATTTCCCTTTGTTGTTGAATAGCTGAACATTTTCAAAACCTGCATCCACTACATACAAATTATCATCTTTATCCACGGCTATACCTTTGGGTCTTACAAACTGGCCTATGGATTTGCCATATTGCCCTACAGAACCCAGGTAATTGCCATCTTCGGTAAATAACTTTACCTTAAAATCACCAAAGTCTGTTACATATACTTTTCCATTCCGGTAGCATATATTAACAGGGTTATGTAAAAATTTATCTTCTCCTACTACTGCATCGGGAAATGAGGCTAACAGCTTGTGATCTTCTTTTTGATAAACAAATATTTTATTGGTTTTGGGGTTAGTTATCCATATTTTTTTTTCGGAAACATAAACATCCAATGGCCGGAAATCATCAGCGGTACCGGATTTTCCAATGGCAGAAACATAATTAAGTTTTTCATCAAAAACTACTACTTCCTGGCGGCCTGCATCAGTTATATATAACCTGCCTTCCGGGTCAACAAAACAATTAATAGGTAATTTTAATTTCCCCTTACCCCCGGGGGAAAATGGCGTAATAGTTTTTTTAGCAAGATCTACTATTTCAAGCCCTCCAATGGATGCATCACAAATAAATATTTTCCCTTTTGCAGTAGCAATTCCATAGGGTTTTCCGATAGGTATACCCTGTTCATCTCCAAGAACCGTTTTCTGAAGGGCTGATCGCTTGCCTGATATGTCTGTAGAGTTACTAAAACTGGTAAGATATTGAATACGGGCAGTATCCGGAGGAGCCGGATAAATAACAAGAGCTTTGGTGGATGCTATATGCCTGGTACAACCGGCAACGATTATCAGAAGAGAAATCCCCCAAATGAAGGATAGCTTTATTTTTTTTAGCATATTAGATTTTTAAAAAACAAGGAACCACCTGAGGCAGTTCCTTGAAAAATTTTAATACAGTTTCAGAAACAAATCTTTGACTGCCTTTTTTAACTTCTGTTATTTAGAATGGCAGGTCAGGCAAAGGGCACTGGCTGTATTTGCTTTTACAAGCAGGTTGGATACACCAGCTGAATTATGCACATCATGACAGGAAGCACACTGCATTTTACCACCAAATAACATGTTCTGGTTGATCGTGCCACCTAAACCTGAAGCTGCTGTAATAGGGTTTCTTAATCCTCCATCTGCAGTAGCCAATGCGGCATCATAAGTAAATGAAACGGGGTGGTCATTTTTTAGTTCAGTTCCCAATAGGTCGGCTCCGGAAATAAAATGTGTTCCGGTAGTGGTTGTGCCAAAATTTGAAAGAGCTACCGTTCCGTCATGGCAACTTAAACAAAGTTTTGAACTGGCATCCGGCTGACCCAGCGTTCCATTTAGTGTAGAAGAAGTGTAGAGAGAAAAAGTAGCTGTTGTTGTAGCGTGGTTCCACAACGGTGCATCTGTAACTGTAAGGGAGGCATTGTGAGGTGTGTGGCATACAACGCAGATTTGCCCCCCAACGCTTGTATTCCAGGCTCTGGCAGAAAAGTCATGACTTGATCCCACAATTGTTTGCGAATACCCTGACTGTAGCAGCAGTAAAGCCAACCCGCTGACTAACGTAAATAGTACTTTTTTCATATAAATATATTTTTTGTTCAATTGATTAATGAACAAGTCAAAATTGTAAACTGGCTTATGACAATACAATGACATTAGTTATCTATTACTATGATTATTATCAGCAAAATATTTTTTTCTAATAAATTTAATACGTGTAAGGATTATGATTTGTGCCGTGACATGTAAGTTGGCAACTGCCTCTACGGACACCGGTGTCTGTAAAGCGAATAATTCCATTAGAAGGGGTTACTACAGCAGTATTGAAATTAATGAGGGCTGCGTTGTTCGTAGTGGTACCCTGTGTTGAACTGATGCCATGCGGATCGTGGCAGGTATTGCAGGGGGTTCTTTGGCTAACAATATGTAAATTATGATAGCGGAAGGTGTTAGTTGAAGACGAAGTAAGGGTTAGGTTTTGACGGTTATGGCAGCTATAGCAAAGTGCATAGGCAGTGGCAGATTCAACGGTGCCATTAGCGGATGATGCCCCATCAGCTTTTAGATATTGTAATTTCATTATTTGAGGATATATCGAACCATGTGGCCCGGCAACAGTTCCATTACTTGCATGGCAGGCGGTACAATATATTACTGTGGTAGCAGTATTGGGAGCAATTAAATTTGTTGTTATTTCCGTATTATTTCTCGCCCCCACCACCGGGTGAAAAGAAGGATTGGTAGTGGCGAACTCTAATCGCACATTATTCTGAACAATCTGCCGGGCTGTTGCCGCTGAAGGAGCCCATGTATTTCCAGCGTGGCATTTATAACAGATCTCATAAGAATTTGTAACAGAACTTACAGGTGTTCCGGACTGATTAATTCCTGAAACACCAAGTTCAAATCCCCTCGCATTGGGGGCAGCAGCTGTAGTAGCATTTGAGGCATGGGGATTATGGCAATCAGAACATTCAACATGTTTAACTGAAACGCTGTTATTTTCCGTAGGATCATGTATTCCAGTATATCCATATACATTATGCCGGTATGTCTTCAGCATATCGGTTTGTATATTTTTTGTTGCAGCATTTCCGTTGTGACAATCAAGGCAATTATTCTCTTCCTGAGCATATTTAAGTAACCGGATTTTGCCCCCGGCATTATGAGGATTGTGACAGCTTTCACAGGCATTATTGGCAACAGTAGTATAAGGGGTATGAAACCATGGATTCGGAGCTGTTCCATTCCATGTTTTGGTGGAAGTCCGGTGCGTACTGTTTGTCCAGTAAGTACGATTATGGCAACTTAGACACAATGCAGAGGCCTGGGAAGTAGTAGCCAGGAAACTGCTGTATAAATTTTTATGCGGATCATGGCAAGAGGTACACTGTACTTTTGAATTTTCAAGATGCACAGGAGGCGTAATTCCGGCTGGGGTTAGTAGTTGCCCATCAGCGGTTGCCAGGGCGGAATTATATAAAAAAGAAACCGGATGGTCATTTGATAAATCGGTTGATAAATTTTTCGTTCCGGCAGGCATAACGGTTACCCCTCCTGCGAATGAAATAGCAGGCCCGGATACAATATTTCCTAATGCAACGGTCCCATCATGACAGGAAAGACATAACATGGAAGAACCATCCGGTTGTCCCGGTAAAGCATTTAGGGTAGAGCTTGCATAAAGGGTATAAACAGCCCCGGAACTGTTACGATTCCACAAAGGGGGTTGGGGGGAAGAATTGTGGGGAGTATGGCAAAATATACAGATTTGTGATTCTGACGAAGCTTTTACAGTACCCGGACCGGATACCGACAAATTATGTTTGCTGTTCACTATAGTCTGGCTATAAGTATTTAATAAACATCCCATAGCTATACAGGTATAGATTAATTTAATCATGCCTTGTTTGAGTTTGCTTAACAATACTTGTAAGTTTGAATAACTGTATCCTTGAATTATAACTATCTGCAACATAAATAATATCCTGCTTGTCAATAAATATGCCAGTGGGCATCCAAAATTGCCCCTGCTCTCGTCCCTGGGATCCAAATGAAAGCAGAAAATGTCCTTTTTTATCAAAAATCTGGACATTATGAAATAAGGCATCCACCACATAAATATCACCATACGAATCAGTCGCAATTCCTTTCGGGCTGGCGAAGTAACCCGAAGCATTGCCGGCGCTTCCAAAATTATTTACGAAATTCCCTCCCTGATCAAAAATCTGTATCCTGTAATTAAGGGCATCAACAATGTAGGCATATCCTTTTTCATCAATCCAAATGGAAGTAGGGAAATTAAATTCTCCATTGCCGGATCCCCGCTTGCCAAAAGATCTGACTTTTTTACCGTTTGCATCCAGGATTGTGATGCAGTGTGCCGCAGTTTCAACAACCCAAATTTCAGACGTGGGGGCATAAAAGGCTATCCCTGTAGGTTGATTTAAAATAAGGGAATCAAAAAAAACATTTACAGATTTCTGGTCGTTACCAATAAAAAATATTTTATTCATCCGTGAGTCTGTGAATAAAATTCCTTTTTCCGGAATTGCACAAAGTCCCACCAGGGATTGATAAATAAATTTTTGGCGTGAAAAAACACGGGGAACCTCTGCTTTATTTTTTGTTAGCCTGAATAAAGCCTCACTTCCCTGATCCACAATCCAAATATCATCAGGGTTGGCGGCGTAAACGGCCATAGGCTTGGTTAATTGCAGTTTTCGCTTATTATCTGCTCCGGCAACAAGTGATAAAATATCACGAATCGTCTTTTTTTGTCTGACAGTTTTACCTTTTGGAGATGGGAATTGATCTATCCAGCGGACTTCAGCAGATACTAATGCAGGTAATGTATCCACCCCCCCCTGCGAAAAACCTGTATTATTATTAAACAGTAAAAGCAATACAATGCAACTCAATCTTGTACTTTTCTTCATACAAAAAAAGGGAAATATAACTTTAAAGGTATTTAGAGTTATTTGGGAGCGTTATGACAATCAGCACCCCGGGTTTGATTAAAATCATGTCGTTATTTGATATTGGTCATATTCAAATAATCATTCTTATGAATACCTCTGTGGTCAAATCTTAATTTTGTATTTTATGAAAAAGCACTCTATTAATCTGTGGTTAACATTCTTATTATTCCTGCTCCTGTATTCGGGTAATGAAATGGCGACTGCACAGGGTTTTAAATATGTAGGGGCAGCAAAATGCAAAATGTGCCACAATTCTGAGATTGCTGGCCAGCAGCATAAAATATGGTCAGGATCACTGCATGCCAATGCCGTAAAATCACTTAGTAGTCCTGCAGCTCTTGAGTATGCCCAGAAAAATAATATTATTGATCCTGCAAAAGAAGCAAAATGCTTAAACTGTCATAGCACTTTTGGGCCAGCTAATGCCAGCCTTGTTGATGAAGAAGTTGAGGTCTCCGTAAATGAAGGTGTTTCCTGTGAATCATGTCATGGTCCGGGAAGTGCCTATAAAACAAAATCCATTATGCAGGATCTTGCAAAAAGTAAAGAGAATGGATTAACAATACCCGACCAAAAAGTTTGTGAGAAATGCCATAACAACACGGAGAATCCGTTTAATAAGCCATTTGATTTTGAAGCTGCAAAGAAGAAAATAGCACACCCAAAGCCGAAAGCTGACGAATAAGCCATATAGGAAAACTCAATCCAAAAATGTAAAGGATAGTTTAATAGTAAAAATCACAAATTTTCAGGTTTACAACCATGCTGCCTGTTGAACTGTTGTTGCGATAATAAATTTCCCCTTTTCCTGTTATAATAAAGTTTCATCGGATAGTTTTGCAACGAATGAAAATAGTTGGATACGTACTGGCTTTCTACCTTATCCTGCTGTCGGCAGTGCCTTGCTGCGCCTTTGATGGTTGTCCCGATGATAAAACTGAACAGACCACTAACCATGAAAGCGGTGATGAGGATTGCGGTAATTGCTCCCCTTTCTTCAGTTGCGAAGGCTGTGCCACGGCGACCATTGCTTACCGACTGGTTTCTTTTGAGTTCGTTTCTTTACAGGTATTACCTGTTTACACCACATATATCCAGGTATCTCTACCACAGGTCAATTACGATTTCTGGCAGCCTCCTAAGATCAGTTAATAGTAGCCTTTATTTTGTAAAAGTTTTTGGCATTGGGTTAACCTACTGTTATGCACCTTGTCAGCACGGATTTAATTTAATTATTAACTGATCAAACAATTTCAATGTTGAATAAAATCATTCATTTCAGTATTAAAAACAAACTCATTATCGGTGTAATGACACTGGCACTCATTATTTGGGGCTTGTGGAGTGCTACTAAATTACCTGTTGATGCTTTGCCGGATGTTACTAATAACCAGGTGCAGGTAATTACCCGTGCTCCTACACTGGCCGCCCAGGAAGTGGAACAGTTCATTACTTATCCCGTTGAAAGGTCCTTATCCAATATTCAGGGTATCGTGGAAATGCGTTCTTTTTCCCGCTTTGGCTTAAGTGTAATAACCATTGTGTTCGAAGAAGATATGAGTATATATTTTGCGAGACAGCTTATATCTGAAAAGCTAAAAGAAGCGGCGGAGCAAATCCCCAAAGAGTTAGGTAATCCGGAAATGGGGCCTGTTACAACGGGTCTTGGAGAAATATACCAGTATGTTATCCATCCAAAAAAAGGTAGCGAACAAAAATATTCTGCAATGGATTTACGCACCATGCAGGACTGGATAGTAGGCCGTCAATTAACCGGTATTGCCGGTGTGGCAGAAGTAACAGGGTTTGGGGGTATCAGCAAGCAGTATGAAGTAGCGGTAAGCCCCGAGAGGTTGAAAGCCATGAATGTAACCATTCCGGAAATTTTTGCAGCGCTTGAAAATAATAATGAGAATACAGGAGGCGCATATATTGACAGGAAACCCAATGCTTATTTCATCCGGGGAGTTGGGTTGGTAAAAACATTTGCTGATATAGAAAGTATAGTCATAAAAAAACAAAGCGGTGTCCCGGTATTGATAAGAGATGTTGCTACAGTACAATTTGGTTCACCACCACGATACGGAGCACTTACTTATAATGGGGAGAAAGAAGTTGTTGGCGGCATTGTGTTAATGATGAAAGGGGCTAACAGTGCATCTGTAGTAGGACTGGTAAAAGAACGGATGGAAACAGTAAAAAAATCATTGCCGGAAGATGTGGAGATAGAGGCATTTTTAGACCGTACCAATTTAATTGACCGTGCCATCAATACTGTAAAAACAAACTTGATTGAAGGGGCGTTAATTGTAATATTAATATTGGTTTTGTTTTTGGGAAACCTCCGTGCCGGTTTAATAGTCGCTTCTGCTATTCCTCTTTCTTTATTATTTGCATTAGCCTTAATGAATTTATTTGGCGTTAGCGCCAACCTGATGAGCCTCGGTGCAATAGATTTTGGTTTGATAGTAGATGGTGCAGTAATTATTGTAGAAGCTACACTGCATTACCTGGGGGCTAAGAAATTGACAGGCAGGCTAACACAGCCTCAAATGGATGAAGCGGTGGAAGGCAGTGCAAAGAAAATGATGAGTTCCGCAGCTTTCGGACAAATCATTATCCTGATTGTTTACTTACCGATACTTTCCTTACAGGGAGTAGAAGGAAAGATGTTCCGGCCAATGGCAGAAACAGTAGCCTTTGCCATTTTGGGAGCATTGATTTTGTCACTCACTTATATACCCATGATGAGTGCTTTGTTTCTGTCAAAAAATTCAAGCCATAAAAGAAATTTTTCTGACAGAATGATGGATTTCTTTCAACGGGTGTATGCCCCGCTTTTAAAAGGGGCTATAAAAATAAAATATTCAGTAGTAGGTATAGCGGTTGCTTTACTAATTGTGTCCATCATTTTTTTTAAAAATATGGGGGGTGAATTTATACCCACATTAGAAGAAGGCGATTACGCTATTGAATTTGTTTTGCCGCAGGGTTCTTCTTTATCGCAAACAGTAGAAACAATGCTGATGGCCGAACGGATGCTGCTTAAATTCCCCGAAGTAAAAATGGTGGTGGGTAAAACAGGGGCTGCGGATATTGCCACCGACCCTATGCCGCCTGAAGCATCTGATTTAATGGTAATATTAAAACCAAAAAAAGAATGGATAACCACCAAAGATTTTTATGAATTGTCAGATATGATGAGAGATAAGCTTTCTACCATTCCTGGTGTGGTAGCCGAACCAAGTCAGCCGATACAAATGCGTTTTAATGAACTGATGACCGGCATACGGCAGGATGTGGCCATTAAAATATTCGGTGAAAACTTAGATACACTGGTTGCTTATGGTGCTAAAGTGGCTAATGTTATCGGTCCTATAAAAGGAATTACACAACCACAAGTGGAAAGAGTGGATGGCCTGCCGCAAATTACTATTGAATACGACAGGGCTAAGATAGCCGGATATGGATTGAATATTGAAGATATAAACCATGTCATCAGCACTGCTTTTGCCGGAGAAGAAGCAGGCGTTGTGTTTGAGAATGAAAGAAAATTTGATTTAGTGTTGCGGTTAGACAGCGCCCATCGTACTAACCTTGATGATGTAAGCGAATTATTTGTACCGCTGAGCGATGGAAATCAAATCCCTTTATCACAGATTGCCACTGTTTCCTATAAAACAGGCCCGGCACAAATAAGCCGTGAGTCAGGTAAGCGAAGGATTTATGTAAGCTTTAATGTAAGCGGCCGTGATGTAGCCAGTGTGGTAAAAGAGGCACAGAAAAAATTAAATTCATCAATAAAACTGCCACCAGGCTATTATTATACCTACGGGGGCACTTTTGAAAATTTGCAAAAAGCATCTGCCAGGCTGATGATTGTTGTACCATTGGCTCTGTTGCTTATTTTCTTCATGCTCTATCTTACTTTTAGTTCTGTGAAAGATGCCTCATTGATTTTCACGGCCATTCCTATGAGTGCTATTGGTGGTGTATTTGCTTTGCTTATCAGAGGAATGCCATTCAGTATTTCAGGAGGTGTTGGTTTTATTGCATTGTTTGGCGTGGCAGTATTAAACGGTATTGTTTTAATAAGCACTTTCAATCAATTAGAAAAAGATGGAATGAAAGACACCATACAAAGGGTATTGGAAGGAACTAAAATACGTTTGCGGCCCGTACTCATGACTGCCGCTGTTGCTTCATTAGGGTTTCTTCCAATGGCGTTTTCTTCAGGTTCAGGAGCCGAGGTACAGAAACCTTTGGCCACTGTGGTGATTGGCGGTCTGATAACCGCAACATTCCTTACGCTGATACTGTTGCCAATACTTTATATTATTTTTTCGTCAAAAAGAAAGACGAAATTAAAACCTGTAACAACAATTATAGCTGGTATTTTTTTGCTGACAAGTGCAAATAACTTGCAGGCACAGCAACCGGTTGCCAAAAGAATAAGTGTAAGTGAAGTAATTGATTTGGCAAAAAACAACCTGCTGTATGATATAAATAAGCAGCAGATAGAAAGGGGTAAAGCACAAATCAATACAGCTACAGCATTTCCTAAAACGGGTGTGTTTGCGGAGAATGAAGACTTCCGCCCAAGCGATAACAAAGGCATCTTAAAAATTGGTGTATCACAAAGTATAGCATGGCCGGGATTGTACAAGGCACAAAAAAATCTGTACAACGAACAACTGAAATACTACCAGGCCAATACAGCAGCCATTGATGTGGATATAAAAAGAGATGTACGGACTATTTACTACCAGCTTTGGTATTTGCAGGATAAACAGCAATTGTTTCAGCGCTTAGATAGTCTTTACAAATCGTTGAATGATGCGGCCATTCTAAAAGTAAAAACCGGCGACAGTCCGGGATTGGACAGTATTTCTGCCAATGTGAGGATGAAAGAGCTGCAGGCATTGCAGCAACAAATTAATAATGATGTACAAATTCAACAAAGAATAATGATGCAGTTGCTTAATACAGAAGAATTAATATTGCCACTTCTGCTGCCCTTGGAAAAACTGGCAATGCCCGGCGTTGCAATTGACAGCATCCACCCGTTATTGACTTTACAATCGCAAAACATCAAAATTGCAAATGCTGGAATCAGCGTAATAAAAAATGAAAACAAACCTGAGTTTTCAGGCCGCTTTTTTTCTCAACGGTTATGGGATGCAAAAGACCCCTTTACCGGCTTTTCAGTATCCGCAGCTTTCCCGTTGTTTGGTGCGAGTGCTTACAGAAATAAAGTAAAAGCGGCACAGGCAGAAATGGGGGTGCAGCAAAAGCAATATGATTATCGCAAGCAGGTGCTAAACACACAACGGATGCAACAGCAACAGGAAGTGGAAAGAAACAGGAGTATGCTGGCCTTTTATGAAACAACCGGATTGAAACAGGCCAATGAAATCATCAAAGCATCATCATTAGCCTACCGGTCAGGAGAAATTAGTTTTGCCGAACTGTCACAGTTTCTTACCCAGGCCATTGAGATTCAAAAAAATTATTTAGAGAACCTGAATGTTTATAATCAATCCGTGATTGAATACAATTATTACTTCAACCAATAAAAAATAAAAGATGAAAAAATTTTTAATGATAGCAATTGTCTTTGCAAGCCTTGTTTCAGTTATTTCCTGTGGAAACAAGAGTAGCAATGCCGAAACCACCAATGCCGAAGGTGCTAAAACAGAAGAAGGACAAAATGATGAACATGAAAATACCAATACCGCTACACTTACCGAAGAGCAAATACAAAGTATAGGAGTTGAATTAGGCGTTATTGAACAAAAACAATTAACAGCAGCGGTGAAAGCAAGCGGGGTGCTGAAAGTTCCCAATCAGAACAAAGCCAGTGTAAATTCTATTTACACTGGCGTTATAAAATCCTTATTGGTTCAGCCCGGTAATTATGTGAGAAAAGGGCAAACTATTGCCACTATTGCCAACCCGGAATTTATACAGGCACAAAGTAATTACCTGAATGTAACTGCAAAAATTACATTGGCAGAATTGGAAGTAAAAAGGCAACAAGAACTGAATGCAGGTAATGCCGGGGCATTAAAAAACTTACAATCAGCAGAAACAGAATTAAGGACTTTACGTACAATCGCTTCAACATACGCACAGCAGATACAACTAATGGGTATAAATCCCGCAATGCTTTCCAATGGCAAATTAATTTCTGTTTTGTCTATTACCAGCCCCATCAGCGGAGTAGTAAGTAGTGTATCTGTAAAAATGGGAAGCTATGCAGACGTAACCACTGTAGTTGCAGAAATCGTTGATAACAGCCAGTTGCACCTTGATCTGTTTGTTTATGAAAAAGATTTGCCTAAATTAAAAAATAACCAGACCATCCATTTTACTATTACCAATAATCCTGATAAGGAATATGATGCCCGGATATTTTCCCTCGGCTCATCATTTGAAGGGGAAAGTAAAGCTATATCCGTTCATGCAAAAGTGCTGGGAGATAAAACAGGATTGATTGATGGGATGAATGTCACTGCTGTTATAAGCTTAGAACAGACCACGGCACCTGCTGTGCCCAATGATGCTATTGTAACGGTAGACGGGCAGGATTATATTTTTGTGCTTACAGATGGCCATGCAGGGGTTGAACATAAAAGCAAAGGCAAAGACACGGTAAAACAAATTTCAAAAGACCCTAAGGAACAAAAAGAGGATGAAAAGAAAGAAGTGCAAAACGGAAAAACCTTTGAACGCATACCCATAGCAAAAGGTAAAACGGATGTAGGCTATACGGAAATCACATTGCTGCGGGAGATATCAAAGGATGCAAAGATTGTGGTGAAAGGTGCATTCTTTGTATCGGCAAAGATGACTAATACTGAGGGGCATGAGGATTAGTAAAATCTACCAATGATCCGCACAACAACTTCACCTTTGATGAAATCTGGACATATGCCAAAGGGTTCTTTGTTAATAGGGGCATTAAAATAAAATTATATTTTCAAAGCACCGGTCAGCTTTTGTCCGGTGCTTTTTTTGCATATTTGCCGCATGAGAAAATGTTTCATCATCACATTAATTGCAGCGATTACATTTGTGTTTGTATCCTTCACAAGGCAGGAGCAGAAATTAAGTGCTGCCAGGTTGCGGGCACTTTACTCCCAGTCGCCCGATAAATGGCCGGCACCAACAATTGATGATGGAGTGGAATGGGCAGAATTGGCCGTTCTTCCGGAAAGCCCATTGGAAAAAGATAAAGATTCACTGAAACATTTGATTGAGCTCGGAAAAATTTTATTCTTTGACGCAAGGCTTAGCGGTTCCGGAAAAATAAGTTGTGCCACCTGTCATCAGCCCGAACTGTCGTGGGGAGATGGAAAAGAAAAATCCATCGGGCATGAAGGGGCTGTTAATAAAATGAATTCGCCTACCATTCAAAATAGCTGGTTTTATAAAAAATTATTTTGGGATGGCAGAAGCAATAGTTTAGAAGATCAGGCATTTGCGCCCATTAACAGCGAAAGTGAAATGCATAGCGAGATGCCGGAACTACCCCGAAAGTTGAGAAAAATTAAAGGGTATGCCCCTTTGTTTGATTCTGCTTTTGGTGATCCGGCTATTGCCCCCCACCGTATAACAGAAGCAATTGCTGTTTTTGAAAGAACGATTGTAAGCCGTAAAAGCAGGTTTGATGAGTTTTTAGCCGGCAATAAAAAGGCTTTAAACAATAATGAACTTCGGGGATTGCACATCTTCCGCACCAAAGCAAGATGCATGAATTGCCATAACGGGTCATTATTTTCCGATAACCAATTTCATAATGTTGGTTTTTCTGGCGATGGTATGGGCTATTACAAAGTGTCTCATAAAGATGAAGATATGGGTAAGTTTAAAACACCTTCTCTCAGGGATGTAATGAAAACGGGGCCCTGGATGCATGACGGCGTCCAGGGGGATATGTTAGTTATACTGGATAAATTCGATAATCCCGGTATCATTTCAAATTTGGATAAGCTACTGAAGCCGCTTGGCCTTACAGCTAAAGAGAAAAAGGACCTGCTTGCCTTTCTCAATGCCATTTCAGCCATGCCGTTAAAGTTCAATAAGCCTGTTTTGCCTCAATAAGCAACTTTTTCGCAGGAAAAACTATCTTTGCTCTCCAAATATTCAAAATCATATAAAACAATAAACATGAAAAAATTATTTCTGACAGTAGTAATCGCAGCTTTTGGGTTTATTGCCAATGCACAACCGCCAGCAGGTGATGCTAAACCCGGAGAATGGTATGGTGAAAAAATAACCACCGAAGGTGCTCTAAATATAAACGATGTAGTAGCAAAACTAAACGGGGGTTCAGAATTTCCTGAAGTTAAAATAACCGCCAAAATAATCGAAGTGTGTCCCAATAAGGGATGCTGGCTGAAACTGGAACTGAACGATGGCAGCACCGCAACAGTAAAAATGAAAGACTATGGTTTCTTTTTGCCATTGGCTGCAAAGGGAAAAACAGTAGTAATTGATGGTGAGGTGAAGATCAAGACAACATCTGTAGCCGAACTGAAGCACTTTGCAGAAGATGCTAAAAAATCTAAAGAAGAAATTGATGCCATTACTGAACCAAAGAAGGAAGTAAGTGTGAAGGCGAAAGGAATTGTAGTAGTAGAATAAGATATTTTCCCAACTGATAGTAAAGGCTGTTCTGAAAAGAGCAGCCTTTTTTGCGGATTTCCATTTTGCGTAAACTGTTTTTCCTAATCCGTAACCTTGTTTGTCCTGTAGTCCGGACATTTGCAGCATAAAAAAATAGCTATGTTCAGAAGATTACTGATATTGACCGGAATTGTTGGTTCAGTAATTCCCGCCCTTGCACAAAATGACAAAAAGGTTTTTCATGATGATTCTCTGAACCCCACCCATAAATATTTACCCGATATAACGGTAGTAGGCCGGAACAGTAAAAGTGATTACCAGCAAATGCCGGAGGTTGTCGGTACTTCGATCTACGCAGGTAAGAAAAATGCATTGATCGTATTAGATAATGTGCAGGGAAATGTTGTCACCAATACGATGCGCCAGGTGATGGCAAAAATCCCCGGCATTCATGTGTGGGAAAGCGATCCCAGCGGCATACAAATCGGCATTTCTGCAAGGGGACTAAGCCCGAACCGGAGTTGGGAATTCAACATCCGGCAAAACGGTTATGATATTGCCGCCGATCCTTTTGGATATCCGGAAGCTTATTACAATCCGCAACTGCAGGCTGTGCAAAGAATTGAAATAGTAAGGGGGCAGGGTTCATTACAATATGGTCCGCAATTCGGAGGCCTTGTAAATTATATTCTCAGGAACGGAAGCGAAGTAAAAAAGAAATTTGAATTTGAAACACAGCAGACTTTTGGCAGCAATGCCCTGTTCAACAGCTACAATGCTTTTGGCGGAAAAACCGGCAAATGGCATTATTATTCTTTCTTTGATCATCGCAATGGCGATGGATGGAGACAGAACAGCCGTTATTTCGCCAAAGCTGGTTTCGCTACTGTTACTTATTACTTTACTCCAAAGTTTTCACTTACCACTGAAGTGATGCATTCGCATATCCGCAGTCAGCAGCCCGGCGGATTAACTGATTCTTTATTGTATGCAGACCTGCCTGCCGGACAGGCAGGTGCACAGCAAAGCTTTCGCAGCCGCAACTGGTTCGATATTAAATGGACAACCCCTGCCTTAATTCTTAATTATAAATTCAGCGAGAAAGCAAGATGGAACACTAAGTTCTTTGCTACTATCGGCAACAGGAACAGTGTTGGCTTTTTGCAATCCATCACAACCAAAGACAGCATCAATGCTGTTACCCGTGACTACAACAACAGAGCAGTACAGGTAGATGAATACCGAAATTATGGAATGGAGAGCCGTATCATCACCGATTATACATTGGGAAAAATAAATAACACTTTGTCTGGCGGCATACGATTTTACACCGGTACCACGCACCGCCGTGCAGAGGGTAAAGGAACTACCGGCACTGCTTACGATGTAAATATCATTGGCAATTATCCGAGAGATATCAATTTCAAATCAAAAAATGCAGCTGTTTTCGCTGAAAATATTTTCCGGGTAAATGAAAAACTGCTCACCATTCCCGGCATCCGCTACGAATGGCTGGAAGGCGCAGCATCAGGAAGAAATGGTTATACAAGCAGCAGTGCAGAAATTTTATTACAGAACATTACCCGCAGCAGAAGTTTTCTGCTGGCCGGCATCGGTGCAGAATATCATATCACACCCAAAACAGAATTCTATGCCAATATATCACAGGCCTATCGCCCCATTCAATTTGCTAACCTTCAGGCGCCACCCACTACTGATATTGTAGATAATAACTTGAAGGATGCAAAGGGATATAATGCTGATTTTGGTTACAGGGGAAAGGTGAAGGACTTCCTGCAATTTGACATCAGCGGCTATTACCTGCAATACAATAACAGGATTGGAACGGTAACAGTAGCAGGCACCCCTTCGTACCGGTTGATAACAAATGTTGGCAGCAGCACCAGTAAGGGGTTTGAAGGATATATAGAATTTAACCCGTGGAGAGCTTTAACCAAAAATACAAAAGCAGATATTATTTTATTTGGTTCTTATGGTTATACCGATGCCCGTTACAGCAGCGATCATAAAGATGCTGCCACCAAAGGAAAGAAAGTGGAAAATGCACCGCAACATATTTTCCGCGGTGGTATCACGGCAGGCTATAAATCTTTTCTGCTCACTACTCAGCTTAGTTATACCGGCGATAATTTCAGCGATGCTAATAACAGCATTGTCCCAACAACTAATGGCAATAACGGATTGATCCCCTCTTATGCAGTGGCAGACCTTACTGCAACGTATAAATTTTCGAAAGGAATGAACATTAAAGCAGGTATCAACAATCTTACAAATGAAATATATCTTACACGCCGGGCAGGTGGTTATCCCGGGCCGGGGGCATTGCCTGCTGATGGAAGAACATTTTTTGTAAGTGTGGGTGCGAAACTATAACTAAACAGTACAACAATTTTTAAATGCCTTTTTGAAAAGAAAGGCATTGTTTTTTAAATAATTTGTATCGTACATGATTTTTATCAACAACAGGCATGATTGTATTACGAGTGCTTGTCATTTTTTTGTCAAAGAAAATTTTCAACCTATTTCATGACATGGATGTGATAAAACTCATCCTTTGCTGAAGAACCTTTGCGGTGAAATTTTGATGACATGTATAAAACCACTGCAACAGTTTTTTTAAGTTTTATCTGTGATTGTTTATTTGCCCAGGGCGATACACTCTTTAATAAAACATTGGATGAAGTAGTTATCACTGCTACCCGTACAGAACGCAAACTGGGCAATGTGGCTGTTCCGGTACGCATCATCAGTCAAAAAACAATTCAGCAGGCCGGCTCACTCAGGTTAAAAGATATTTTACAGGAGCAGGCCGGCTTATATATCACCAATGGTTTTGGCGCTGGTGTACAAATGCAGGGGCTTAACCCGGATTACACTTTACTGCTCATAGATGGTGAGCCGCTGGTGGGAAGAACTGCCGGTGTGCTGGATCTGAACCGGCTGACTGTCGGTAATATCAAAAAAATAGAAATAGTAAAAGGTCCTTCTTCCAGCCTCTACGGTTCTGAAGCTATGGCCGGAGTTATTAATATTATCACCGACCGTTCTTTTAAAAAGAATTTTGGGGCAGGGTTTCGTTATGGTTTTGGCAATCCGGATGATGGATTGGCCTTGCCTGCAGGAAAAAATACCTTTAAAAATATTGACATAAACCTGAATGGAAGCACCACTATTAATAAACTGGGCCTGCAATTTTCTAGTAATGTATTCTATCTCGATGCTATCAGCTTCCGTCCTTTTTCATCGGACAGAATTCCTCAACCTATCTGGCGGCTGACCAACCAGGTACAGATTAATTATCCTTTTTCTGCCAAAACAAAATTCAATATTTCAATTCGTCATGCTTATGATCATATCAAACAGGAATTTGCTGTAAGTAATAATGGTTCGGCTACTAATTCATATGGCCGGGAAGCCAATCATGATGTAAATATTAACCCGGTTTTTACTCACCAGTTTAATAATAAAATAAAATCAGCGCTGCGTTTATATACTTCTTTATATAATGGGTCACAACGATTAAATTTTAAAGAAAAACCTGACAGCGGTTATGTTGATGAGTTCAAACAGCATTTTTACCGGGCTGAAAACCAGACCGATGTCAGCTGGAATAAAATGACTTTGACAATGGGCGCAGGTTACATTATTGATGATGCAAGATCAACCCGGTATGATAACATAAATAGCAATAAACAGAATACTGTATTATATGGTTTTGCACAGCATGAATGGAAGCCCTCCGATAAAATAATTGTGATTGCAGGCCTGCGGTATGATGATAACAAATTATTTGCTGCTGCTTTCAGTCCGAAACTGGCCCTGCGATATAAAGTCAACAACAAAATTTTATTAAACGCATCAATAGGCCGTGGATTTAAAGCTCCTGACTTCCGGCAGCTCTATCTGAATTTTACAAACAATGCCGCCGGCGGCTATTCTGTTTTTGGAAGTATTGATGCAGTAAAGATTATTAATGAATGGCAACGCCTGGGGCAGATTGCTGAAATCAAAGAAGATTTTTACCAGTTGAAAGAATTGAAACCTGAATTTTCGACAGGTATTAATGTTGGCGGGTCTTATTATCATTCTGATAAACTTTCGTTTAACCTCAATCTATTCAGGAATGATATTGAAGAATTGATAGATGTGAGACAGGTGGCAACTAAAACGAATGGCGGACAAATATTCAGTTATATCAATATTAAGAATGCTTACACCCAGGGAGGAGAAGCAGAAATAAACTGGCAGCCATTCAAACAATTAAAAGTTTCTTCTGGTTATCAGTTATTACTGACAGCCGATAAAGCGGAATTGAGCAGTGTAAAAGGCGGTAAGGAATTTACCCGTGATGAAAATGGTTTTAGCCGTGTGCTTAACCGTAATGAATATGCCGGCCTGCCTAACCGCAGCAGGCATATGGCAAATTTAAAATTCACTTTTGAAAATCAAAAAGAATTTTTTGCCACAGCCCGATTCATTTATCGCAGTCAGTGGGCCGTTGCCAACAGGGATGGTAACGCAGTATATAATAGTAACGATGAATTTGCACAAGGATTTGTGTTGGTCAATATTTCAACAGGCAAAAAATTAAAAAATGGTACCCGCCTGCAGGCAGGAATGGATAATGTGTTTAATTACCAGGATATAAATTATTTGCCGAACCTGCAGGGCAGAATGATTTATATCGGCGCACAATTCAAATTAGTAAGCAGTAAATAATATTTTATAATAAATACAAATTACAAACGATGAAAAACAGAATTGTTTTAGCAGCAGTAGTAGCTACAGCCCTTTTCGCAGCATGCACCAAAGACAAAGTGGAACAACCACCAGTTGATCCGGGTGCATTTAATGTATCAGTAAGCGGAAAAGTTGTTACAGTCAGTAATCTTCCTGCAGATACTATCATTGGATTAGCACCAACAGGGCAGCCGGTAGGTACAGGTAAATATTCATTCTTTAGCCTCGAAACAAACTCATGGGTTTCCAATGCAGATTCAGCAACTGCCAAATGGGATCTGGCTTTTGCAGGAACTACTGTCAGGGTAAATAATGCAACCAGCGGGCCGGGTAGCGGTGGCGCATTTGTGTATGCTGGCATCTTTGATGCACTCAGTTCTGTTCCGGTTGATTCAGTTTTTAAAATTGATAATCACCCGGTTTCTTATGCCATCACCAAAGGTTCCGGCAAAGGCTGGTATAACTATGACGGCGCCAATAATTTATTGACCCCTGTTCCCGGTCGTGTACTTGTTATCAGAACTGCCAGTGGTAAATATGCCAAAATAGAAATTCTGAATTATTACAAAGGCGGGGTTACTCCATCGGCGACTGCTTCTGATGATATAAAAATCAATGAGCAGCGGTATTATAAATTCCGCTACACATACCAGGGAAATGGCACAAGCACATTTTAAAAAATAAAACCCGTGGAAAGGAACCGCCCCGGGATCATGAAAACCAGGGCGGTTTTTCTTGTTTGTAATTAGTATCTGCCACTGCAGATATTTTCGTGAAATTTTGTGTGAATTCTTGCCCGCCTGTATTCAGCTGCCTGCCGTCAGGCAGGTCTGCGCCAATCTGTGTTAATCTGTGGCTAAACCGGCTGTTTATTTCCTTAACTTCGCAGCCATTTTAGAACGGCTATGAGTGCTAAATACAAAGAATTTACCGGATTAAACCTACCGGCTTTTGAGCAGGAAATACTTGCCAAATGGACGGAGAACCAGGCATTTGAAAAAAGTGTATCCCTGCGGGAAGGAGCCACGCCTTTTGTGTTTTATGAAGGCCCGCCAAGCGCCAATGGTATGCCCGGCATCCACCATGTTATTTCAAGAACGCTGAAGGATTTGGTATGCCGCTACAAAACCATGAAAGGTTTCCAGGTAAAAAGAAAAGGCGGTTGGGATACCCACGGTCTTCCGATTGAATTGGGTGTAGAAAAAGAACTCGGTATTACTAAAGAGGACATTGGTAAAAAAATATCAGTAGAAGAATACAACCAGAAATGCCGGGAAGCAGTACTGCGGTATAAAGACAAGTGGGATGACATTACCCGCAAGATGGGTTATTGGGTTGACCTGAATGATCCGTATATCACTTATAAGAACGAATACATCGAAACGGTTTGGTGGATATTGAGTGAGTTATATAAAAAAGGATTGTTGTATGAAAGTGTTAGCATCCAGCCCTATTCACCTGCTGCTGGTACGGGATTAAGTTCACATGAATTGAATCAACCTGGAACGTATAAAGATGTAAAGGATACGAGTGCAGTGGCGATGTTTAAAGCCTCCCCAAACCCCTCCGAAGGAGAGGCTTACAAGAATCCCGGAATCAGTAAAGTTTTTACTGCTGCGAAAGGTGAAGATGTTTATTTCCTTGCATGGACAACCACTCCTTGGACATTGCCATCAAATCTTGGATTGACTGTCGGGTCTAATATTGATTATGTTTTAGTAAAGACTGTAAACCCTTATACTGCAATTCCAATTAATGTTGTGCTTGCAAAGAATTTGCTTGGAAAATTTTTCAAATTCATGGAAACTCCAGGTATAGAAATTGAAAAAACGACATCATATAAAGCTGATCCCATTCCAGATTTACTTGCTCGAAGAAATGATCTTAATGAAGATGAACAAGAGACTTTAAAGAAATCTGTTTTTTCAGGAGGAAAAATAAATTATTGGGAGATCTCGCACCATTTTAAAGGTTCAGATATTGAAGGTTGCGAATACGAACAACTACTTCCTTACGAAGCCAACTCTCTAAAAGTAATTGAAGAAATAACACCCGGTGCAAAACCATTCCGTGTAATGGTGGACAGCTTCGTTACTACTGAAGACGGAACTGGCATCGTTCATACTGCCCCGGCCTTTGGTGCAGATGACTATAAAGTAGGAAAGAAATACAACATCGGCATATTAACGATGGTGGACAGGGAAGGAAAATTTGTAGAGGGAATGGGAGAGTTTAGTAACCGGTTTGTAAAGAATTATAAAGATGACCCGAGCTATGTAGATGTGAATGTTGACATAGCGGTCAAATTAAAAAAAGAAAACCAGGCATTTAAAGTAGAGAAATACGAACACAACTATCCGCATTGCTGGAGAACAGATAAACCCATTCTTTATTATCCATTAGATGCATGGTTCATAAAAACCACAGCTGTAAAGGAAAGAATGGTGGAGTTAAATAAAACCATCAACTGGAAACCCAAGTCAACCGGCGAAGGCCGCTTTGGCAATTGGTTGGAGAATGTAGTAGATTGGAACCTGAGCCGTTCAAGATTTTGGGGAACTCCATTGCCTATCTGGGTAACAGAAGACGGAGAAGAAAAAATTTGTATCGGCAGTATTGAAGAATTACTTGCCGAAGCAAAAAAAGCCGATGAAGTGTTGGGTACAACTCACAACTCACAACTCACAACTCACAACTTAGATCTACACAAACCTTATGTTGATGATTTTATTTTGGTGAGCCCTTCGGGAAAGCGAATGAAACGGGTTCCCGATTTGATTGACGTTTGGTTTGACAG
>CXWL01004650.1_pt1 | contig 59950 bp, 62 predicted proteins | sample 590931 | NCBI WGS metagenome assembly CXWL01 (sample SAMEA3498368, study PRJEB10139) | groundwater metagenome | biome: water well; material: biofilm material | place: Germany | collected 2015-04-27 | reverse complement strand
TGGCAGGGGTACAACTACCGCTCATTGACAACAACGGGATCGCCTTCCCCTCTCCCAGGGACAAGGAGGGAGAGCCCGTTGGCATCATGGCCTCGATGGTCTCCACGCCACTCGTCGAACCCGACCCGGTTGTTCGCATCGGCGCAGCGGACCAGTTGGTCACAGTGCAGTTGGGTAGAGACTACCTCCCGGTCTTTGACTCCCCCTCTGCCGATCTCCAGGGTCAGGTCGTCTTCGTCGGTTACGGCATTGTCGATCCCGCTCAAGGAATCGACGATTACGCCGGCGTCGATGTGAAGAACTGCATTGTGCTCTTCCTGCGTGGCAAACCGGATCACTACCAAGGCTCCGTCAGCCACGCCGACAAGGTCCGCTTCGCACGAGATCGAGGAGCCTTAGCCTATCTGACCGCAACAGGGCCGATTATCAGCCCATATGAAACTCGCCGCGGCGCCACGGGAAGGCCCAGCGCATTGTATGGGCAGCTCTCCCCTGACCAAGCCCTCCCTGGCGCATGCATCAGCACGAAATTGGCCGAGACTCTCCTCGCCGGAAGCGGCGATGAGTCCAATCCTGACCACCTTCGCGCCCTCCAAGAACAACTCAATAACGCCCCAGCAGCGCGATCGCGCCTCGTCAATCGATATGCATCTCTCCATTGGAAAACCACGATAGCGGACGGCTTGCTGACGAACGTGGTGGGGATGATTCCTGGTACAGGGCCGGATACCATCGTCATCGGCGCCCATCGCGACCATTTTGGCCGCCCTGCAGGCCTCTTATTTCCTGGCGCTGACGACAATGCATCAGGAACGGCCATAGTACTGGAGGTCGCACGGGCCCTAGGGAAAATCGGTCTGCGTCCTCAACGGACGATCCTCTTACTATCATTCAGTGGACATGAGAGAGATTCGCTCGGGTCACGCCTCTATACATCGAGACCTGTCATCCCCCTCGGCTCAACGAAAGCCATGATCAACATTGACCATGTCGGAGTGGGATACGGAGTGTTAATCCTCCGTGTCACAGAGTTGAAGAAATCCACGTTAAAGGAAGCAGGGTACGCAGTGGGTTTGGTCAACAAGCTTGACTATTACGGATTCTTGCCAGGCGGCGACGAAGAACCGTTCAAAGAGGCAGGAATTTCAACCGTCAGCATCGCAAGCGGCGGGGCCCACCCGCACATGCATCAGCCTACCGACACCGCCGACACGATCGATCCGGAAATTTTGCGGAACATAGCACGGTATGTCCTCGCGCTCACCTGGCAACTGGCGAATGCTCCTTGACCCGTGAAACGTGAATCGTTAAACGTGAAAGGTTTCGGAGGAAAATCACTCGACAATCCTACGTTTCACCTTTTACCTTTCACGGTTCTTGCGGGCGATGCTGACGGGCTTTTCCAGCATCCTGTTTTAGGGAATGTCGTCGAGAATAGTCGATTGAATCGCCGGCAGTGGGGCAGTTTGACGGGGAGGGCCGGGGAGGACGGTTGCTGAGCCGACCTGATTGGCACCCTGGATGAGTCCAATCGAAAGTTGAGGCCCGAGCGTGGTCACAGCCCCGCTCCATGCCTGGCCGGTCGTAGGGTTTCGAAAGCTGAAGGACTGGGAATTATTCCCAGGATTGTAGAGAAAGCCCTGTGTCCCTTGATTGTCGATATACAGACTCCCTATGCCAGGTCCCCTGAACAGTGGCGCAACCCCTCCATCGAATGAACGAACACTGGAGATCGATTGCCCCCAGGCTGGCGAGGTCAGTATCGAGAACGTCAGCAGGAGCAGGGCGGACCCAGCAATTACAGCGGAAACGTTCGTTTCTCGACGATGCACTCTCAGAACATGATGATCTCGGAACCCCATTGTAGTTCGCCCATGACAGCTACGCATGGAAGCATTATAGTATCGATCGATATTCCTTGTCGATCACAGGAGGGGGCATGAAACAGAGGATCGGAGCAACGAGATGGTGGCACACATGCGGCTATGCCGTCGGCATCGGCCTGATCCTGTCGCCCGGGCTCAGTTGGGGCCTGGAGGTTGGGACAACTCCGTCGGCGGAACGACGGGAGACCATCTCCCTCGCCGATGCGGCGATGCAAGCGCTGAAGCACAACTTAGATATCAGCATCAGCCGTCACACGAAGGAGAGTCGGCTGGCCGACATCACCGTTGAACAAGCCAAGTTCGACCCGACGCTCAGCGTGAACGGTCAATTCAACCGGACCGTGAACCCACTCAACCGTCCGGTATTCGGTGGAACCGGCGGTGCCTTGACCGGGATTACCACCTTTGATCAACGCACCCAATCCGTCACGTTAGATGCAACGGCGAACCTACCGACCGGCGGCAATATCGACCTGAACTACAGCCCTGCTAGGACCAATGTAAACCAGAATGTGGCGGCGGGATTCCTATTCAACCCCGCCTATACCGGTGGTCTCGCGCTCACCCTCACGCAACCGCTCCTCCGCAACGCAGGAATCGATATCACCAAAACGTTCATCCGCGTCGCACAGAATAATGCCACTGTGGAAGAGCATGTCTTCCGCGATCGCGTTCTCACTGTCCTCGCCACAGTCGAACAGACCTATTGGGAAGTCGTCTTTGCCAACGAGAATCTGAAAGTGGCTGAAGCCGCCCTGAAAGCGGCACAGGAACTCCTGGCCACCAACCGCGCGAAGGCGAAAGCGGGCATCATGTCGATCGTCGATGTCTTGCAAGCTGAAGCCGCTGTCGCGTCACGAGTCGAACAGGTGCTGGTTGCGGATAAAACGATTCGAGACCAGGAAGATCAGCTGCGCCGATTGCTCAATCCTACCGAGGAAGACCTGCGTCAAGACATGCGCCTTACCCCACTCGACCAACCGGTCGTGACCCTCGAACCCATCAGTCTTCAGGAAGCTATCGACGTCGCCATCGAGCAGCGGCCGGAAATTGTCCAAGCGAAGAAGAATATGGAAACGAGCGACCTCAATACCAAGTTCGCCAAAAACCAGATTCTCCCGACCCTCTCGTTCCAAGGAACAATGGGGATGGCGGGGCTCGGACCAAACTACACGGACTCCGTCAACCAAAACTTCAGCGGCGATTACTACAATTATGGAGCGGGCCTCGTGTTGAGTTACCCGCTCGGCAACCGCTCAGCCTGGAGCACCTATAACAAACGACAGCTGGAAGCCCAAAACGCCGAAGCGTCGCTCATCAGTGTGCGGCAGCAGATCATCGTGGGTGTGCGCGAAGCGGTCCGGCGTGTTCAGACAGATTTCAAGCGGATCGAAACCACTCGATCGGCCAGAATCATGGCAGAGAAGCAGTTGCAGGCCGAGCAAGAGCGGTTGAAAGTAGGACTCAGCACCACACGCTTTGTGCTCGACTTCCAGCGAGATCTCGCGACGGCCCAAGGGAACGAGTTGCGCGCCACGGTCGATTACAATAAATCCCTCTCCAACCTCTCGAGGCACAAAGCCACCACACTCGACCGCTATAACCTCCAACTCAACTGACGGTCCTCATGACCTCGCCTGAGCCCGGTCTGCGCGAGACACCGACTCAGGCCAAAGAATGGGGGGCAGCCCTCGCACTGCTCCCAGTCGCCACGACGATCAGCTTCTACGCCCTTCCCCCTTCGCTCCAAGAACAGTCATTGGTCCAGTTCGCCCCTCAGATCGTCGCCTATCTCGCTTTAGGCTTGTGGGCATTGCACAACGACAACTTCGTCATTCGCCTTGGGCTGCCGAGAAAGAATGGGCGGGATGGCCTCCGATGGGGACTGCTGACTGGCCTGCTACTCGGTTGCCTGAATACGTTCGTCATTCTCATTGCCTACCCTCATCTGGGCTATGACATCAACTTCCTCAAGACCACGCTGCATGGCCGACTTCCCCTCTTTGTTATGTTCCCCTGGTTCATCTGTAGTATTGCCATCTTTGTGGAACTGAATTTTCGCGGATTTCTCCTCGGACGGCTGGCTGCACTTGAATCACGACTATGGGAGGCCGGCGTAGCCCAACGATCCTCACCTTTCGCCCTCATCGCATCTGCACTCATATTTGCTTTCGACCCGTTCATGGTAAATACTTTCCAACACCTCCACTGGATCGCCGTATGGGACGGGCTGATTTGGGGAGGCATCTACTTGCGCACGCGCAATCTTTACATCACCATCGTCGCGCATGCAGTCGAAGTCCTCGTGATGTATAGCGCGGTGAGAGCGGCGATCGGATAACACACAAGCTGCGGAAAAACTATCAGTGGACGCTGACCCATCACTGATTTGTGCAGTTGGAACAATAGGAAAAGCCACGCAGGATGCTCAAAAAGGCCGTTCAGCAAGGCCGCAAGTGATTCGAACCCGGAGGCGTACCCTCAGGGGTACGCTGAGGATTTCGATGAGCCGAGAACGAAGATGGCGGGCTTTTTCAGCATCCTGCGAATGAATCCAATGAATCCCTCCTTCTCCAGCTACCTCGTCAACGATGTCTTCGGTGACCCCGGAGTCTATGTAGAAGTCCGCTGGTCGAAGCGGGCGTTGCTGTTCGACTTAGGCCATAATGAGGGGCTGGGACCGACGAGGCTCCTCCGGGCCGGTGATTTATTCATTTCCCACACACACGTCGATCACTTCATCGGCTTCGATGCAGTCTTGCGAGTGGCCTTGGGACGAGGGAAGACCGTCCGACTCTTCGGCCCTCCTGGACTGATCGGCAATGTGCAGGGCAAATTGCGAGGTTACACATGGAATCTGGTCGATGGCTATCCACTGACCCTCGACGTCAGGGAATTTCACCCCCAGGAAATCCGGCGGACACTCTTCAACGCAACCGACAGATTCCGCCCGGTTGAACAACCGACTCATTCTCTCGTGCCGGAACCGGCCACAGGCTTATTTACTGTCCTCCAAGATCCCATGTTCACCGTGTGCGCAGTCTCCTTGAACCATCGTATTCCCTCATTTGCCTATTCCCTGGAAGAACAGTTCCATATCAATGTGATCAAGCAGAGGCTGCGCGAGGCGAACCTGCCGGTCGGTGCCTGGCTCAAAGACGTGAAACAATACATCTGGCAGGGTCGACCGGACGAGTTCCGCTTTACCGCCGTGCTCTATGACGAACACCATCGAGAGGAGCGAGAGTTGATGTTGGGCGAAGTCAAAGAACGATTCTGCACCATCTCACGCGGGCAAAAAATCGCCTACGTCGTCGATGCTCGGTTCGATGAGGAGAATGAAGCGAAGATTATTGCCCTCGCTCGCGGCGCAGATGTCCTCTACTGCGAATCGCCCTACCTGGACGTTGATGCCGACAAAGCCTTCGACCGTTACCATCTGACCGCGAGACAAGCCGGTCTCATGGCGCGCAAAGCCCAGGTACGCGATCTCGTTGTATTTCATTTTTCGCCACGGTATACCGGTCAGGGCGAGGCGCTGGAGCGGGAAGCGATGGATGCGTTCAAACAAACTGAAGAGGAGGCACCGTGAATGATATCGTGAAGTATGCCGTCTACTTTATATTGGGCGGGACGATTGTCAGTGTCTCCACCTACCTCGGGTCGCAAGGCAAATCGTTCCTCGCTGCCTTTGCCAGTACCTTTCCCGCCATTACCGGCGCCACGTTCATACTGATTTATCTGAATGGAGGCAACGAGGCGATCGTCAGCTACGCGAAAAACTTGTTGTGGTTCGTTCCGCCCTGGGTTGTATACGTCGTCACCATGATCCTAGGCATTCCTCGAATTGGGTTCTGGCCCGCCATGATCGGCTCACTGGTGCTGTATCTGGGGTCCGTGGGGCTCGTGAAGAAGGTCTTAGGTTAGATCTTTCAGCCGGCTCCACTAAAATGGAGCCGATTCATTTCGCCAAGAGCCGACACCATCTGATCAAGGGCAGCGGTGACAGAGCGGCTCGCTGCTTGGGATGGACCATCAGCCCCAGCCCACATGTCGGGAGGGCGTTCAAACTCTCGCACGTTCTGGCAGAACCGACCGATCGTCTGCTTCCAGTGGATGGGACCCGATGCTTCGTCGAGGAACTCCACTCGGTCCTGCGAAAAGGGCCGATCAAACTGCGCCGCCCGCTGTTGCCACATCTGCTCCATCGCCTGCTGCCGCTCTGGACTGAACTCCAGCCCGCTAGCCCGTTCGTTGAGCGCCGCAAACAGTCCTCCGACGATGTGGTCGGCCTCCGATTCGGGGAACACCCCGACACAGGCTTGCATAAGCAGATATTTGTGAAAGAGGAACACCTCGGCGCTGATACGCGCGTCGTTTGCGGAAGGATCGTACACTCGTGCCAGTTCACGCAACTCGTCGCCTGATGCTCCCTCAAGGCAGGAGCCCAGCAAACGGGCCAACTGGCGGCCGAGCCCGAGATACTCTGCCGGAGGCAGGCGCTGCATAATTCTATTGTGGCTCCACGACGACCGCCGTGCCGCTGGCGCTGACCATCAACATGCTGGTGTTGGCGCCGATCGTCTCATAGTCGATATCGATGCCGACAATGGCATTGGCGCCCAGATTGCGGGCCTGTTCGCGCATTTCGCCGAGCGCAATATCTTTGGCCTTGCGCAACTCGGCCTCATACGCCGCCGATCTGCCACCTACGATATCCCGAATCGACGCGAAAAAGTCCCGAAAAATATTCGCGCCGAGAATGGCATCCCCGGAAACCAATCCCAAATACTTGACCGCTTTCTTTCCGTCGAGACTCGGTGTTGTCGATAGAATCATACACCCCTCCTCTCGCTGAGCGCCCCCATCCTCTCACCCTTGAGAGCAATCGCCAAGTTTTTTTTGCTGAATACCTTGGTCTGGAGAAGTCTGAGCGACTTCCACCCCGTCCGGAAACAGAGCGGGTGCCGGAGTAGATATTCGTGAATCGTCCGCGCTACGATCATACATTTATGTCGCTTGGAGCCTATCCCGTGGAACCGACGCCTCTACCTCAGAATCAGTCCACAGACCTCATCGTCGAGGGGGCGCGGCAGAATAATCTCAAAAACATCTCGCTCCGTATCCCGCACAATCAGGTGACAGCCATCACCGGCGTCTCAGGGTCGGGGAAATCCTCTCTCGCGTTCGACACCCTGTTCGCCGAAGGGCAATGGCGTTACGTGGAATCGCTCTCCACCTATGCCCGCATGTTTCTCGACAAGGTCAATCGGCCCGATGTCGATCAGCTGATCAACGTCCGCCCCGCCATTGCCATCGAGCAGAAGAACCCCATCCGCACGGCCCGTTCGACGGTCGGCACCACAACCGAAATCGCCGATCTCCTGCGACTGCTGTTTGCCAAAGTGGGCCATCCGGTCTGCCCCGACTGCGCCATCGGTGCGCGCAGCTTTCATCCCGGTAGCGTAGCCGACGATCTGTTGAAGCATTGTTCCGATACGCGAGCGATGATCCTGTTTCCGATCAAAGCCCCGGCGCCGAAACAGGACCAGGCCTTTCTACAATCGTTGCTTCTGCGCGGGTTCACCAGAGTGAAATGCGGCGAGGAGATTCTCGATCTCCATGAGACTCACACCCTTCCCAAAACCAGACCGGACCATCTTCATGTGATCCTTGATCGGCTAGTGATCCGGGAAGATAATCGATCCCGCCTCGTCGAAGCGATTGAAACCGCATTTCGCGAGGGCGATGGCCTGTGCCGCGTGGAGGTCATCGACCAGGGCCTCCGAACCTACAGCACGAACTTTCACTGCCAACAATGTGGCAGAACATTCGAACCGATTCGCCCAGTCCTCTTTTCCTTCAACCATCCACTCGGCGCCTGTCCGGAGTGCAAGGGGTTCGGCAATATTCTCCGTTACGATCCCGACCTCGTCATTCCCGACCACAGCAAGTCGCTGGCTCAAGGCGCGATTGAACCCTGGAGCAAACCCAGCGCCGATTGGTGGCAGAAGCAAATGTTGCTCTCCATGAAACGGCGTGGGATCGACCTCACGATCCCCTACAAAGACCTGCCCCAGCCGATCCAACAGATACTCTGGCAGGGAGAAGGGAAGATGGAGGGTGTGCAGCAATTCTTCGAATATTTGGAAGGGAAGCGCTACAAGTTGCATGTGCGCGTGATGCTCAGCCGCTACCGGACACCGATCCCCTGCCCAACCTGTGAGGGGACTCGACTCCGACCAGACGCCCGCTATGTGAAGTTCGCGGGCCGAGACATTCACGAGCTGTCTGCCCTCACCATCGAACAGACTGCCGCCTGGGTTACTGGCCTCACCCTTTCTCCCTATGAAGAGCAGATCGCCCGCGACATTCTCCGACAACTGACGGCCAAGCTTGGCTTTCTCCTCCGCGTAGGCCTCAGCTATCTGACACTCTCCCGCCAAACCCGCACGCTTTCGGGAGGAGAGGCCCAACGCGCAGCCTTAGCCAACCAACTCGGCGCCCGCCTGGTCGGGACGCTCTACGTCCTCGACGAACCAACCATCGGTCTCCATCCGCGCGACACCGCGACGCTCGCGGGCATTCTGCGAGAGCTGTCAGTCCAGGGCAATACCGTGGTCGTCGTCGAACACGACCGCCAGATGATGCAGGCAGCCGACTATCTTGTCGAGCTGGGCCCTTTGTCGGGCGAGAAGGGAGGTGAGGTGATCTGTGCCGCGCCCCAGCAGGAATTCATGGCAGACCGGCGGTCGATCACGGCGCGCTACCTGCGCGGCGAAGACGAAATCGCCACGCCCAAGTCCCGGCGAAGAGGAAATGGAAAATTTCTGGTTGTAGCAGGCGCATCCGAACACAATCTCAAAGATCTGATTGTCCGTGTTCCGCTCGGCATGTTGGTCTGTATCACCGGTGTCTCGGGATCCGGCAAAAGCACATTGGTCGAAGACACGCTCTACCGAGCCGTTGCCCGCGCCTTTCGTATCGAGTCGCTACCAATGGGCAAGTTTCGCGCGATTAAAGGAATCGAACATCTCACCGGCATCAAGCTCATCGATCAGGAGCCGATCGGCCGAACGCCGCGATCCAATCCCATCACCTACCTGAAAGCGTTCGATGAGGTTCGCTCTCTCTTCGCCTCTGAGCGCGATGCGCTAAGGATCGGGCTCACGCCGGGCCATTTCTCCTTCAATACCACCGGGGGGCGGTGCGACCGCTGCGAAGGAAGCGGCGTCGAAAAGCTGGAAATGTATTTCTTCGAAGATATCTATGCCACGTGCGAGGCCTGCGACGGGAAACGATTCAAACCGGATGTCCTCTCCATTCGCTATCGCGGGAAAACGATCCATGATGTGTTGCAAATGACGGCTGAAGAAGCGTTGGGATTTTTCAGCGGCTCACCCAAACTCACCGAAAAGCTCCATCTCCTCTCGACCATCGGGCTCGGCTATCTCCGCCTTGGCCAGTCCGCGACGACACTCTCAGGCGGCGAGGCCCAACGGTTAAAGATCGCAGCCGAGCTTAAGGACACATCGGCAAAGAACGTGCTCTACATCATGGACGAACCGACCACCGGGCTACACGTCGAAGACATCAAGAAACTCCTGGCCATGCTGCAGAAGCTGGTGAACAGCGGCAATACCGTAGTGGTGGTGGAACACAACCTCGACGTGATCAAAAGCGCAGATTGGATCATCGACCTAGGCCCAGAAGGCGGCGCAGCAGGCGGATACATCGTGGCAGAAGGACGACCGGAGCAAGTGGCGAAGGTAGCTGCGTCTCACACCGGACGATTCCTCTCGAAGGTCTTATCGGGACAAGCTCAGTAGAGTTCCTGAGCGACGCGCGGACTCTTGCCGTTTTTGACCATAAACGCATATAGTGTCTGTACATGCCCTGTACATAATGGAGGCACCATGGGCGCAGCGCTCAAACACAAGCATCTCGTGCTGGACCAGCGCAAAATTAATGCTGCGAAGCGATACTTTGGGGTCGTTTCTGAGCAGGAGGCGATCGACAAGGCACTGTCGCTCCTCGTCGAAGAGCAGCGGCTCAGTAAGGCGTTGCGGCCCCTAAAGGGAGTCTTGAAAGGCGACGAGCGGCCATGGCCTTACCGGTAGGCGGAAAGGTCCTGCTCGACACCAATGTCCTGATCGATTTTCTTCGCGCTGGGATGCATGCGGAATGGGTCTTGGGCGGACAGGGTACCGTTGTTCGATTCATCTCTGCTGTGGCGCTGCTCGAACTCCGGCTTGGCGCGGATACCCCTAAGCGCAAGAAGGCCGTAGACCGGCTCCATCAGGCATTCCGATCAGGACGCACCCTCGGCCTTACGCCGACACTCCTCGACCATGCCGGACAAATTTTTCGAGCCCTATACGGAAATGCGTCCGGATTGACCGACCGTCTGGGCCCCATGAACGACGTGCTCATTGCCCTCACGGCACGAGAAATCGGCGCCACAGTCGTGACCAGCAACGTGTTGGAGTTTCGGCGTATCGCCACCAAAGTGCCGAGCCTCAAAGTCACAACCCCCTAGATAACCTCGTCCTGCACAAGCTAGTGAACACCGGCAACACCGTGGTGGTGGTGGAACACAACCTCGACGTGATCAAAAGCGCAGATTGGATAATCGACCTAGGCCCAGAAGGCGGCGCAGCAGGCGGACACATCGTGGCAGAAGGCCGACCGGAGCAGGTGGCAAAGGTGACGCAGTCTCATACAGGGCAATTCCTCTCGCACGTCCTCGCCCCGCCGTCAGGATCATAGCCAAGCCACAGCACCGCGTCCTAGCTCGGCTCAGAGAAGTATATCGTTCAACTTCAAAAGTTTAGCCAGTTAGGCTGAAACCCTAGCCCATTCTCTCGCGCGAGCAGCGAAGGCTTCTTGGTAGGTGGGCCAATCGTGCAATGTGGCCGGATCGAAGTCTGCTCCGTTGGGCCACACAATTGTTTTTACTTCTGGGTCGATCGAGACCTGATTGAATAGCTGTGGGTCAAGGAGCGGGCCATATAGTTCACCAGCAAGGACCGGCCTGAAGTTAATGACCTGCTCCGTGTTGTCGGTGAATTGGATGCGCAGCGTATAAGGCCCGACAACCTCAACGGCACAAACCTGATAGATAGGATGATTCATGATTTTTCTACGCCAATGGAGCAATGGGTAATGCCTTATGGCCAGTTTGGAGCCGGTCCCAGTCGGCGGTCAGTTCTGCTTGATGTGATTCAGCCTTTCCCTCGATGGCTGACACCATTCATTCTTCAGAAGCGGGTGAATTACGGACTTGAAGACGCTTCCAAATAGCTTAGGACAATATCCACAAAGTCTTCCCGTATGACCCCTTGCGACCGTCCATTCCCGAAATTAGCATCTAGCTCTCCAATGAAGGTATTGTCTCCGCTGTTGTCTGTAAACTGAAGCGGTTTCCTACAGCCCGGGCAAGAGAAATGCTTTCTTCTCTTGTTTATTTTAAGCTTGTGCTCAAACACATAGGTCTTCATACATCCATTACAGTATGACCACTGAAGCGCGATATCGACCTCATCTCCATCGGTGGTCATGATTGCGGAAAATGACTCTCGATCTTTCCAACCTTTCATGAAGCAATACCGATCTGACGCACGGTTGTTCTTCTCAAGATGGTGCACCAGAAGATCGCGGAATTCTTCTGGTATGCAGCTGGTGGAATGGCCATCACCCAGATTTCCTTGCAGACTGCCAAGCAGTACACAACCTCTATCTTGTCTCATCTCCCCAAGTAAACCTTTACATTTTTGACAATGAACCTCTTCTTTGGTCCTGTATCCCGTCAGGACACGCGACTCAAAAAGGTACGTGCTTTTGCACCGCCTGCAATAAAACCAATACAACACATCTCGAATAATGTTCTTCGTTCGCAGGATATATCCCTTATGCTCTAACTGCTCCTTCCAAGTCAGAAAGCTAAACATTGGTCTCTGACAAACCAGAGTTGCCCAGTCTTCATCCGTTATCGAATAAGACTCCTGGTTGAGAAATGATTCATAGGAGTCTTTAAAATGGACCTCGATAGATTTCTGCTTGATTAGATGCCACCAAAGCGCTTTCGTCAAAAGGCAATCCGTCTTGTTATATTCCAGCACTTTCTTGCGATGGCCATGATGCCAGAGTTTTGAAAGGTTCTTAACATTCAAATCTACCTTCCCGCGTTTAAGATTGATTCTTGAAAGGGCATCAAGGCCTAAACCCGCAGTCCGCAAGCCATGCTTTCTGTGAAGAAAGTAAAGTGTATCAACGGTCTTCTCTATGATTCGGTCGAGCGAAATGAATTCGTCGAGAACCTGATAGTCAAAGTGAAGGATGTTATGACCAAGAATTAGTCCCGGAAATGTTTTCAAGAATTGTTCGAGTTGATTAACAGTTGAGGGTGTAAACCACCGGTATCTTCCAGGCCAGTAGCTACCTCGGTGTAAGGTATATGGCACAATACCAGCAAGAAGCAGTTCTCGGTTAGCGCCTGTTTCGATATCTAGCGAGCAAATCGCCTTCGGCAGCTTAGAATGTCTCACCGATAGTCTACGTGTAGAGTAAGATGGAGTCTGGCATGAGCACTGACTCTAACGCGATGGGTGGGCTGGCTAATCCCCCACTGCGTACGTTCAACGAGGGCTTTCATTTTATCCTTCTCCAGTCGCGGATGGAACGGATATGGCGACGAGACCTCTTATTTATTGGTTTCTGAGGGGTGGCCTGGTTTGGTCCCCAACTGCGCGCATCGAGCGACCACTGTTTCACCGTGGGGGCTCTGCGAGCAAAGGGGACCAACCAGGCTACCCCGTCTTCTTTTGCGGCTCCAGCATCTTCTCGCCCTTCTTGAACACCCCATAGATCGCCTGCGAGGGACAGGCATCCAGGCAGAGGCGGCAGCTTTCCAGGCAGCGGGAAGCATCGAACTTGTAGGGAGGAGTCGAGAGCCAGGCGCCGGTCGGGCAGATCGGAACACAGATGGCTTGATGGGTGCAGCGGTCCGGATGGCGGACAAGGTGATCGCGAATGACCATCATAGGTTTGACTCCTTCAAAGAGACCCTGGGAAAAGATGTCGAACATGTTTCTATCGGGGAGGCTGTCACTCACTTCCACTCCTTCACGAGTTCTTTCAAGCGATCTTTCAATTCAGGATGCTGCTCAAGATTATTGTGAATCGCTCCGAGAATCTTCTCGACCCTGGCAGACTTGAGGGCGTCTTTGTCCTTCTTGACCAGCCGATCGTACTCCACGTAGGCCGTCTGATGCGCCGGCTCAAGAAGCGCTCGTGCTACCGCCAAGGCCTCGCCCAACTCGTAGGGTTCCGACGCCAGTGGTGGCAAGATAGTAAAGGTGCCATCGGTACACACCAGCACGGCGGTTCCCTGTTTCCCCTTGAGCGGGATGACAGCCTTGATGGTTTTCCCCGCCAAGGCCTCCCAGTTGCCAAGCAGCCCAGGAAACTGTTTCATGAAGGCCACCTTTTCCAGGTTGGCTTTCCACTTTTCTTCAACGGCCATGAGTATCCTTGTGGTGCGACGCTACGATGTGAGCGGAGGGAGTATCGTGGGAACTGGGTGATCGGGCATGACGAGACGGGTCACGACCTCGCCCTTGATGACGTGGCGCTCCATGATTTCCGTCACGTCGGCTTCGGACTTGACTTGATACCACACGCCCTCTGGATAGATCACCACGCTCGGTCCTTCCGCGCAATGATCGAGGCACCCGGCCTTATTGGCACGGACGACGTCTTTTAAGTCCAACCGCTTCGCTTCTTGCTTGAAACAAGCGTGGAGCGCTTCAGAGCCAAGCTTGGAACAGCTCCCACGAGGATCGTCAGGGCTCCGTTGATTCGTACAGACAAAGATGTGGCGTTTATAACCAGACATGATCGATCGTGGGTTAGACTGGAATGGTGATGGTATTGAGTCGTTCGAGTAAACGGTTGACCTCGCCGCTCGCGAGCAGCGGTGAAGGATTCTGCACAGCATCGAGCAGCGCGACAATTTCTCTCACACGCAACGCGGCACGCTGGAACTCATCGGATTTCGTCAGTTGAGAGGCCTGTCCGGCTGCAAGCTTGTCGGTCTCGGCGGTAATGTCTCGAAAGTCTCGTTGGAGATTTTTCTGTATCGAGCAGCCTTCGCAATACCATTTAGGGCTTTGATCGGTCGAGGGAGACAATCGGTCGTAGGTTCGGCCAAAAAAGTCCTTCCCAAGCGATAACTTCATGAGTGCGGTGCCGGTGGCGCCGCAGGCATTGCAGGACCCAGCGACGGAATCCATAGAGCCTCCCTCTGTCAATCACGATTGAATGAGCGGGCGAATCTTACACCAGGCCCGCGCGCACTGTCCACCTGATGGAGAAGCCCTCCGCGTATCTGACCGTACATTCCCACCGCTGTTATATATAATGGGTACAGAATCTCTGGAATGGATTGCGCAAGGAGGAAGCGGCCATGGTTATCGGGGTCCCCAAAGAGATCAAGGATCATGAGTATCGTGTCAGTGTCACACCCGATGGGGTACGGGCTTTGAGTCAGGCCGGACACCATGTGTGGATCGAACGATCGGCTGGAGTAGGCAGCGGATTCTCAGATGAGGACTACAAGAGTGCCGGCGCAACCATGGCAGAATCGAAAGAGCAGTTGTTTCAGCAGGCGACACTCATCGTGAAGGTCAAGGAGCCCCTGCTTTCTGAATGCCGTTTCTTCCGTCCAGGTCAAACGCTCTTTACCTATCTCCATTTGGCCGTGTTGCCGGAGGTCACAAAAGCCCTCCTGGGTTCCACGATCACAGCGATTGCCTACGAGACGATCGAGGCGAAAGACGGCACGCGGCCAATGCTCAAACCGATGAGTGAAATCGCGGGGCGGATGTCGGTGCAGATCGGGGCACACTATCTGGAAAAGACGCAAGGAGGGCGCGGGCTGCTTTTGGCCGGTGTGCCTGGCGTAGAGCCGGGGAACGTCGTCGTGCTTGGGGCTGGCGTGGTGGGTAGCGAGGCGACTCGAATCGCTGTCGGGATGGGAGCGCAGGTGACGGTCCTCAATCTCGACCTTGAACGGCTCCGGACACTCGATGAGTTGTATTGTGGTCGAATCGTGACGCGCGCCTCCACGCAAGCTGCGATTGACGAGTCCGTGATGGCTGCGGATCTTGTGATCGGGGCGGTCCTCGTCCCCGGGGCTCGAGCGCCAAAATTGATCTCGCGTGAAGTGGTGGCGCGCATGAAGCCGGGAGCCGTGGTGGTGGATGTCGCGGTCGATCAAGGCGGCTGCTTCGAGACTACAAGACCCACCACCCATTCAAACCCAGTCTATGTGGTGGATGGAGTGCTCCATTATGGTGTCTCCAATATGCCGGGGATCGTTCCGCGCACCTCGACTGCTGCGTTAACGAATGCCACGCTTCCATATCTGCTGCGTCTCGCCTCGCAGGGAATTGATGAAGCTGTGCGGGCAGACGCTGGACTAGCCAAAGGAGTCAATCTGTCCGGCGGCAAGATTACCTGTCGCGAGGTGGCTGACGCCCATGGCTTGCGTTTCGACCCTCTGATGTAAGACAATCCCACCTCGCTTTGCAGTTCTGTGGATTTTGTCGGGGCGTAGCGCAGCCCGGTAGCGCACTGCGTTCGGGACGCAGGGGTCGGAGGTTCGAATCCTCTCGCCCCGACCACACAGAGCTTGTTCGACCTGCGGCCTCTTTATGTATCGTTACGACAGCCAGCGGATACTCCCCTCTCGTCGCCCCAACATCCACACTTACTCGCACTGCAGATCAATGTAATCTCTCCAGTGAACATATATAAAATTTCAGTTGCGACTGAGAATAGCGCACGATGCCGACATGTCTCGAATCTCTTCCGGTCTTTCCTTTATGCGCTTCACAACCGTCGCGCAACATGCAGTCGCGCGGAATCGCAAAATACGTGACGCCCCTGTAGAGGTATGAGAGTATCCGTTCGTTGGATAAGCATCGTTGGCCCTGCGCAGTCCGTCTGATTGTATGGCCGAATCGATTGAGCCGTCAGCGCTCCGAGCAAAGTTGTTCGTCAAGGGAAAGGTCCAAGGAGTCGGGTACCGGGCGTTTGCGGCTCGTGTCGCATCGCAACGAGGACTCTGCGGAGGTGTCAGGAATCTCGACGATGGCCGAGTCGAACTTGAAGTTGAAGGCCGCAAAGACCAGATTCTGATCCTGATCGATGAGTTAAAGGTTGGCCCACCAGCAGCGCGAGTGACAGCCGTTGAAGTGGAATGGAGTTCTGCGACAGGCCGATTTTCAGATTTTCGAGTGTGGTACTGAGCGAACCGGTAGGAGAGACGAAGGGTATGGCGCGAGGGGACGAGGAGTTTTCCGATCTGGGCGAAGCGCGCCGACACGTCGTCGACCATGACGATGAGGACACTGCCGCGTCGTCGAGAGGCGACGAGTCGCCGGTCGCTGACGATAAGCCGAGTCGCCGGTCCGAAGGATTGGATACCCTCAAGTGCTACTTGCGCGAGATCCGTCATTCGACCTTGCTGACATTCAAGCAAGAACAGCAGCTGGGCAAGCGGGTCATGGCGGGAGACGAGCAAGCGCGCCAACAAATGATCGAGTCGAATCTCCGGCTCGTGATCAGTATCGGCAAGCGATATATGAATCGCGGGTTCCCCTTCTCCGATGTCATCGAAGAAGGCAATCTTGGGCTGATCAAGGCCGTCGAGAAATTCAACTATAAACGAGGGTTCCGCTTCAGCACCTATGCCTCCTGGTGGATCCGGCAATACATCGAACGGGCGATTATCAATCAGGGGAAACTCGTGCGGTTGCCGGTGCATGTGGTCGAGCGGCTGAACCGCTATCTTGCCAAAAGCGAGCAGCTCGTTCAGGAACTCGGACGAGAACCGACGGCTTCGGAAGTGGCGGCGAAGATGAAGACCACGGACGAAACGGTACTGGATCTCAAGCAAGTGGTCCGCACGACCTGTTCCTTGGACAGCCCGATCAACGAGGGCGGGGATACGTTTTTGCGCGATGTGATCGAGGATCCTTCGTGTATTTCACCGGCGGACACCGCCGAAGGGGTGATGCGTCGAGCTGAAATGATGGACTGGGTGCGGCAGTTGTCTGAGAAGGAGCAAACTGTTATTATGGCGCGCTTCGGACTCGATGGAAGTGAGGCCAAGACGTTGGAAGAAATCGGCCGTGAGATGGGATTGACCCGTGAGCGTGTCCGGCAGATTGAAATGGCCGCCTTGGCGCATTTGCGCCGTACCATTGAGGGCAGAACGATGACACAAGCCGACTTGCTCTGACCGATGTCCGCCGTCAACTACCACGCCCTGATTCGAGAAGTCCCCAATTTTCCAAAACCCGGCATTCTCTTTTACGATATCACCACACTGCTCAAAGACGCCCGCGCCCTCTCATCGATCGCCGACGAGTTGACTTCCTACTATCGAGACCACCGGATCGCCAAAGTCATCGGCATCGAGTCACGCGGATTTATCTTCGGCGGGATGCTGGCCATCAGACTGCAGGCCGGGTTCGTTCCGGTCCGAAAACCCGGCAAGTTACCGGCCGATAGTTTTGAAGTTAAATACAGTCTCGAGTACGGCTCGAACTCTCTTGCCATCCATCGCGATGCAATCGGTATGGGAGAACGGGTGCTGATCGTGGATGACTTGTTGGCCACAGGCGGCACGGCTGCCGCGACAATATCCCTCGTCCGACAGTTGGGAGGCGAAATCGCCGGGCTCGATTTTCTTGTAGAACTCCAAGGACTTAAAGGCCGAGAGAAACTGGCCGGCTACCCCATCCATTCGACCATTCTCTATCCCTAACGACTCCCCATCTCTTCACGCAACCCCTTGTCAAAGATCATGGCACCATGCTATGAATGCCCACCTTTTTCAAGCGATTCGACGTTCACCACAGGAGTAGAACTCGTCATGGCAACAAAGACCCCCGCCAAAAAGAAGCCGGTGGCAAAGGCTAAGGTACGGGCGAAGATCGAGAAGCCGGCAAGCAAACCTAAGCGCGCTGCAGCTGAGGTCATCCAAAAGCCCCTCAACATGGCCGTCTCTCCTTTGTCCGCCAAACCGAAAGAATCGGCAAAAGAGCGGGAGGATAGGGAGCGCCGCCGCCAAGTCCTTCATCAGATGTTGATGCGGAAGCGCCAGGAGATTATCAAAGAGATTGAAGGAAGCCTGGGGCAATCCCTCATTGAAGATAAACAACGGCGGCTTGAGTCCGCGCGCGATGTCGGCGATCAAGCCCTCATGGATCTCGATCGCGAGTTGGGCATTTCCTTGATGGAAATGCGCAATCGCCGCCGGCAAGCCATCGACGAAGCGTTGACGAGGCTCAACGAGGGCACCTACGGCATCTGCGCAGAGTGTGGCGTAGAGATCAGTGAGCGGAGATTGGAAGCGGTCCCCTTTGCCAAGCTCTGTGTCGAATGTCAGTCGAAAGAAGAACTGCTGGAGAAAATCGAACGAGAAGAGGATCGCGACTAATCGTTCGTCTCACTCCGACACGAGACCCATTCTATCCACGCCACGCGCGGTTTTTATCTTGTCACCCGTCGCTTAGGCCCTTCCAAAACTTATACCCCATGACCACGCTTGAACACCTGCACCATACGTGGGAGCGAAGGTGACGTGGCGCCAATGAACCATCGCGCAGTCGTCTTGGCGAGCGGAGGATTGGATTCCACCGTCACAGCAGCCATCGCCAAACAAGAAGGGTGCGAGATCTTCTTCCTCACCATCGCTTACGGGCAGCGCCATGCCGTAGAGGTCGAGCGATCTCGGCAGATCGCAGCAGCCCTGGGTGCGGCGAATCACCTCGTGATGAATCTGGACCTGCGCGCCATCGGCGGATCGGCGCTCACAGGCCTGGAGGCAGTCCCCAAGGATCGACCGCGTACCGAACGCAACCAGACCATTCCTGTCACCTATGTGCCGGGTCGGAATCTTATCTTTCTCTCGATTGCGGCGGCGCATGCGGAGGTCATGGGAGCATCGCTCATTTATTTTGGCGCGAATGTGCTCGACTACTCAGGCTATCCGGATTGCCGCCCTGAATTTATTCGCGCCTTTGAGGCAGCGGTGAAGGAAGGCACGAAGGCCGGCATGGAAGGGAACCAGCTTCAGGTTAGGGCCCCCCTATTGATGCTGACGAAAGTGGACATCATCCGGCGAGGAATCGAGCTCCAAGTCCCGTTTCATCTGACCCACAGTTGTTACGATCCGGTCGGAGATCTGGCTTGTGGACGATGCGACAGTTGCATGATCCGGTTGGAGGGATTTGCGAAGGCTGGGGTTGTGGATCCCATCGCATATGCGCTACCCTCAGGATGTTGAAACAGGCGGCCAGCTTCGTTCTCGACTCATCGAAATCCTCAACGTACCCCAGCGGGTACGCTTCCGGTTTCGATTCGCCTGCGGCCTTGCTGACCATCCTGTTTGAACATCCTGTAGTGACGTTCACTTGAACAAGATGAGCATACTGATTCCAGGAAAATTACGATGACGAAAAAAATTCAAATTGGAGCCTGCTTGCTGACACTTGGCCTCCTTGCGGCTTGCGATTCCTCAGAGCCCCCCAAGCCGACAGTCGCAAGTGGCCCTGTGCCGGCTGAATTCCAAGTAGGCGAAACCACATTCAACGCAAACTGTTCGCGCTGTCATGGAAAGCAAGCGGCGGGAACCGATCACGGACCTCCGTTAGTGCATAAGGTCTACGAACCGAATCATCATGGTGACCAAGCCTTCCAACGAGCCGCCGCCAATGGCGTCAATGCTCACCACTGGCAATTCGGCAACATGCCGAAGATCGACGCCGTAAAACCGGACGACGTCGATCAGATTGTGAAGTATGTGCGGTGGTTGCAGCGCCAGGCAGGCATCCAATAACGGCAGGATGTCCTAAAAGCCCGCCAGCTTCGTTCTCAGCTCATCGAAATCCTCAACGTACCCCAGAGGGTACGCCTCCGGGTTCGACTCGCCTGCGGCCTTGCTGGACGAACTTTTTGAACATCCTGCCCAATCTAGAGTCCCCGTTTCACCTTACACGTCTCAAGTCGTCGGAGAGGCTGAGTGATTTCTCATACAGAAACGGGTATCCTGCGGCGCTAACAGTTGCTTTGAATCCTGGTCTGTTTGCGGGCATCTCGGACAAAGCCGAACAATTCCGTCTCACTCGCGGCAAACTTCACCGAATACAAGAACCACCCATGATGACGCTCCGCCAACTCGCAGCCGAACCGCCCACATTGCCCACGCAAACAGCGTGGTATCTGACCGATCTCGCCGAGGCCAGAGGCAAGCAGGAATTGTTCACCCGCCAGTCGCCGCAGAAACTGAAGGCATTGCGCGAACACGCGCTCATCGAGAGCGCCGTGTCGTCTAACCGCATCGAAGGTGTGGAGGTGGACCAGTCCCGCATTGCCACGCTCCTCTTCGGCAAATCGGCCTTGCGCGACCGTGATGAAGAAGAAGTGCGCGGCTACCGTGACGCGCTCAAGCTGATCCATGAAAGCGGCGCGAAGCTGCCCATCTCCGAAGCGACCATCAAAACTCTCCACAAACTGTCGCGTGGCGATATCTGGGACGCCGGGGCATACAAAGAAAAAGACGTGGACATCATCCAGACCTATGCCGATGGCCGCAGCCGCGTCCGATTCAAATCCCTGTCTCCGAAGGAGACGCCCGGGGCGATGGCGGAGACGGTCGATCTCTGGCAGCGCGGCATGCGCGAGCAATGGGTGCCGCCGCTGGTGCTCGCCGCCGCGTTGAACCTCGATTTCCTCTGCATCCATCCGTTCCGCGACGGCAACGGCCGCGCCTCACGCCTGCTGTTTCTGCTCGCCTGCTACCATTGCGGCATCGAGGCCGGGCGCTACATCAGTCTTGAACGCCTCATTGAGGAGAACAAAGAGCGGTACTACGAAGTTCTCGAACAGAGTTCCCGACGCTGGCACGAGGGGAAACACGATCCCTGGCCGGCGATCAACTTTCTGCTCTACATCCTCAAGCAAGCGTGCAAGGAGTTCGAGGAGCGCGTCGGCCGGATGAAAAGCCCGCGTGGGGCGAAGACCGACATGGTGATGAGTGCCATCAAACGGTCCATCGGCAACTTTCACATTGCCGACATTCAGCGGGAGTGCCCCGGCGTCAGCTTGGACTTGATCCGCCAGGTACTGAAGACCATGCGGAAGGAGAAGCGAGTTGAATGCTTAGGGCGCGGCCAGAACGCGGAATGGCGCAGGACGGGGCGATGGGAAGGGGAATTGGGTACTACCCAATAAAATGGGTAGTGAATTAGGTAGTGATGGAATGAGAGAAGAGCGAATCAATGGCCCGCTGTTTGGCGAAAGCGGGTAATACTCTTAAAAGAGGGTAAGAGAGAGGGTAATAACTAGATTCGGATGCCCTAGGGGAATACCGTTTTATGGCACGTCTACACGATAGCGAACAATACGACCTCTCCGACTCCGAGAAACGCGACCTCATCAAGCTCATTGAGCAGGGCAAGCCGCTGCCGGAGAAGTATCTTTTTCTTCTGATCAGGAACTGACCGAGTTCGCCCGCAGGATGCTGAAAAATGGAGCGGGGTGACCGGGACGATCCCCGTGCTCGCGCAACGCGCCCGGGTTTGTCTGTCTGGTTGACTGGTCTTTCTGGTCTGTCTGGTTCTTCCGGATGAATTTCCGATCCGACCAACCAGATAGACGAAATAGACCAGATAGACCAGATGAACCAGCCTTCGTTGGACGCGCGCAGTTGGAGTCATCCCAGCCACCCCCTGAGAATCGGCTGCGGCCTTGCTGGACGGACTTTTTGAACATCCTGCGCAATGTTCTCGGTTGTCCTACACGACGCTCTGCCACTGAATTTCTTGGAATCGCTCGGGTGATTCCTGAACCGCAGTTCGACTATCCACAAAACCTTTAAGAATTTCTGTCCTCAAACCCTCGAAGATTCAGCCTGCCAGATCTAGTCGTCCATTGTCCTCATATCAGATGTTTGACAAACAGAAACCTCTCTTACGTTCTGCTCGAAAAGACCTGTACAGGTAATTGCTGGCTAGTCACGTCGTCTCTGTTTTATGAAGATAAGAAAGTGTTATTGTTTAGAAACTGTCCTGACCCGTAGCCTCTTTTGATATAGAAACAAATGAAGAATTGACAATAGGACTCGTGAAAAATGCCCAATCCTCTTTTCAACACCTCTCCGGTTTCTAGTGTCCGCCTTCCTGGCATTCCTGACGGGATTAGTTTAAAGGGCCTGATCGTCGTCGTTGGTCCAAACTCCAGCGGGAAAACCAATCTCCTCAGGGAGATTCATGCTGCGGCATCAGGCAGTGCAATAAACTTGGTGGTCGCCCAAGAAATCGGACTAAGGCCAATCGCTCAATTGGACGACTATATTAATTTTTACCTAGAGACAGGTGATATTGAATTAGTCCCCCGAAGTACTGATGCCTACAGAAATCGAGGACATCAATATGGGATGCAAACTGGCGGAGGCCTTCAATTTGCCATGTCGAATCTTCGAGAGTGGCACAATGAACTGAAGAATCATGTTTCTAAGCCACTGGCAGGAGCCTTATTAGGGAATACCTTTCTCGCACAAATCGGAATCCTCGAATGCGCAGCACTTTTTCTGCAGCAGCGGTTTGCCCTTACTGACAGTGCTCCTCATTTTGACACCCACCAAACGCCACCAACGCTCGCGATACAATCTCTTCGACTAAATCAAGACGCACAAAAGAACTTTAGCGACGAAATATCGAGAGTTTTTCGACGCTGGGTGTGGGTAGATTATTCAGGTGGGCCTACTATTCCCATCAAGGTGTCCGAGAATAATGATGTCCCTTTAGGCGACGATAGAGCAATGCCGGACAAGGTGAGGTCTTATCGCAATATTGAGACCGAAGGTGAAGGTATCCGTTCCTATGCGGCGATGTGCATGACATTGTTGCTGGCCCAGCGGTCGTTGTGCCTTATCGACGAACCTGAGATGTGCCTTCATCCTCCTCAAGCTAGAGACATTGGACGGTTTATTGGTGAACGGGGGAAGATCGTGAAAGGGTGTATTGTCGTCGCCACACATAGCAGTCAGGTTCTAAGGGGCATCCTTGGAGCAAACTCAGATGTTACTGTCATTCGCCTCACTCGCAACAAGGGAGCCTTTCGAGCGCAACAGGTCCCTTCAGATGTCCTAACCAAGGCCGTTCGAAAACCATTTTCTCGATCCGAGACTATTCTTGATGGACTGTTCTCCGATGGTGTTGCGCTTTGCGAGGCCGACGGTGACCGAGTTGTATATGAATCAGCTCTCAATACACTCCCTCCTCAAACTGATATTCGGTGGACGCCAGTCTATGGTACTGGTGGATTTGCTGAGCCAACTCGCCTTTATCGTGCCTTGGGGGTCCCAGTTGCCGTCGCCGCAGATTTTGACCTCTTGTTCAAAGGCGAGTTAAAAGGAACTCTTTCTGCTCTAGGCGCGTCAGACAGCAAAATCGCCGATCTTTCAGGACGTATAGAAACCTTTGTACAGGAGATGCTAAAGCACCGTCCTGAATTGTCCCCTGACGCTGCTATCAAAGAGCTTATGACGTTATTGGAAGGTGCTAATACTTGGAACCTCAAGCAAGTTGTAGAAATAGGTTCACAAATTAAGAAACTCTTGACGAGGCTTAACAGCCTCGCTTGGCTGAAATCAAACGGAATTGATGGTGTCCCCGCCGATCTAAAGAACGAAATAGAAACATTATTGGAGGAATTTAAATCAATTGGATTGTTTCTTGTACCTCGCGGAGAACTCGAATCATGGGCGCCTGACTTGATGAAAGACACCACGAGCAAAGAGAACAAGGCGCCATGGGCGACAGAAGCCGCTCGAAGGATCGAGGAGCATGGACGAGGTACCAATGACGTATGGGATTTTGTGGAATCTGTAGAAAGATATATCATGTCGCTTCTTGCTCGAAACTAAAATGGGAGAATGAACGGTGTCAGGAGTTTCCGCACACACGCCACAAGGGCCACCTTCTTGGCTTTTCCCCGCCCACACAAGGATAATGAAAAGGTACCGGGAGTCTTTTCTCGCTGCATTTCTCCAACTAAATCGCCAGCCAAGTAGGGGTGTGCGGCGGTTTTGACTGCGGCCGTCGAGCGAGGCCCTCCCGATTGATTTCTCTCACTTTCTTTGCCCTAAGGGGGAGCAGCCAGACTGTCCTTCACTGCGCGCATTGAGGGAGCACATTCTGATCGTGCGGCCTCAGCGAGCAAGAAGGACGGTCTGGCTGCTCCCCTCCTACCCTTCACAGAGCGCGCGCTCCGGGAGCAAAAAAACTCCGCACACCCCTGCACCACTCATCGCCCAGGAAATGATTGTGTCTTGAGTAATCTAAGCTCCGGGATTTGATCGGGGCGCGGAATGAACGCCAGGTCCGCGATGGCCATCTCGCCACGTTCGCTTGTTGCCACGATTTTTACATCGTAGGTGTCGACTGGAATCCGGCACTGACTATCCTCTGGCCACGACGCGATACTGAGAGATGAATATCCGTTCGGGCCGAGAAAGAAACTGAAGACATCGACGAACACGGCGTCCATATAGTGCGGGTCTTTCGTCGGATAGACATTCACACTTGTGGCTCCGGCTCGATCATCTCTCAGCTTCAGATGCCTGCCGATGGCAGGGAAATGCTCCGGCTTCTTTTCCAAGGACGTCAGTTTGACTTCTACGTTCCTGATGGTCGAATCGTCGCTATTGACCAATGCGATGCGATAGGTGTGCAGCGATCCGCTGATGGGAGCTGCCTGCGACTGATCGACGGCTGGACTCATCTGCACCCAGGGTTCTCCTTCACGAATCAGAATGGACAGCTTTCCACTCCGCACGTTGGCTCGCAGATAGAGGTGAATGGCCCACGCGCAGAAACCCACAAACGCCAGCCAATAGATCCACGAATCGATGGACTTATTCGCCAACCATAGCGGGACATCGTCCACGCCGAAATAGATGAACCAGGCTTCCACATTGGAACGGGCTTGCCGAGGGGTGACGGTCGAAAGCAACATGAGCACCCCGCACACCAAGCTTGGGATCGATTGAAGTACCCATTTCCAATACACACTCATTCCGCATCCTTTGGCATAGAAAAACGGCAGGGGCGCTACCAGTATCCCCAATAGCCCAGAATTCGTAAGAGCACGCCCCAAGAATCCTGCCAGCCTAGCCCATCATCCGACCACCAACATCCCATTGTTTGAGTTTCGAGGATCTATTTTTTCTCTTTCATCGTCAAGCGATCAGATAGGGCACATTCATAAGTCATTGATTGTACGGGAATATTATTTCTCATTTCGCAGGAATGTTCATGGTAAGATTTGTGCGCTGCTTTCCTCACGCTATGGGCTCTCCCCGCGCAGAGGAAGTCGGGGAGGTGATGTGGCCATCACCTCCCCATTTTTTTACCTCTCTGACCTTCTGTTTTGGTGATCTTAGCCCGCTGAGCGCCTTCTACTCCGATTACATCCGAACACACTCTCATTCCCATACCGATGAAGGTCTGGTCTAGAAATATAACCTCTACCACGTGACGTGTTTTGTATCGGGCAGTCGAGCCTGCAGGAAGTTCTGTGAGGGGATACACCGATTGGTCAACTGCGTGTGAGCTGCGGCTCGGATATGAAGGAGATGGAGAAAGAGGAGAAGGTGAGGAGGCGACGTGGCCGTCGCCTCCTCATTATGCGACGACTACTATTTCTTCTTCGCCGCCTTCTTTGCGGGCTTCTTCGCTGCTGCTTTCTTCGCTGCCATGAGAACTCCACCCCCCCTCGATGTCAAAATGTTAATCGATGTGTGTCTGGTATATCAGAGTTTGAGCAACGAGTAAAATTTTGTTTTCTAGATTTCTGCGGCAGGAACTGATTGCGAATAACAAAGACTGATAGCACGGGCAAAGAACGTCCTGCTTCTCCGCACTTGCTATCAGCTATACGCATAGACTCTTTTCTTCGAACGAAATACTAGCGGCGAGTTAGGACAGTCGAAGCGCCTTCCTCACGTCCTCCATCGGGATCTCGCGCCATGCGCCGGACAGCAGATCTTCCAGTTTGAAGGGGCCGTATTGAATGCGCCTGAGCCTGGTCACTTCATGCCCCTGCGCCTTGAACAGTCTTCTGATTTCACGGTTTTTCCCCTGGATCAAGATCACTTCCAGATGTGATTCGCGTCCGGAACTCTTTTGAATCTTCACGGTGTGGCACTGGAGGCGCTCGCCACCATCGAGCACTCCAACGACGGCCTCTGAGGCTTCCATCTCCGTGAATTCTCCTCGAACCGAAACCAGGTAGGTCCTCATCACTTTATGGGCTGGATCGGTGAGATAGCTCGACAGGACCGAATCGTTGGTAAGCAGGAGAAGTCCGCTGGTCGCCTGATCGAGCCTCCCGACTGCATGCATATAACCCAAGTCCGGCGGCAGCACATCGAAGATCGTCTTCCGGCCCTTTTCATCACTGTGTGTAGTGATAACCCCTTTGGGTTTATGAAAGAGGAAGAATCGTTTGACCGAGTCTTGAATCGGCTGGTCATCGATCGAGACAGCATCTTTCGGCCACAAGACCCACGTGGCCGGATCGCGCACGACTCGACCATTGATGCAGACTCGCCCCGCACGGACCCATTCCTGGCTCGTTCCACGGGAAGCAATTCCGAGCTTCGAGAGCAGCCGATCCACGGTGAGACGTTTAGATGTAGCGACTTTGTCTGCCATCCTAAACCTTTTTATTTTTAAGGGGTGGCTGGGATGATCCCAACTGCGTGCGTCCAACGAGGGGAGTCTGCCCTTCGACAAGCTCAGGGTCCCGAGCTGGGCCGAGGGCCGACCGCGCGTTGCGCGAGCAAGGGGATCGTCCCAGCCACCCCTCCCCCTTTTTCAGCATCCTGCTAGGAAGGGTATGCTGGTCGCAGGAGGAACAGATAGTTTGTGGGAGCTACCGTGTAGGCGCCGACAGTCGTCCACCCTTGGGCCCACTTGTACGAGGCAATCCGATCGCCAACACTGCCGTCACTGTTGATCTTGTGGATGTGAACGTTGTGGCCGTCGATCCCGAACCCGGAGGCCTTCAGCACAAAGAGATACAGGGCGCCGCCCACCTCGTAGACAACGGCCGTCGTCCAGCCTGAAGTCCATTTATACGACGCAATCCGATTGCCGACGCTGCCATCGCTGTTGACCTTGTGGATATGAACGTTGTTGCCGTCGTTTCCGAACCCGGATGTCTTCAGCAGGAAAAGATACGGAACACCGCCCGCCTGATAGACGATGGCCGTGGTCCAGCCTGGAGTCCACTTGTAGGAGACGACCCGACTACCTATGCTTCCCTTGTCAGTGAGCGCGTGGATATGGACGCTATTGCCGTCACTCCCGAACCCCGCCACCTTGAGCAATAAGAGGTACGAGGCGCCGTCTGCCTTATAGACGATGGCCGTGGTCCAGCCTTGAGTCCACTTGTACGACGCCACCCGATCTCCTATGCCGCCATCACTATTGACCTTGTGAATGTGGGCATTGTGGCCGTCGTTTCCGAACCCGGAAGCCTTCAGCAGGAAAAGATACGAAACACCGCCAGCCTGATAGACGATGGCCGTGGTCCAGCCTTGGGTCCACTTGTACGAGGCCACTCGATCGCCGACCCTGCCGTCACGATTGATCTTGTGAATGTGAACATTGTTTCCGCCGGTTCCTGCGCCGACTCGCTTGAGGAACAAGATATAGGCCTGCCCTGCGATGATATACGTCACACCCGTGGTCCAACCGTTGGTCCAATGCCGTGTGTCACGACGACGACCTAGGGTCCCATCCGGCTGTAGCACATGGGCGTGTAGGATTCCACGAGGCAAATTATCCAATGTCTCTAAGTCAGTATCGGTGAGAGTGCTCCCGCCCATGCCGGCAGGATTTCCCGTGTACGTTGCCGAATCTGCCTGTGACTTGAAACTGAGTGTGGGACAGATGGTGACTCGCCCATCCACTGTCCCATTCACTCCGAGGTTTTCAATGTAGACGTTGTTGCCGTCGCTCCCGACCCCTTGGGCCTTCAGCAGGAAGAGATAGGGAGCGCCGCCCGCCTCGTAGACAACGGCCGTGGTCCAGCCTGGAGTCCAACTGTAGGAGGCGACGCGGGCACCCACGCTCCCGTTCTTGTTCATGGTGTGGATGTGAACATTGTTGCCGTCGCGCCCGAACCCCGATGCTTTGAGCACAAGGAGATAAGAAGCGCCGCCCGCCTTGTAGACAACGGCCGTGGTCCAGCCCTGGGTCCACTTGTTCGAGGAAGACCAATCGCCCACACTTCCGTTGTTATCGATCGCGTGGATGTGAACGTTGTTGCCGTGGCTCCCGGACCCAGTCGACTTCAGCAGGAAAAGATAGGGAGTAGCGCCGATCTCATAGACCAAGGCGGTCGTCCAGCCTTCGGTCCACTTGTACGAGGCCACTCGATCGCCGAAGTCGCCATCACTATTGAACTTGTGGATATGGACGTTGTTGCCGTCGATCCCGAACCCTGACACCTTCAGCAGAAAGAGATACGGAGCGCCGCCGGCCATATAGGCAATGGCGGTGGTCCAGCCTTCAGTCCATTTATAAGAGGCGACACGATCGCCCACGCTGCCATCACTATTGAGCCTATGAATATGGACATTGTGGCCGTCGCTTCCGACCCCCCAAGCCTTCAGCAGAAAGAGATAGGAGGCGCCGCCGGCCACATACGCAATGGCGGTGGTCCAGCCTTCAGTCCATTTATAAGAGCCGACACGATCACCCACACTGCCATCACTATCGAACCTATGAATATGGACATTGTGGCCGTCGCTTCCGACCCCTCGGGCTTTCAACAGAAAGAGATAGGGTGTCCCATCAATCTCGTACACCATGGCGGTTGTCCAGCCTGACGTCCAATAGTAGCCCTTCCGCCCAAATCCGCAGCTCCGGTAGTGCATGACAGAGGAGAAGTCGTACAGTCCCTGCTCGGTTCCCTCGCTTGCGCTATATTTTTCGAACCAGTGCTGCTTTCCATCCTCAATGTTCTCCCAATGTACGTTGACGAATCGATCGCGATCGCGCCTCGAATGCTCATGCCGCATCCCAACAGCATGCGCAATCTCGTGGATCACCGTATCGGACCTCTCGCAGGTGTGTTTGTTCAGATGAACATCTTGCACGCCACCCTGCCGTCCATATGCCGAGCTGCAGGCTTCGCCATGGATGAAGCGTATGTAGTCGCTTTGATCCGATCGTGTGACAAACCGGAGGTGCGTCTGCTCCTGGAGGATCTGGATCGCTCCCGTCGTCGTCGTGTCGCCCTCGATGAATCTCCGGAGGTGTTCAACGGAATGGTCGATGACATAGGGGATCGTGCGTCCAAACCACCGAAGATGTTCCCCCTTGATTGTGGAGCCCATGAGGTACCCTCTTCCTCTTCCGCGCTCTGGAGCAAGTTAGGTGTGTGGTTCTTGAGCCTACGGAGTAGAACAATCCGGTTTCCCGGATTGCTCACCCATCCTTGCTGTAAAACATGTGCCTTGGGATCGCACGGAGGATAGACGAAACCTAATAAAAAATCGACTGGGGCAGCCGGCTACAAGGAGATGGTGAGACCGACTCAAGATGTCGGACGCTATCTCGGCTCGATCATTCGGAGCGATTTCCTCACGTCTTCGATCGGGACTTCGCGCCAGGCACCGGACGGGAGGTCTTCGAGTTTAAAGGGGCCGTATTGAATGCGCCTGAGTCTCATCACTTCATGCTTCAGGGCTTTGAACAGCCTTCTGATTTCACGGTTCTTTCCCTGGACCAGCGTCACTTCCAAGTGGGATTCTCGTCCGGAACTCTTCTGAATCTTCACCGTGTGGCACTGGAGGCGCTCGCCACCTTCGATCACTCCAACGACGGCCTCTGAGGCTTCCATCTCCGTGAATTCTCCTCGCACCGAAACCAGGTAGGTCCTCATCACTTTATGGGCTGGATCGGTGAGATAGCTCGACAGAACCGAATCGTTGGTAAGCAGGAGGAGCCCACTGGTCGCCTGATCGAGCCTCCCGACAGCATGCATATAACCCAAGTCCGCGGGCAGAACTTCGAAGATCGTCTTCCGACCCTTTTCATCACTGTGCGTGGTGATGACCCCTTTGGGTTTATGAAAAAGGATGAATCGCTTGGCCGATCCGTGAATCGGTTGGTCATCGACCGAGATAGAGTCTTTCGGCCACAAAACCCACGTGGCCGGATCGCGTACGATTCGCCCATTGATGCGAACTCGCCCCGTGTGAATCCACTCCTGGCTCGTTCCACGCGAGGCGATGCCAAGCTTGGAGAGCAGCCGATCCACGGTGAGACGTTTAGGCGAAGCGAGTTTATCTGCCATCCTGAACCCTATTTATCCTAGAAGATGACCGGTGGATACTGACAGCTCTGCAGGATGCTCAAAAAGTCCGTCCAGCAAGGCCGCAGGCGAGTTGAAACCGGAGGCGTACCCTCTGGGGTACGTTGAGGATTTCGACGAGCCGAGAACGAAGCTGGCGGGCTTTTTCAGCATCCTAATTAGAGGAGACCGCGCTTTTGAAGATAGTCCTTGTCAATGACAGGAGCCGGTTTGGCGGGAAGCTGTCCTCGTTCCTGCAGCAATCGTTCGACGTATTTTCCAATCAGATCCGATTCGAGATTGACCTGATCGCCGACTTGCTTGAGGCCTAAGGTGGTCACTTTCGCCGTATGCGGAATAATCGAAACGGAGAAACCACGATCTGTCACCTTGTTGATCGTCAAGCTGATGCCGTCAACGGTAATGGACCCTTTCACGATGCAGTGGCGCAAAATCTCAGGCGGGGCTTCGATTGTGAATAGGATCGCGTTCCCATCCTGTTGGCGACTGCGAACTGTACCGATCCCGTCTACATGACCGGCCACGAGATGGCCGCCGAGCCGTTCGTTGAGTTTCATCGCCCGTTCCAAATTCAGCGGTGCGCCGGCAGCGAGTTGTCCGAGGGTGGTCACGGAGAGTGTTTCAGGGGAGACCTCCACGGAGAAATTGTGTTCGGTCTTGTTCACGACGGTCAGACACGTGCCGTTAACGCTGATGCTGTCCCCGACTTTGAGGTCGCTCATCACGGCTGAGGCCAAAATCGCCATCCTCGTGCCGGCGAGAGTCTTGTCGATGGAGACGATGGCGCCCAGTTCTTCAACAATGCCTGTAAACATAGCAGCAGGAGCCTATTCCTCTTTCTGACTGAATATTAGACGAACCACGTAGACAAACATCACGAGCAGCACGATCACGCCGATCCCAGCCAGCGTGCCAATGACGATATTCTCTGTGGCGATCGCGTTCAACACCCACTCATTATATAGCACCAGCCTCATGTCCGTCTCATGGTCATCCAGAACACGACCGCCGCGACAAGCTGTAACGCGGCGATGATGGCAAAGGCGTTGGCATAGTTCAGGCGCGCGATGAGTATCCCCGCCAGGAGCGGCCCGGCAGCATGGCCAATATCTCCAATCATCCCTTGCATGCCCATTCCAGCCCCGAGCCCCTTGAACTCAGAACTGTCTGCGACCAGCGCGGACGAGGAGGAAGAGACGACGGCTTCGCCGAATCCAAAACCCGCTGAGAGCAGCAAGAGCAGCCAGAATATCGACACCTGCGGGATACAGACAAAGGTCGCTGCGCAGATCACCAGGCCGATGACGATGAGCGGCTCGCGCCCGATTCGGTCAGACACCCGGCCCATAATCGGTTTGGACACGAGCGACGTGAGAGCCTGAACTGTAAACAGGAGCCCGACTTCTCCCGGATTCAATCCCGCCGAGACCCCATAGAGCGGAAGGAAGGCCATCAAGGCCCCGTTCGCAATCATCTTGGCTGCATCGGTCGAACTGGTAATGAGGACTTTGCGGTTCTTGGCGACGATCCTGAAGCCCTTCCACATTTCCGCCAGCAACGGGGCCATCCCCTTCTCTTGAATGCGAGGCGGCGGCGGTGTGAGGTGCAGGCTGTAGAAAATGGCTATGGCAACGCAGCCGAATAGACCAGCCGTGACAAACGCAGCGGAGAATCCCGACACATAGATCAGATAGCCGCCGATGAACGGCCCAAGTAACGCGCCGGATTGTGTCGAGGCCGTGTAGGTACCGAGGGCAGCGCCTCGCCGCTCTCGGTACAGATCGGCTACGGTCGCCAATGCGCTCGGCGCAAAGATCGCGGTGGCCAGTCCATGGAAGAAACGCAGGGCGGTCAGCGCGTTGAGGTCTGTTATCCAGGGGTACAGAAACGGCGGAAGCCCGAAGGCCACTACCCCGATCTGAAGCAGGAACCGCCGACCGTAGATGTCGGACAGCGCGCCGGACGGCAATTTGAGGAACACTCCTGTCAGCGTAGAGACCGACACGATGAGCCCAATGCGCTCAGGACTGGCCCCCAGGGATTCCGCGAACAGCGCCAACACCGGCATCCGAACCATGTTGTAGCTGATAAAGCAGAATACGCCGACGGTGCAGAGCAGCGTGAAACTGCGCGACGTCGTCATGGTTCAGTTGTCCTGACTGAGGCTCCCCCGCCAGGATACGATAGACGTTCCAGCGCCTGCCTCACAAATGTCACCTCATCGTCCGGTAAGGCAGGGGGAGCCATTGCTCGCAGCAGCACACGGTCGGGATCTTGCCGCATGAGCCGACTCAATCGATCGACGGTCTCAACCCCTTTGCTCAATTTCCTTGTAATCGTCCCCCCGATAAACGGGCGCAGCATGGTGACCACTCCGGAAAGGATGCGATTGTCCAACCTCGCATAGGAGACCATGGTACTGTCCATCGCTTCCGTCCCGTCGGCGTCTTTCACCGGATTCATCCTCAGAAACACGACCGCCTTGCCAGTGATGTGGGGAAGGAACCGGCCATCGTGCGATCCTTCAAGATGGTAGATTCGAGAAGTGCGGTCTTGGTAGACAAGTTGCACTATCCCTTTGGTCCCCTCACCGTCATCACCCCAGAAAATCCCTGGGCCTCTCGATTCCGATTTATATAGACCAAGTTCCAGGCGATTGATCAAGGCAGCCGCCAGCGGTGGACGATCCAGCAATTGCTGATAGAGCGATTCTGACAGGCCGGTTCGGAGAGGGCCGATCTTGTTGACCGTGGTGTAATTATCGACAATGAGGAATAATCGGCAGGCCCAATCTGGATCGACCTTTTCAATTGGGAAGGTCATCCCTGCATGTTCGGAGGCGACAGAACACGTCTCCGACTGGGCCGAGCGTGGATAGGTGATCGTACTCAGCCCGATCACAAGGAGCAACGCCAGAGCTCCGGAACTTCGCAGACCCAACGATCTCGGAATCATCACGGCTGCTTTCGAACCTGGATCGCGAGATGGATCGGAAAGAGTTGCCGAAAATCTTGTCGCAGGCGCGCCTGCCTCAGCAACGTCTCAAGCGACGGCGTTACGATGCCCTCGAAAGACACCAGCCCATTGGTGAGCACGACAAGCGGTTTGGAAGAATCAACGAGTTGTTCATTCAGGAAGAGGCTATAGCGTTGGACTTTTTCGGTCCGGACTTCAATGCGATTCGGCGTCACAATGGAGGCGTCCAGCCTCGCATATTCCCGTCGCTTGATTCGCTCGTCTCGCTTGCTGACCAGATCTTCAGAGAACGCGGCAATGGGATCGGTCGAGTCGATGCGCACCCACCCGAACGGTTGAAAATGACTGGCTTCACGCACCACCGTCACGCTCGTCGGCAAGGGATTGCGCCGCTGAGCATTAAGCCACGCCACCAGCTCCGGCAACTCCTCCCTGGGGAAATAATGCCCGCCCGCCATGGGATGTTCACGATCATGTTCTCGATAGACGAAGGGATAGCCCAGCCTGGTCAATTCTTCCGTGATCGTGCGGCTGAATTCTACCGGCATCACCTGATCCTTGGCCCCGTGAATGATATAGATCGGCGTGGATCGCAAGTTAGCCAGAAACGGCAACATCACTGTATCGAGGCCGCTCGCCATGGGAGCAATCCCGGCAAACAGCGGCGCATCGTGCATGCCGATCACCCAGGCGCCGATTCCGCCATTGGACATGCCCGTGAGAAAGATCCGGTCGGGATCGATGTGGTAACGCCGTTGTACGGAACGAATCGTGGCCAGCACCAGCTCCTCCGCGCTTCTCGTAAACCATGCGCCCATCGGAGTTGTGGGGCAAGCCAAGACATAGTCCTCCCCCAATCGAGATTGCCAGCGTTCCAGATAAGCCTCACCGGTAAATCCCGCGCCATGCAGACACACAACCAGTCCATAACTCTTGGTCGATTGATAGGTCGGAGGGACGGAGAGGGCCAGATGATAAGCCCGCCCCTGCACGTGGATTCGCTCGTCGGGAATGGTTCCGGTCGGCTGCGGGGCATAGTCCCGCTCTGTTTGGATGATTCGTATCGCCTGCTCGATCGTGGCATTGGGGTCGGAGAGGATTGACGTGAGAATTCCCGCTGCTTCGTCTGCATCCGTGCTGTCCAAGTAGCGGAAAACCTGCATGTTCATCTCAGTAGAGGAATCCGCAGCAGCCGCATTCAGCGCATGGCAGGCAACACCCGCAAGAATCGCGGCAAGAACGACTGAGAATAATCTGCGCGTCACAGATCTCCTTCCAGGACCACATCTTTCCCGATGCGGCGAACCGTCGCATGACGTAATGGCAGTGCTTCTGCCAAGCGCTTCGGACTCCGACCGCCGATCACTGCCTTGGCATCCTGCCCTCCCATCAGAATCGGAGCGAGATAGAATACGGCATGATTGACCACGTTCTCGCGTAAGGCTGCGGCATTCACGGTACTGCCTCCCTCGATGAGCACGGACGTGAGCCCACGCTTACCGAGCATCGTCATCAACGCTGGAAGCGAGACCTCCCCATTCCTCATCGGGAGAGACATGACCTCCACTCCGGCCTGTTCAAACGGGCGTCGGCGTGATTGGGGCGCGCGCTTCGTGGTCACGATCAATGTCTTCGCTCGATCCTGCATCGCACAGACCGCTGCCGACGGCGGCGTTCTGAGCCGGTTATCGAGCACGATACGCATCGGTTGTCGCGTCGCCAGTTTGAGAGGACGATCGGACAGTCGCACCGTCAGAGCAGGGTCATCGTGAATGACAGTACCCACCCCCACGATCACGGCATCCACCTGACCCCGAAGCCGATGCGCGTCTCGTCGCGCTTGCGGGCCGGTAATCCATCGCGACTCTCCTCTCGCCGTGGCCACCTTTCCATCCAGCGTCATCCCGGCTTTCATGATCACATAGGGACGACCAGTCCTCACCCAATGGAGGTACGCACGGTTTAATTTCACCGCCTCCTCTTGTGCCATACCCGTCGTCACTGTAATTCCGTCCCGGCGCAAAGCAGCAATGCCTCGTCCTTTGACCGATGGATTTGGATCGACCATCGCCACCACCACCTGTCGCACGCCGGATCGAATCACAGCCGGCACGCATGGCGGAGTTCGTTTACGGAGGTGACAACAGGGTTCGAGCGTGACGTAGAGTGTCGCGCCCTTGGCGCGCGGTCCCGCTTGGTTGAGCGCAAGAATTTCTGCGTGGGGTTGGCCTGGGCCGCGATGGTATCCCCGGCCCACAATGCGGCCGTTCTTGACCACGAGGGCGCCGACCATGGGGTTCGGGCTGGTCTTGCCACGGCCCTTCGCCGCAAGACGAAGGGCCAGGGTCATAAAGTGACGGTGCGGGACGGTGGCGGTCACCTGGTCTTGCGCGTAACGCGCGACCGGCTGCGTGGCTGCTGAGCCGGCTTTGTCTTCGTGATCTTCATCGTCGTCTTCTTCGCCTTCGCACGGGCTTCTGACACCCTGTGTGTAGAACGGGAGCCGGTCGATCCTGCTTCAGCCAAGGCTCCATGAGCAGCCGCAAGGCGCGCAATAGGGACACGATAGGGCGAGCAGCTCACATAGTCCAATCCGAGTTCATGACAGAACTCTACAGAACTGGGATCGCCGCCGTGCTCACCGCAGATGCCGAGTTTGATCCCTGGGCGTGTCTTTCGGCCTCCGGCAATGGCCTGCCTCATCAAAGCCCCGACCCCTTCTCGATCAAGAACAGCGAAGGGATCGGATTCGAGAATATTCGCCGTTCGATAGAAGTCGATGAACTTGGCGGCATCGTCACGAGAGAAGCCGAATGTGGTTTGGGTGAGATCGTTCGTCCCGAATGAAAAGAATTCCGCCTCTGTCGCAATGCGGTCGGCCGTCACGGCGGCACGCGGCAGTTCGATCATCGTACCCACGAGATAGGAAAGTTTCACGTTGTACCGCTTCATCGTCTCCTGCGCCACTTCACGGACCAGATCTTTCTGCGCTTTCATCTCCGAAACCATCCCGACTAATGGGATCATGATCTCCGGGACGATCTTCTTCCCTTCCTTGGCCAACTCACACGCGGCTTCCATGACGGCTCGCGCCTGCATACGGGTAATCTCTGGCATCGTAATCCCAAGCCGGCAGCCCCGTAACCCGAGCATGGGATTGAATTCGTGAAGTTCTTCAACCCGGGCCAACAACCGGCGCTTTTCTTCAAGCTTGGGTCCATCGCGCCCGGTCAGCTCCAGTTGCGCAATCTCCACCATCAAGTCTTCACGCTTCGGCAAAAATTCGTGCAACGGCGGATCGAGCAGACGAATGGTGACGGGATAGCCGGCCATTTCGCGATACAGCCCGATGAAATCCTGTTTTTGCAGCGGCAGCAGCTGATCGAGAAATTTTTCACGCTCTTCTTTCGACCGCGCCAAAATCATCTTCTGCATAATCGGAATGCGATCCTCGGCGAAGAACATATGCTCTGTTCGACAGAGGCCGATCCCTTCCGCGCCGAAGCCGCGCGCGATCTTCGCCTGATCCGGCACGTCCGCATTGGCGCGGATCCGGAGTGTCCGTATCCGGTCGGCCCATGACAGAATCAATGCAAACCGCTGGTACTTGTCCGATTTCTTCGCATCCAGCTTGCCCTGGATGACTTGAATGATCTCAGATTCGACGACAGGCAAGTCTCCCTCGTACACATTGCCGGTCGAACCGTTGATCGACAGATAGTCCCCCTCGCGAAACACTTTGGCGCCAATACGAACAGACTGACTGTCCAGCACCTCAACAGCGTCGCAGCCGGCGACACACACCTTGCCCATTTGCCGAGCGACCACCGCGGCATGAGACGTCATCCCGCCCCTCGCAGTTAAAAATCCCGCCGCTGCGTTCATCCCGTGAATATCGTCCGGACTGGTTTCCTGCCTGACTAATACCACTCGGGTGCCCGCCGCTTTCATGGTCACAGCCCGATCGGGAGTGAGCGCGATCTTCCCGGCTGCTGCGCCAGGACCGGCCGGGAGCCCTTTCCCTAATGGATTGGACTTCGCCTCTTCTTTCGTATCGAAGATCGGATAGAGATATTGCGCCAATTGCTCAGGCCCGATCCGCTGCACCGCTTCCCGCTTCGAGATGAGGCCTTCTCTGACCATATCGACCGCAATCTTCACGGCGGAGATGCCGGTCCGTTTACCGGCCCGCGTTTGCAGCATGTAAAGCTTGCCCTCTTGGATCGTAAATTCCAAATCGAGCATATCCCGGTAATGTTTTTCGAGCCTCTTGTAGGTGTGCTCCAATTCCTTGTAGGCCTCCGGCACATTCTTCGCCAGCGCACTGACCGGAAGCGGCGTCCTGATGCCGGCGACAACATCCTCTCCTTGGGCATTCATCAAACACTCTCCGAAAAAGATCTTATCGCCGGAAGCCGGACTACGTGTGAAGGCCACACCAGTCCCGCTCGTTTCCCCCATATTCCCGAATACCATCGCCACAACATTGATCGCGGTCCCCCACGAGTCAGGAATCCCATAGAGGCGACGATAGGTGACGGACCGCGCGCCGAACCAGGAAGAAAAGACGGCGTTAACAGCCAACCGGAGCTGTTCGAGCGGCTCATCGGGAAACTCTTTCTTCGTCTCTTCCTTGATGAGCGCCTTGAAGCTGGAAACCAATTCCCGAAGATGCCGCGCGTCGAAATGGGTTTCGTGGGCCACCCCCAACTCATCCTTCTTATGCTTGAGGATCGCTTCAAAATGTTCGCGTGGCACACCCATGACAATGCTGCCGTACATCGACACAAAGCGCCGATAGCTGTCCTGGGCAAACCGATCGTTGCGTGTTTTAGCGGCCAGTCCCTCGACTGTCTTGGTCGTCAGACCGACGTTCAGCACCGTATCCATCATGCCAGGCATCGAGGCCCTGGCGCCGGATCGGACCGAGACTAGCAGCGGTCGCTCAGGATCGCCAAACCCCATGCCCATCGACCGCTCGACCCGCTTCAGCGATTTCAACGCAGCATCCCACATGCCGGGAGGATACTGTTTTCCGTTCTTGTAATATTCAACGCAGGCCTCGGTGGAAATCGTGAAACCAGGAGGAACGGAGATGCCGAGATTCGTCATTTCGGCAAGTCCGGCGCCCTTCCCGCCGAGGAGTTCTTTCATATTGGAGGTTCCTTCAGCCTTGCCGTCGCCGAAGTAGTACACATATTTCTTTGCCACGCTGCCCCCTCCTTCGCTTGACTTCAGTTCAATTCAATGGACCAGTGACGCCCCGTGGCTGGTGGAGGACTCGAGACGCAACCGATACCAGCCGACCAGATACCATTTCGCCACAAGCCCCAAAGCAATGACTGCCACGACAACCAACACCAATATGAGTAACCGATAGTCGGCGTGCCCTGCCCGATCTATATAATACTGCCCATCAGACCCTTGCCGAAACTTGGTCTCCCGTTGCAGCTGATGCGTCTTACCGGACGGATCGGACAGATGGATCCACTCCGAGCAGAGAGGCACTGGGTCTGCCGCTCCCGTGACGGGCTGCCAGCCGAGGCGGAGACAAATGTCCTGTTTGGAGTTGAAGACATCGGGGGTCGCTGCCAGTTCATCGAGGTTAATCCCGCTGACCCACAACCCGATCAGCACGATGGCGTTGCAGAGAATCATCATGGCAAGAGACACCACCCTGGCAAACCGCCGAACCAACGCCTGCCGCGACTCACTATCGCCGGCCGCTGTCGTCTCGACATCCATAGGGGGATGCTGCGCCATGATTACATATCCTGCCTAACTCCCTTGTACCACAATCTGCGAAAAGTCCGCGAATGAGTTGAAGAAGTCATCTACTTCCTGAAGCAGTGACAACCGGTTGTTCCGGACGTCCTGATCCTCCGCATTCACCATAACCGCGGTGAAAAACGCATCGATGGCGGGCTTCAAATGCACCAGTGAGTCCAACGCCTGGCCATACTCCTCGTTGATCATCGCGGACTTCATCTTCTTTCGTTCTTCCTCAATAGCCTGGTACAACGCTGACTCTGTGGGATCTTTGAACCGTGCGCTGTCGACCGGCTTGCGGTCCCACTGCTCTTTCTCCACAAGTCGGTGGGCACGCTTGAAGCCAACAATCAACGGATCGAATTCTGGTTTCGTGGTCACGGATTCAAGCGCCTTCATTTTCAGAAGAAGATCCACAAAATCCAGCGTCTTACTCTGAGCCTGCTTGAGCACTGCCTCAATGACATCGTCGCGCAAGGCATGGACTATCCTGCAATAGTGTCGAACCCGCTCAAAAATGAATTCCATTACCCGGTGCCGCCCCTCCTGCCTGAAATCTTGCCCACCCTTGAAGCCGTTGGCACTGACAAGCTCCCTCGCGGTATCAATACAGCTCCCCAAATCGATGCGAAGATTTCCCTCAAGAATAATCCTGACGATGGCCGTGGCGTTCCTGCGCAAAGCAAAGGGGTCCTCCGATCCGGTCGGCACGAGACCCACGTGAAAGAACGCCGCCACCGAATCCAGCCGGTCAGCCAACGACAGCACCTGACCTGCGATGGTCTTGGGCAACTCGCCTTCAATCGAACGCGGCAGATATTGCTCTCTGATGGCCCGACTTACCGCCTCGGATTCACCGTTATGTTTTGCGTACTCGCCCCCCATAATACCTTGCAGTTCCGGAAATTCACCGACCACACCCGTAAGAAGATCCGCCTTGCAGAGATCCGCCGCCCTTTCGCAGGCCCGTTCCAGCTCGCCGTCCTGAGGTCGCAAACTTGAGACGATGAAGCGAGTAAGCGTCCTGACCCGTTCCTGCTTTTGCGCCATCGTGCCAAGTTTCTGATGAAAAGTCACACCGCTCAACTTCTTGGCTCGCTCATCCAACTTGACCTTCCGGTCTTCATCGAAGAAAAATTTCGCATCGGCCAGACGCGCTGCTAAGACTCGCTCATTGCCTTCGCGAATCAATCCCATGTCTTTCGCTCGATTGTTCGTGACTGCAATAAAATGTGGGACGAGCTTTCCGGTCTCTTTGTGCCTCAGGGAAAAGAACCCCTGATGCTCTTTCATCGATGTGATGAGAATTTCTTCCGGAACATCAAGATAGGCCTCTTTGAACGAGCCGATAATGGCATTGGGACATTCGGTCGTATAGACAGCCTGATTCAGCAGGTCGGCATCGATGTTCAGCCGGAAGCCGGCACTCTTGCAAATCGTGGCAACCTGATCTTCAATCATACGACGTCGGCGCTCAGGGTCTGAAATAGCCCCCTGCTGTTCAAGCCCCTTCAGATAGGACTCGGCATCTCGAACCACGATCCCCTTCGCATTCCCTAACACGCGATGGCCTTCCGTCCGGTTGCCGGCGGTAATTCCTGCTGCATCAATGGGAAGCGTGGCCCCTCCGTATAACGCCACCAGCCACCGGACCGGTCTGGCAAATCGCACGCCGGTACTATTCCATTTCATTGCTTTTGGAAAAGAAAGCTTCGAAATCAGCTGCGGGAGGAGTTCTTTCAGGACCACGTTGGCGGGCCGCCCCTGTTCCTGCTTCACCGCAAAAAGATATTCCCCTTTCGGAGTCTGGCGAATCTGCAGCTCTTGGACAGAAACTCCTTGTCCCGCGGCAAACCCTATCGCCGCTCTGGTCGGCTGGCCGGCAGAATCGAACGCCACCGCCTTGGAAGGTCCCATCGCTTCCTTGACCATAGAGGTTTGCTGCGTCGCCAGGCCCTCAACCACCAGAGTCAAACGCCGTGGAGTGCCCATCGTGCGGGTTGAGTGAAACACAAGACGTTGGTCTTTGAACAGCCGCTCAGCGGAATCTTTGAGAGCAGCCAGGGCGGGAGCGATGAACTGGTAAGGGAGTTCTTCAACGCCAATTTCGAGCAATAACTCGGCAGCCGTGACTGTGGCGGGGCGTTTGCCCTTCTTCACAGAGGGAACAGACCGACGAGATTTCTGAATTGTTGGCATGGATCCTTCTGCGGCTTTATGAGCGTCGGACCACAGCTTTGGAAGACGGACCGGACACCTTTCTCCCACCATGCCCTATTCTACGATTGAGCAGCGGATGCCCCATCGCCGCCCGCTCTTCGATATAGCGCTCGGCGCATTGACGCGCCAGAGCACGGACCCTGGCGATATAGCCTGTACGCTCTGCCACACTGATTGCCCCTCGGGCATCGAGCAGGTTGAAGAGGTGCGAGGACTTGATACAAAATTCATAGGCCGGAAGTGTCAGACGTTTGTCCCGATTCGCCAACAGCCGCTTGCATTCCCCTTCAAAGGATTGAAACGTGGCCATGAGCATCGCCACATCGCCCTCTTCAAAATTATAGGTTGAGAACTGGACTTCGGTTTCGTGATGAATATCGCCATACGAGACTGAATCATTCCAGGCGAGATCAAACACATTATTCACTTGTTGCAGGTACATCGCAATGCGTTCGGTTCCATAGGTGATTTCGACGGTAATGGGATTCAACTCGATCCCACCGATTTCTTGGAAGTAGGTGAACTGGGTGATCTCCATTCCATCGAGACGCACCTCCCATCCCAGGCCCCAGGCGCCGAGCGTGGGAGATTCCCAGTCATCCTGAATGAACCGGATGTCGTGCTGCTTCGGGTTGATCCCTAACTGAGCCAGACTCTCTAGATACAAGGCTTGAATGTTATCCGGCGCCGGTTTCAGGACGACCTGATATTGGTAGTAGTGCTGCATACGATTCGGATTCTCGCCGTACCGTCCATCGGTAGGACGTCGGCATGGCTGCGGATAGGCGGCCCGCCAAGGTTCCGGGCCAAGGGACTTGAGGAACGTGGCTGGATGAAAAGTGCCCGCCCCCATTTCCAGATCATAGGGTTGATGGATGACGCAGTCCTGGTCAGCCCAGTATCGATGCAGCGTGAGAATGAGATCCTGGAAGGTCACAAACAGTCCAGTCGTTTTTAGAGAGATCTAAACTCTTACAAACTCATGGTCAAATGAGCAGGGACGCTATCAGGAAATTACAGCGCGTGTCAAGGAATAACCCCTCTATGATCAATGAGTTGCAATACATTCCCTCAGCAGAATGAATCGTGCTTGAAGATTCGAATCAACAAACGGCTTCGATCATATTTTTCAGATTGATGCTTGACTGGAGCAACACAATATTCTATTGTTTCTAATCTTGATTGACTTACTAATAATTAGAATTATCTCCTCATGAAACTCTCGAAAAAAAGCGAGTACGGACTCCGCGCACTGCTTGAGCTCACACTCGCGCATGGCACGACGACACTACAGCGCCACCAGATTGCGGCTCGTCAACATATCCCAGTTGAATTTCTCGAACAGATCCTCCTGGCGTTAAAACGAGCAGGCCTCCTCTCAAGTCGTCGAGGGGTGAAGGGCGGATACGAACTGATCAAGTCTCCTAGAGAAATTACTCTCGGCCAAGTGATTCGCATACTAGATGGTCCCCTCGCTCCCATCGGATGCGTGAGCAAAACCGCGTATCAGAAATGCGCAGATTGCCCCTATGCTCAACAAGCCCACTGCCCAGTCCAGCATGTCATGGGCTCGGTGCGTGATGCTATTGCCGGTATTCTGGACCACTACACACTCGACGATTTTGCCTCAGGTCATCGCGAAGGATAAGCATGGATCTGATCGCGCTTGTGCTCATCACATTCGTGGCTGCCACCATCAACGGCGCCTTGGGATACGGCTTTTCCTCCATTACAGTTCCCGTTGCGCTGCTCTTTTATACCAATCGCATTCTGAACCCTGCGCTGGTGCTCGTGGAATTGGTCATCAATGGGTATGTCCTCTTCATCAACCGTAAAAGCATCCCGACTATTTGGTGGCGGGTAGCGCCCATTCTAATCGGCCTCGTCATCGGTGTGGCAATCGGCAGCTATATCCTCTCTCTCGTTCATCCCGCGTGGGTCAAGTTTGTGACCTACATTATGTTGTTGCCATTGATTCTGCTCCAGGCTGCCGGTATCAGAAAGCCTATCCAAGCTGAAAAAGCCATCGCGATACCGTTCGGAGTGGGCATTGGAACCCTCTACTCTGTCACAACCATCTCAGGCCCCCCTCTTGCTGTCCTGTTCAACAATCAGGGATATGCGAAACAGGACTTCCGTGCCGCGCTGGGCGTCATTCGAGTAGCAGAAGGGGTATTCACGGGAATTGCCTATTACGTTATTGGACTTTATAGCTACGAAAGCATGGCGATCATTCCCTATATCATTCCCAGCGTCTTGCTGGGAATTCCTCTCGGAAGCTATCTTATCCGATTAATGGACCATGAAACGTTCAGACGGATCTGCATGGCCTTTGATGCCTTGATCGTCACATTCGGATTGTCTCGGGTGCTGACAGAATTAAATCTGACCACCTCACTCACCACCTACACCATCTTCGCAATCGTGATGATGCTCAATGCCTACTTACTCTTTCGCTTCTTTCGAGACAGGGATGCCCCGTCGGCAGAACAGAAGCCCCCCTGACCAAACGCACCAATCACTCAGCCCTACACCATACCCATCGCCGTCATCGCCCGTCCTCTACCAACCCACAGGCAAATAGTCCCCACCCCCTGACATCATTCCATAATAATAGGCGCACGTTCCCCCATATCTTCGTCTTTATCAAAAATCATGGCCCAGCACCTCAAACAATTTAGACTGGACATCAACTTGCGACGCAAGCACACAGCCCTACCACCTAATCTCATCCCTCTTTCAGCTCCCACACTCTCCATTTAGATGTTCGTAGCTGATTGATTGGATAGGAAGATAGACGACGTTCTTCAGGTTTTGCAAAACCTGTATGGTCTCCCCTTCAGGTTCTACAACTCCAATTTTCTGAACGACCCATATGCCAGTCAATAATCATGATATATCGATTAATTTCAACAACTAACTGTGGCATATGCCTTGCTCTAGTCTCGACTGTCACTTACTGACTCAGTATCAGACAGGAAATTGACTAAACATCAACAAACTCAGCATCCATTCTTGTGGAGCAGCAGATGGGCGGTTTAACCACAAATCAGTTCGCAAAAAAGATTGGTAGCAATAACACGACTCGCATACCGCTCCCCTTGACCGCCATCATTGCTGGCCTTCTTTTTTCAATCATGTCTCTGTTAACTGGATGTGGCGCCGGAGGAGAGACCGGTGGCGACCCGAGCATCACTGTAACCCCAGGTAGTGGCGGCGGGGGATCGACGCCACCGGTAGGAGCCACCGCGTCTCTCGCATGGAATCCGGTTTCAGACCCCTCAATCACTGGCTATTTCGTGCATTACGGCCAACAATCGCCGAATCAATCTGGTAGCTGCGCATACGAGAGCTCCATATCCGTTGACTCCCCATCAGCCACGATTACAAACCTTGACCCTAACACCCGCTATTACTTTACAGTCAGCGCCTATAACGGTCTCGAAAGCGCCTGCTCAAATGAAGTATCAACCGTCACGCCTCCTGCCTCGGCCTAAATCAATCAACTAACCTCACCCATACCTCCCTTCCTGACCATTGCCAGTGTCCTTTTTGTGTACCCAGATAATGCCCTCATGAGGGGACCTAGCTGTGTCGTAGGTTCACAGCCAGAACTAAAATAAGGCCTGACGCGTTTTATCATGAGTAGGCCTTGTTCTATCCACCCCTTGCCTTCGAGGACTAGCAGCGTCACATTGACCGTCATCTTGTCCTTTTCTATACTGACAGAAGCTCGGAGAGAGGTGTGCTGATGAAGATCGTTATAGGGGTCCTAGTCGTAGTGGTCCTGGTGGGTGGGACAATACTGGCACTTCCATTTTTACTCAACCTCAACAAGTATCAAGACCAATACAAGCCACTCCTCGAAGACGCGCTCAATCGCAAGGTTCAGCTACAAGATATTCGCCTCACCATCTGGCCTCAGATCGGTGCCAAGGTGGCTGGATTTTCCGTGCTGGACGACCCGGGATTCGGCTCAAGCCCCTTTGCGTCTCTCACATCGTTGGAGGTCGGGGTAAAGCTCATGCCCTTGCTCAGTGGCAAGGTTGAAGTCGAAAACATCACGCTCCGTAATCCTGTTATCACGGTCATCAAGAACAAGAACGGCATCTTGAACGTCTCGACCATCGGTCGCGCAGGTGTTGCGCTTCCTAATGCTCCATCGCGGGCACCCATCCCATCGACCGAGGGTCCGCTCAGAATCCTGGCACTGCTGGCCGTGGATCGAGTCTCCATTGTGGGAGGGAAACTTACCTATCGAGACTTATCATCTGCCGAGCCAACCGAATATATCTTGCAAGATATGGAGGTGTTGCTTCAATCGGTTCGGCTCGGCCAAACCCCAGCCCTCCATGTCGGCATGGTCGTGCAACCGATGAACCTGCCGGTGAAACTCAACGGTACCTTTGGCCCATTGAAAGAATCCACGGATATCGACGCCATCAATCTCCAACTCGCGTTGGGAAAAACCGATTTTACCATCACCGGAAAGACGTCCGGGCAAAATGCCAGCCTGAATATCAGTGCGCCGGTCATCAATACGGCCAATCTGCCGATTGCTCTACCATTACAGAAACCCGTCGATGTGAAAAATTTCCAGATTGCAGCTGAAGTAGCCGGCCAAGACGTGCGGTTACAGAACTTTTCCCTTCAGCTCTTCGACGGACAGATGATGGCGGAGGGACGGATCACATCCGGCTCCGAGACACCACCGTTCACAGGCCAGGTGACGATTCAGGGGATACAGCTTGGCCAGGCGCTCGACGCCTTGGCAACCTCTCAGGTGTCGATCGGCGGAACGGCAGGAGCCGATCTCAGCGTGCAAGGCCGCGGATTCTCAATGCCGGACCTCACCAAATCTTTGGAGGGTACGGGACACGTGGCAGTGAAAGACGGAAAGATCGAAGGGGTGAATCTTCTTCAGGAAGCCATCTCAATCCTCAACATCGCCGGTATCTCCCTCGATGATGCCAAGGCAACGGCGTTTTCGACGATCGAGACCGACCTTGCCATCAAGCAAGGGATCATCCACGTCCAACGGCTCTTGATGGATAGCCACGATTTTCAGGCTACAGGAGGAGGCACTATTGGATTCGACCAGCAGTTGAATCTGGTCGTGAACCTCAACCTGTCGCAGGACCTCAGCCAGAAGATCGCCCACTCATCGCCTGCTGCCAAGCTCGCGATGAAAGGAGACCGCTTGAGCCTTCCACTGACGATTACCGGAACGACACAGGCGCCGTCGTATGGATTAGATATGAAGGGCCTCACCGGAAGAGTTCAGGAGCAAGTGCGGAAGAAAGTAGAAGAAGCGGTCGGTGGGCTGCTGAAAGGCACGACTACACCGGAAGATCTCAAGCAACAGGGTCGAGACTTGCTAAAGGGGCTGCTAGGCCGCTGACCCGATATGTCGAAACTCGAATCAGGTTTTATCGAGCGGCTGGACAGCAAGATCAGGATTCTTCAATGATGTACTGATGGCCTGCGAGGTGCAACAGATTTGTGCGTGAAGATCCTCACGTACATGGCTTCGAACGCCCAACAGCCCCGACAGTTTCCCCATTCGATCTGGATCATAGCCCCTCGATTGAAGCCACCCGCTGAGATGGTTCAGGCCACGCCCTACTAGAGGACCTCCACTGAGCGCAACCGCATCGACGAGACAATACCAAACGGCCACACCGCTCGGAGGGTTTCCCTGGGTCAACCCAAACACAGGATCGACTAATGCCCACTTCCAGGCCCCCGCTGCAGTGCCAAGTATCTCAAGCCACGTGGTAATAAAGAAGGCCGCGAGATACACCAACGGCGATCGACCTCTAAACAGGCAGATCAAAAACGCCGTGAAGAGCACCGCCCCCCCGACATCGCCCTGCTCTGGAATCCCGCTGATCCCCCAAATCGACCAGGCTCCACACACCACAATCACAGTGGTCGCGATGACTCTGGCATATTTAATAAATAGTCCGGAACGCGCCAACGCAATCGAGGTCATATACACCATGCCATGACCGAGCGGCACGTAGGCCGGGACATTATCGAATCGATAGGTGTAGCCACCCATACAGACGGAGGCCACGTATTCACCGATTGTTGTGAACGCGACCGCGACGGCCACCTGTAATCGGACATCTCTCGTCTCGCCCCGCAGAAACCACATGAGACTTACCAACGCGATACCCCCGAGGGCATACTGTTTCCACACACTCCCGCTTGCCTCAAACGCCATACAGATCGCGACTGAAACAAACGTGACCGCCGCAATGATGTAATCCCGTGTCTGATGCGTAGATGCAGCACCAATCGCAGGGAAATGGCGGAGCACACTCGACCTCATTAGAATTTCAACCCCTCATGAATCTGTGACTGCCGCTCAATGGTTCAACCACTCGGAAACGCGATAGGAAACAGGGGCCACCGTCGAAGACATCCGATACCACAGGGATAGGCTGCAGATTCTCCTATGGTCGAAATCTAACCTGTAGCCGGCCTCACGTCAACTTAGCTGGGATCAGTCTGTAGATAGGCCATCATCTGCCCGTTTTTGTGTCTTGACAAATGGAGTACACGTTAGGCATTGTGTTGGCGACTTTGGCTAAGGAAGGGCTCGTATCTGCCTTCATGATTGCCCTCTTTCCACTGGCAGTTTTGTCAGGTAGTATGTTTAGTAGATGGCATATTGTACGTGTACGCGCGTGACAGGAATCATACCCAACATCCATGACACAATCGAGATCACTCTATCAGGGGCTTAGCCTGCAAGCATGAGTGATGCGAGTCATTATCGACGCTGAGCCTGATAGGCAAGACCTCATTGAGAAACGGCAATCACCATTCACGAAAGGATGTGCGAATGACGACGAGGAAGATCGGAATATCGGCTGTAATCATGGCATCTGTGTTGGTTCTTGTAGGAGGAAAGGCGTACGCTGAGGACCCAGTGCCATTGCCTGAAGTTCCGGCTGAATATGCCGACAAAAAAATGCCGGCTGGTTTTTTGACGGATGCTAAGGTCCTCGCAGAGGGAGCGCTGATTTACACCGGCGAGGTTAATCCGCAGGTCAACTGTGCCAGCTGCCATGGCAAGGATGGTAAACCAGTAAAAAAAGGCGCGCGGGATTTTCGTGACAAGGAGCAAATGGGCCGGATGTCCGACGCCTTCTGGTTCTGGCGAGTGTCTGAAGGGGTCCCAAAAACAAAAATGAAAGCCTGGAAGTCGCAGCTGTCAGAAGAGCAGATCTGGCAGGTTATTGCGTATGAGCGCCAGTTTTCGAAGTAGTTGACCAAGAAACTGTCAGAGCAATCGACAATCAGAAGGAGGCGTCATGTCCAAGAGTTTTTCGCGTAGCGTGCGTCATACCGGATTGATCACCGCATTGATCATGGCTCCGTGTCTTGCCATCACTGCAGGCGTGGTGTCAGCGGAGACCATCAAAGCCCAACTGGGGTTCGCACCCAATGTTCCCCCTCCCATCACACGAACCCAGCCCGCCACCGTCCTGGTCGACCTGGAAGCGAACGAGTGGGTCGGTCCGCTGAGCGACGATAACAAATATGAGTTCTGGGGCTTTAATAAAAGCGTACCAGGGCCCATGATCCGCGTCATGGTGGGCGATACGGTTGAAATCCGTTTGAAGAACCATAAGGACAGCAAGGAAGCTCACAATATTGACTTCCATGCAATCACGGGACCAGGCGGCGGAGCTAGCCTGCTCAATAGCGAGCCAGGGCAGGAGAGCGGTGGACGGTTTAAGATGATCATTCCTGGCATCTTTTTATATCACTGTGCCACCGCATCGCCATCCATTCCCGAGCACATTGCAAATGGCATGTACGGCACGATCATAGTTGAGCCGGTGGGTGGGCTGAAGCCTGTCGAAAAAGAATACCAGATCATGCTAAGCGAGTTTTACACGAAAGACGGCGAGAAGGGCGAGACCTTGGAGTTTTCATTCGAAAATGGGTTAGACGAGATCTCCTCCCACGTTGTATATAACGGCCATGCGAGCTCGCTGGTCAAAAAACCTCTTCAAGCCAAGGCCGGAGACACAGTTCGGGTTTTCTTAACCAACGGAGGCCCCAACCATGTCCGTTCGTGGCAGATCCTCGACCAGACACTCGACAAGGTGTACTATGAAGGTTCTTTGACCTCATCACCGGTGGAGAATATCAAGGTTGCCGTGGTTCCTGCAGGTGGCTCTGTCATGGCAGAGTTTAAAGTCAAGGCGGGCACCTATACTTTTGTTGACCCAGTGAAGGATCGAAAGGACAAAGGCGCCCTTGGCCTGCTGAAAGTAGATTAGAGGATCTGGCCAACTAGGCCATCTACAAGAGTAATCCCAAATCAAAGGAGGCGTCATGTCCAAGAGTTTTTTGCGTAGCATGCGTCATGCCGGATTGATCAGCGCATTGGTCATGGCTCCCTGTCTTGCCATCAATGCAGGGCTGGCGTCGGCGGAGACCATCACAGCCCAACTGGCGACCGCACCCAAGGTTCCCCCTCCCATCACACGAACCCAGCCCGCCACCGTCGTGGTCAATCTGGAGGCGTCCGAGTGGGTCGGGCCGATTAGCGACGATAACAATTATGAGTTCTGGGGCGTTAATGGAACCGTGCCAGGACCTATGATCCGTGTCATGGTGGGCGATACGATTGAAGTTCATTTGAAGAACAAGAACAGCAGCAAGCGCGCTCACAATCTAGACTTCCAAGCGGCCAGTGGCGGAGCCGCCCTGGTCAATGCGGAGCCCGGAAAGGAAGCCCAGATACAGTTTAAGGCCACCAAGCAAGGCCTCTTTGTCTATCGCTCCTCCACTGCAGCGCCAGCCGATATCCAACACCTTGCGAGTGGCATGTACGGATTGATCTTAGTTGAGCCGGTTGGTGGACTGAAGCCTGTCGAAAAAGAATTCCAGGTCGTGCAGAGCGAATTTTACATGAAAGATGGCAAGAAGAATGATACCCTGGTTTTCTCGAGTCAAAAGGTAGTAGCCGCGGATGCTTCCTATGTCGTGCATAACGGCCATATGACCTCGCTGGTTAAAATTCCACTCCGATCTAAAGTGGGAGAGACCGATCGATGGTTCTTTGGCAATGCAGGAATCAACTTTGACTCTTCGTGGCATGTCATCGGCGAGATGTTAGACCGGGTGTGGCCAAACGGTGACGTGTCAAAAGCGCCAATTGAGCATATCCAAAGCACCCTGGTGCCGCCAGGTGAAGCGACCATTGGAGAATTCAAAGGCGAAATGCCAGGCACGTTTGTTTCGGTTGACCACTCGATCTTCCGCATCGAGAAAGGCGCCCTTGGCCTGCTCAAGATAGATGGTCCAACTAATCCTGCCCTCTTCAAAGGGCTGTAGTCTCTGCGGGGAAATGATTGGGATGATGGGAAGACACAGCGGCCTCAATAGCAGTGGTGCTCATGGCATCACGATTGTCAGGTCGCACCAGAGCAACATTAGATGGGGAGGGTCAATATGAAAACAAGAAGAAGCAACTGGGTGAGCCGCATCGGGGCTGTGGGGCTGGCTGTCGGATGCCTGACGCTGGCTGGTTTTGGCTTAGGAGCCACGCCTGCCAAAGCGGAAGACGCACCGGCGGGAGCATCGCGGTTTGTCGTGCTGGAAGCCTTTAATAATGAGGCGGCGCTGGACAATGAGACGGGGCTGGTGTGGGAGACCATCCCGGCGAGAGCGAGGACAGTTTGGAAAAATGCCGCCGGTATCTGTGCGAAAAAGACCGTCGGCGGCAAAAAGGGCTGGCGCTTACCCGCAGTCAAAGAGTTGGCGACCTTGGCGGATCACAACATATATCCTCCCCCAGCCCTCCCGACTGGCCATCCTTTCTCCAACATCGAGTTTTTTGGCTATTGGACGGCTACGGAGCACGAAGACTATACGATGGTCGCGTGGGACGTCAACTTCGACTATGGCATCGTGGGCAGCGATTTTAAGCAGAACACGAACTTTGTCTGGTGTGTGCGCGACAACGCGAAGTAGAATCAGAAGTGAGTCTTAGGTCATTGGGTGATTTGGGGGGGGGCGTCAGCCCCCCCATTTTTTTGTCCACGACCCACCAGTGTGGGAAAAGACCCCCCATGCCGCCCTGTTCTGAAAACCCGTTGACCCCCAAGTCGACCATGCCTCACACACCACAATGAAGTTCCACACAGCTTGCTGCGGGGTATCACAGAATATCATTTCGAGGACTTTTCGGAAGCAGAACAGAACCCCATAGCTTGGTTCAAGATCACGATCAAATGATCAAGGACAAGCACTGTACGATATACACTGTGGAAGGTACTGGGTTATTTAAGAACGTAGGCCGGCGGGAGAACTGTACTCGCATACAGCCTCCCGCCACGAACGGTGAGCAGTACAACTTTCTGAAGAGTCTTTACTTAAGACCAAGGATTCCAATGTGATTAGTCTGATTCTTTCTCTTTCTTCTCTTCCTTCAACACCATCTTCCCTTGTGCCCGACTGGCATTGAGGTCATGTTCAGGGACCTTCTTATGAACTAGGTTCTGATGGCAATCGATACAGGTTGCGCCCTCTGTTTCCATCTTCTTGTGCGCAGCCTTCGCCGAAGCACCAGGGGGCTTGGTATTCTTGTGGCATGCCCGACAGGTCATGCTGTCCCAGCCCTTCAGCTTCATGCGTGCCCTGTAGGCTGCCTCTGGCCTGAACTCGTTGAATTTCTCGATCGTAGAGTAGTCCTTGGTAAACTCATCGATCAAGAACGGCAGTCCATCCACCACGTGCGTCCACACCGCCAGATGGAAGTTGGACAATCCCTGAGGGACGTGGCAATCCTTGCACCCTGGATCTGCACCGAGTGCCCCCCAATGCGAGGATTTTTTTAACTCCTCATACGGGTAAGTCTCTGAATGGCAGCTCACGCAGAACTCTGTCCTAGATATCGCGGCCTCGCCACCAAATACCACGACAATCGATCCAACCGCTAGAACTGCCCCAAGAAGTATGGCACCGCCAGACCAACCTCCAGCCATTACTCCTCCTTGCCTATCTCGGCCGGCTTAGCATCCTTTTGGAACTCTTCATGGAACTTCGGGGTAGGCGGACCATCGAACGTGCCCGATAGCTTGAAGTGTTCATGCATAGCCTTGTTGTTACGCACCATCTTCTCAAAGTCGAACGTATACTTCTTGTCTACAGTGGGAGTGAACGGCGTGTAGGGTTTCTTGGTCCCTTTCCACCCAGAGCCCTCGTAGTTCAGATGGCACGAGCTGCACTTCTCAATGAACTCAAACTCTTGCCCAGCTTCCGCGAGAGACTCGCGCGGCGTGACCTTTTTCGACTTTTCAAAAGCCTCCCCCGCCTTACGGTGAATCTTGCGGTAATCTGGACCGGCCCCGTGGCAGGACTCACAGCCTACGCCAATCAAGAACTTGTCCGGCTCTGTAATTTCATACCCGCCTTCTACTCCGAATCCAGTCACGTGACAGCCAATGCAATCCTTGTCCTTGGTAAAGTCCTTCTTAGGATCCAGTTTTGCCTTGACCATGGCCGCGTTTTTTTCCTTATTCCTGTCAGCTTTGAGTGAGTCGACCGCCTTGGCATGCGCGGTCTTGAGCCAAGAATCGGCCTCACTTTTATGACAATTACTGCATTTCTTCCGGCCTTCAAACGCGGTTTCGGCGGAAGCGGTTCCAACTAAGACCGCGAACAACGCCACAGCGGCAAGTGTGACTGTCATGAAATGCTTCACTGTTGTGTCTCCTTTCTATCTAGAAAACTATGCGTGGTGTGCTTGAATAATCGACCATGCGTTACTCTATCGAGAGTGTACAAGTTTTTCAATACCGGCCTTCCACTTTCACCACTCAACAAATCAGGTGTTCGATGGCTGCGCAGACAGAATCTTATACACCCAATAGCCTCCCTCTTTATGAACCAGCTGGGCGGCTTTGAATTCGAGCGGCTTCGAAGTCGTCATTGGCAGCATCTGTGCAAGCAGCGTGTCCTTGCTCTTCTCATCGGTCAGATAGTAGGCCCGCGCGTTATCCTCCGAGAGTGGATGCACCGTTTGAGCGGTGTAGTTGTTGTCCGTTAGCCAACGCTTCACCATCGCGCTGAGTCCATGCACATCCCCACCCTTCAATGGGAAGTCTTTGTAGGCGACACCGATGCGATCAGGGTACATCTGCCCGAGTTTGTAGAGGTCCGAGACGTGAACCACGACATAGGCTTCGCGCCCACCAGCCAGTTCACGCAGCATCGCTGTACCCTCCGTTGGCTCTGCCAACAGGGCGGCAGCAAAGCGTTGGAATTTCCCCTTCTCTTCTGCGCTTGCCGTAGAGCCCCAGAACTCGCGTTCGTATTTCTCGATCGCCTCGATTCGCTTTTGCCAGATCGACGGCGTGATAAGCGGCCCACTGAGATGGGAGGTGAAGACCGGCTCTAACCCGGTCAAGAGCTGAATCTGACGCGAGGTGTCCCACCAGGCAAGTAGGGCAGCGTCTTTCGGCACATGCTTCGCAATTGCTGGCACCAACAGGGTCAGCTCGGAGAGCTTATTGTTGACAAACACCACTGGTTCGCCGGCCTGATTGTCCCAGGCGAGCATCACGGGCTTTGTATTTCCGCGGCGTGCAAGATAGCCTACAGCCACCGGTTCGTCCACACCATCTACGAGGATCTCTTGCTTGCTGATGCCAAGATCAGGCCACGCATCGAGTCCAAGCTTGCTGAACTTATCGATACCGCCCTCTTCCAGTAAGTGGTAGTGATACGGGGCTGGGCCTGGACTGAGCCATAAAAAAGCAAACCAACCTAGCAAAAGAAGTCCTCCCGCCACTAGAACTATTCCTAGCGACGGGAGGACTCTACTACTTGGCCGCGGCAGCGCTGCTTCCATTGTCTGCGCTGCGCCCGTTGTCACCGCTGGTTCTTCTTGCGTCTGCTCCATCCGGCGAGCGCGAGGGTGCCGGTCAGCAACATTCCTCCGCCCACGCTACCGAGCGTAATCTTCCCGTCCGTGCTATCGAAATCCAGCAGGCTACTGGACTTGCTCTGCTCGAGCTTGGCCACCCGCTCCATCAGCATCAGCCTGTCCTTGAGCTTGGTGTCCTCGTCCATGATTTCGACATAAGCCCGGTTCATCGCTGCCCAGCCGACAGTGTAGGTGTACCCTGGATACTGGTGCGCGAGACTGACGTGTAGTTGTACCAGATGGTCCTCAGCCATTTCGAAGAGCTTGAGCTCGATCGCTGTAGGACTGTTGCCCTTCGACCAGTAGATCTGCCAGAACTGCTCGAACTGAGCCTTTGCAGGCGCTGGAGGAGCAGGCCGGTTGTTCTTCTGACCAGTGAGGAGTCTCGCGTCATACTGCTTACGGACGACGTTGTGGGCCTCATCGTATTTATCGAGTCCCGCAGAGGTGCCGTTGTCAATAAACTCCATGTATGCACGCGCGAAGCTCTCGGAGTGGCACGTGGTGCAGGTCTTGACCCACGCATCCAGGCGCTTCTGACCCCATTCGCCAAATACAGGTTCTCTAATGCCAGGCACGAAGGGATAGTTCGCCCAGCGAACCTTACGCACCGTGTTGTGGGTGAATTTGCCCTGATACTCCATATGACAGCTCTGGCAGGTTGGGAAGCGCTGCCCGCCCTTGACTACCGCATCCTTCATCTGCAGATTCCAATTCCATTGACCTTTCGAGGCCTGGTAACCCAGCCCATGCTGCGACCCGTTGTAGGCTTCCCAGTTATTGTGATCGGCGCCGCTGTGGCAGGTGCCGCAGGCTTCAGGCTTGCGAGCGTTAGCTACTGAGAATTCATGCCTGGTATGGCAGTTGTCGCACTTGTTCTGGTTGGTGTGGCACATGGTGCAGCCGTCAGCGATCTCGCGCTGCGACATTCCGGCGTAGATGTCCGTCTCGACGTTGGCTCTGTAATCCAGCGCGTGCGACGGCCGACCCCTCGGCCACTGGTTCTTCGGCCATAGGATCGTGTCGCGCTCGGACTGCTGCTCAGCGAATTCTTGTAGATGGCAGGTGCCGCAGACATCAGCAGTGGGCATCTTGATGTCCTTGCGATGGTCGGCCTTATTCTTAGCAAGGAGGTCGACATGGCAATCGATACAGCTGACTTCCTTCAAGCTCTCTTTTGGACCGAGCTTGCCAATCGAGCGCAGGTTCGCCTCGACGTCTTCAAGCTTCGCCTTCTTGTAAAAGGTGTCATCTTTCGGAGTGAGCTTGCGGATCTGGTCGAGATTGGCATGCGTACTTCTCTTCCACATTGCCACCCATCCTGGCGACTCATCGGTGTGGCATTTCACGCACTGCTCGCGTGTCGCGATTTCCTTGACCGATGTCGGGGGCTTGTAGAACGACATTGGATCGAAATACTTACTCATTGGGATCGGCTCCCAATACTGCCCGTACTGCCCCTTCCCCGCGCCTCTGCCTGGATCCACGTAGCGCTTCACCAACGCCTCATGCAACTCCTTGGGGCTGGCGGACCGATCAAGGTTCAGCGCCTCATACGTTTCCTTGGGGACGCTGGGGAAGTCCGCCTGCGCTGTCCCAGCGAGCAAGACCCCGCTGAGGACTAGAACACACCTCACCCAAAGTTTGGACCTCATAACTGAATGCTCCTTCCTTAAGTGTGCACCGCTACTCATTATGGTTGAGAAAAATTTCCCGGCCTTGCGCTTATTTATTTTATATTGTGGTCATATTTAACGCGCGTTCGTCCCACGCGTGACGCGCATTTATATCTCTGAGTTCCCTCAGATGTCAAGAGGATTTGAGGAACATTATGTTTGATTTTTAAAAAATAAATTCATGTGCCAAAAAGTGCAAAATAAATACCTTTATCCGCCATCTTGATGCTGTCGGAAAGAGTGATCAACATAATGGAAAACATCCTCATGATCCACGCAGATACTAGGGTCTTTCACGGTCGATCACAATGGTGACTCCATCAGTTCCAGGCTTCACTGGCTGACTCATCCCCTCTAAGTCTCCACTTTGCGGCATAGCCTGGCCGGACTTCGACAGACGAGCCNNAATCACCACCATTGCGACGTCGGAGAGTGTTCTGGACGGCATCATGCTGTTCGAGTCATCGAGTCGAAACGTGAAGGGTAAATCTTTCTTCGTTGCCCGCATGATCGCCACCGGCATCGGTGGGCCATTCGTCTCACGGGCAAACACAAATAACGTGTCCGTTGCGGACCCCTTGCCGGCAAGGCTCGGCGCAATACTAACCTTGCCGCTTATCGCAAGCGACTGTCCGATCGGCTTAACCGACGCAGCCGGTTCCGCCTGTACGGATGCCGCGGCGGCGAGCACTACGCCGAAGGCGAGCAGACCGCATCTCATCAAAAATTTGTCGGCCATGTGCTAATGCTCCTTTGTTAGAACACAACAGTTTGAATATTCGCGTTACATCGCATATCGCGCCCATGTATCTCAGTCTGGATCAGAAAATGTCAAGGGGAACTACGCAGTAATTTTCCGGTCGACTGGGCACGCTCACTGCCTTAACCCGCACTATTCATGAGTGCTGCGGCAATCGCAGGTGCACCGCTGCGACAAGCTTGAGCAAGCGACTTGCTCGCCCATCTCACATGGCGATTCTGCAGTTTCGTCCCTCGACTGGGCTCGGGACCCTGAGCATGTCGAAGGATCACGAACTTTCGTGAATGTTATGGGATAACAATCTGTGTGTGGATCAGCGGAGGGAGCTATCACCCTGGCGAGACACTCTTATCAAGATACGCTGGACGTCGATGGTCCGACTCTCCGGCGCAACACAAGAAAATCTCCCTAGCGCGCCGATAGAGGAGAGAACCCGCGGGGTTCCCGGCACTACGGTCTTTCACGATCAATGACGATGGTGATTCCATCTACTCCAGACTGCACTGGCTGACTCATACCTTCCAAATCTCCACTTTGGGGCATGGCCTGGCCGGACTTTGACAGACGCGCCACAATCACCACCTCTCCTGCGCTGGAGAGTTTCCTGGACGGCATGGGGCTGGTCGAGTCATCAAGCTGAAATGTAAAGGGCAAATCTTTTCTCGTCGCCCGCACGATCGACACCGGCATGGGTGGGCCGCTCGTCTCGCGGGCAAACACAAATAATGTGTCTGTGGGAGAAGCTCTACCCGCCAAGCCCGGCGCCATCGTCACCGTGCCTCTGATCGTACGAGTCTGTCCGGTTTGCCCAGTTGGCCGAACCGGCGCCGACGCTTCCGCGAACGGTCTTTCGCGATCGATGACGACGGTGATGCCATTCACGCCAGATTGTATCGGCTGACTGGTTCCCTCCAAGTCTCCATCTTGTGGCATCGCCTGGCCGGACTTTGACAGACGCGCCACAATCATCACCGGTCCTGCGCTGGAGAGTTTCCGAGACGGCATGGGGCTGGTCGAGTCATCGAGCTGAAACGTAAAGGGCAAATCTTTTCTCGTCGCCCGCACAATTGACACCGGCATGGGCGGGCCGCCCACCTCTCGCGCAAATACAAATAATGTGTCCGTCGGAGATCCTTTGCCGGCCAAGCCCGGCGCCATCGTCACTGTCCCTCTGATCGTACGAGGCTGTCCGGCTTGCCCGGTTGGCCGAACCGGCGCTGACGCTTCCGCAAACGCAGGCATCGCCTTTTGACCGCCCCCAAGTTGACTCTGCGCCTCTGCAATCGCAGCCATCAACTGCTGGGTCATCTCCGGATCCATGTCCTGAGGAAGATTCGCGCGAGCTCCCTCCCAATCTTGGACGGCCTGAGCAAAGTTTCTCCGATTGAATGCGACCGTCCCTGACAGCATCAGTGCCTTCACATTGCGTGGATCGATCTTCAACGCCTGCTGAATCAGAACTTCCGGCTTCCCCTCCAGCTTGCGACCATTGACGACACCCAACGTATCCGCATAGTCGGCAAGTAACTGTGCGTCGTCAGGACGTAATCCCACAGCTTTCTCGTAAATGGCGACGGCCTCCCCATAACGCCCTAATCCTACGTACGAACGCGCGAGCAATCCCCACCCCACGCCATCATTCGGGTTCTGCTCCATCTTTTGTTTGAGCCGTTCGACCAATCCTTCGAGCGCATCGTTTGACGAATGCGCATCTTCTGGACCCCCTTGCGCAGACATGACGTCCGCAGCCGGCTGGTTCATGGCAAGTGGATTCCCGATCTGCCAATAGAGCAGCCCGCTGACCGTGGGAACGATGATGGCAATTGCAAAAGCGACAGAACGACTATTCATCTGCCGCCGAGCAACTGGGGGGGCCAACTCCGTGGCGCCCGTCTCCTCCAGCAAACGCCGTTCGAGCTCACGTCGAGCCTGCTGATACAATTCGTCGGTCAGCACACCATTGACGAGGTCTTGTCCTAGCTCTGCGAACTGCTGCCGGAAAATAGACAGTGTCTTCTCCTCCTCTCCCGTCGCGACAGCGGATTTGCGCTTCAGCAGCGGCCACAACAGGAGGCCGAGGATAAGAAGGGTCATCGTCGATGCGATAAGCCAAAATGCAACGGTCATGGACGGTGCGCTCCTTCGGACAGTAGTTTCGCGACGCGACTGTGCTCAGCATCCGACAACGTCACGTCCGTCACTTTCTTTTGCCTCCTGCGGAGCGCAAACACCAATCCTATCGCGCCGGCTCCCAGCAAGAGGAACGGCCCAACCCAGAGCAGGGTGGTCGTGAGTTTCCACGGTGGCCGGTATAAAACAAAGTCTCCATACCGCGCGACAAGAAAATCGATGATCTCCCGGTCACTCATCCCCTTCACGATCATCTCGCGCACTTCTCTGCGTAAGTCTTCAGCCAATGGCGCGTTCGAGTCTGCCAATGTCTGGTTCTGACAGACGAGGCAACGCAGCTCAACGGCCAGGACTTTCAAACGAGCCTCAACCTCCGGATTCGCGGCAAGCGGTTGAGCCTCGTACGCCGTCGCGAGATTTGGAAGAAGCAATAGGAGCAGCCACAGCCATCTCATTGGTTCTGCAGCTCCCTCACCAGAGGCAAAATCTTTTTTTCCCAAATGTCCTCACGGAGCGGGCCGATCTGCTTGTAGCGGATTACCCCGGCTTTATCGATCACATATGTTTCCGGCACCCCATACACCCCATAATTAATTCCAACACGCCCTGACTGATCTACGGCCACGATCGAATAGGGATTGCCCCACTCCTTTAACCATGCCACCGCCTCGCGCCGTTCATCCTTATAATCCATACCATAGATAGGCACGATCCCGGTCTGTGCAAGACGGATGAGTACTGGATGCTCGTCCTTGCAGCCGCCACACCAGGATGCCCAGAAGTTGAGCAACCACACCTGCCCCTTGAGATCGTTCGACGAAATCACTTTCTCTTGATCGTGGAGTTGTGGAAGAGAAAACTCAGGCGCCGCCTTCCCGACTAAGGGAGATGGCAATTCGCGCGGGTTAAGCGTCAGCCCGACAGCAAGAAAACCGACCACGACGATGAAGAGCCCGAACGGGATGAGAAACCGGTTCATGAGACAGTTGGGCGCGCTACCTGGGCCGTGGCTGGCACCGCAGCCTCTTTCCGTCGCCAAGCCAGCCGGTAGCGCCGATCGCTGACGGCCAGGACACCGCCCAAAGCCATGAACAAACAGCCTCCCCAGATC